>Ga0160472_100354_pt1 | contig 41040 bp, 32 predicted proteins | sample HID1973M_E11MG_FD_108267 | JGI IMG/M metagenome (GOLD analysis project Ga0160472, IMG submission 108267) | Enriched mosquito-associated microbial communities from UW Madison campus, WI, USA - HID1973M_E11 MG | ecosystem: Host-associated > Arthropoda: Insects > Digestive system > Unclassified ... | reverse complement strand
CAGGGGTTTCGGATCGCATGCGATCCGCCTGCGTAGCGGCATGCGCCTGCCAGCGCATGCGCGCCCTGCAAGGGCGCGGCCGCAGACAGTGCAAGTGGCACGGCAAGGCCGCGCAACGACGCCGGAATCATTCTGAAACGGTCTCTCAAAGCAGTGCGCGAATCACGCGTCCGAGGTCATCAAGCTTGGGTTCGAGGCCCAGGGCCATGTCCTGGTAGACCAGTCCTTCGATAAGCCGGACGATCGAATACGCCAGCAGGTCCGCCGGCAAGCGCGGCACATACTGCTTGTGCGCCTCCAGGCTCCGGATGGTCAGCGCCAGGGCCTCGACGGCGCGTTCCTGCGTGTGCGTGTCGCGACGGCGGGTCAGGATGCGCATGGCGAGTTCCGGATCCTGCCGGAACAAGGCCCTGAGCCCTTCCGAGTTCACCAGACCCTGCATGATGCCGACGAGCCCGTTCGCCAGGGCTTCGGCGCCCTTCCCCGGCGCCTTCCTCGACTGCTCGATCAGGTCTTCCACCACCGACCAGATGACGTCGGACAGCAGTCTTTCGCGATCGCCGATCCAGCGATAGAGCGTGGCGCGCGCGACGCCAAGTCGCTTCGCCAACGCCACCATGTCGAACGGTTCACCCTGATCGAACATGGCCCTTGCCGCACGGAAGGCGTCGGCTGGCGTCGCCCGCGCCTTGCGAGGGCGCATTTTCTCGGCGTGCGCACTCAGATAGGCGACGGTGGGATCTAGTGACGACGACGTGCTGGACATATCCATGTCTCGTGTGACGGCGGATCGTCGATTATACGGGGCGGGGGCAATCCGGGAGGGCAGGCCACCCTCCCGGGGACAGCGGCATTTTCCGCAGGATCAGGCGCTATTGCACCGTCGTCGATGCGGGCAGGAACGTGTCGCCCGCCGTGGCCGACACGGTGTAAGTGCCCGACGGCGTCGCACTGAAGGCCGCGTTGCCGGATTTGTCGGATTTCACCTGCACGCCACCCATCGTCACGACTGCGTTGTGGACCGGGCGCACGTCGCCATACACGTTCGCGGTCACGTTGACCACCACGCCGGCGCCGTTGGCACTGGCCTTCAGGATCAGGGCAGACGGCTTGGGAAGGCTGTCGTAGCAGGCCCCGACTGCGGGCAGCGGCGGAATCGCGTTGCCCTTGTAGACCGTATTGATCGTCCCGGTCTTCGCAAGCCCCGGCTGTCCGGCTGGCGGCGTCGGCTGGATCGGGGCGAACTGCACGCTGCCCGATTCCGTGCCGGTGGTCTTGCCCGATGCGTCGGTCGACGTCAGGTCGACGGCATAGCTGAATGTCGACAGGACACTGCCATTCACCTTGACGTTGCCGGACAGGAAGTTCTGGCCGTCCGCGGTGAAGTTGTCATAGACCGCCGAGAAGTTGCCGTTCAGGATATTGCCGCTGTAGTTCACGGCCACCGATCCGCCCTTGGCGCCCTGCAGCGTCACGGTGGCCGGTTGCGCGTAGACACCCGCATAGTCGGCCGGCGACGGCGCCCACGCACCGACCGCACTGCTCACGACGGCGGGTGCCGGAGCCGGCGAGCGATCGATGCGCGCAATCAGCAGGCGGTTCGGCGAATAGCCCTTTTGCTGGATCCCGGCATTGGCGCTCGGGTCGGGCGTCGTGGTCATGCGTTCCTGAACCAGGATGCGCGTGCTGTCGGGGCTCCAGAAGGCGACGCTCGACAGATTGTTGCCGGTGATGATGCTGCCGCCGGAATACGGGGCGACAGGCTGGCCCACGAGCGCGCCGCTGTTGTCGCCGGCAGCCGGAAGCAGCCACGGCTGCAGGTCGCACTGGAATCCCGGAAAGCTCGACACGTAGTAGCCGGCGATGTCGGCCAGCAGCGGATAGCCGAAGAACGGCCGCGCCAGCTTCAGGGTGCTGATCGACTCGAGCCGATGCATGGTGCGCCAGGAGGCATCGAGCAGGTTCGAGCCGTCGGGCGAAATGGCCCCGTCCTCGTTCCAGTCCGGGTAGGCGGTCAGGCGGGTGACCGCTCCGGTCGCGAGATCGAGCTTGAGCGTATCGATGGCGCCCTCGTCCGGCTGGCCCGCGACCAGGATCGACGCCCCGCCGTCGGCGAAGCCCTTCAATTCGTACATCTGGCCCGCGTTCGACCAGTTCTGGAGGGACGTGTCCGAGGCCCCCGTGATGCCTTGCGGATTCACGACATGCGGGTCGACTGCCGCATAGCCGGTCGGCGTCTTCTGCAGCGTGGACACCATCATGATCATCGCGTCCGGCCGCACCATGGTGTAGCCAAGGTGCTCGCCATCCGGCGCAAGGTGATAGGTGCGCCTGCCGAAGTTCTGCCTGGCAGGATTCGTGGAATCCGCCGACAGGTCTACCGGAAATACCTGGTGGCTGTCGCACTGGTAGAGGCTGGGCGTGCATTCGATGACCTGCACGTTGTCCCCCAGTTCATTGGCAACGAACAGCCGCTTGTTGTCCGGGAAGATATATGAGAAGGAGTCCGGAATCCGGGGCGCGTCGCCCATCGCGCAGGTCAGGCAGGACGGCGCCGAACCATCGGCGTTGACGATCCAGTAGGTCCCGTCCGCTATGTTGTTGAACGCGATGTGCTTGCCGTCCGGCGACCACGTCGGCCCCCAGGGCTGCACGTTCTCCGGCAACTGCACGATGTCGTGGTAGATCGTTTCGAAGAATTGCGAGGCCGACGGCGGGTTGTCCGCCGACGCGGGACTCCCTCCCGGCGCAGCACTCTCCCCTCCGCATCCCCCCATCAAGACCGCGACCAGCGTCGCGATGAATACCTGCGTTACCCACTTTTTCATTCCGGTCTCCTCCCTGGTCATCGACTTTGCTTTTTTTCCGTCGCAGAAAATGAGTCATATTGTGTTTTGTGTCTCATTCTGAGTCAATGATACAGATGTGTTTAATCTTGTAGTGGTTTACGCGAGGCGGGATGGCCAGGGGGGGCCGCACGGCGACGCCGTCTATCCATAGGCGAACACGCCGAATAAGCGCATGCGCAATCGTTCGTTCCCCGCCGCGGGTCGCCTCTCTATAGTTGGCCTCCCTTACAGACGAGACAGGCAGGGAGAGTTCGATGCGAAGCGGGTATGTAATCCGGGGAGTTGCGGCGGCGCTGATGATCTGCGGCGTGGTGCAGGCGGCCAGTGGGGCGGACCCCGACAAGAAGGAGATTCGTTTTGGCGCGACGGCCGGCCCCTATGCCGACCAGATCCGCTATGGCGTCAAGCCGGTGCTGGAGGGGCGCGGCTACAAGGTGACCATCGTGGAGTTCAGCGACTACGTGCAGCCGAACCTCGCGCTGGCCGATGGCGCCATCGACGCCAATGCATTCCAGAACACGACGTACCTGAAGAAGTTCTCGGCGGACCGCAAGCTGCAACTGTCCGAGGTGATCCAGGTACCGACGGCGCCGATCGGCATCTACAGTCACAGGCACAGGTCGCTCGGCGAAGTGAAGGCGGGCGCGACGGTGTCGCTGCCGAACGATCCGACCAACCTGGCCCGGGCCATTGTCATCCTGCAGCAGATCGGCTGGGTGACGCTGAAGCCGGGGACCGACGCGGTGCGCGCATCGGAGCGCGATATCGACGGCAATCCCCACAACCTCAAGCTGATCCAGCTGGAAGCGGCGCAACTGCCGCGCTCGCTCGACGACGTCGACTTTGCGTTCGTCAATGGCAACTTCGCGCTGGCTGCCGGACTCAAGCTCACGTCGGCGCTGACGCTGGAGAAGATTCCCGACTACTACATGAACCTGGTGGCCGTCAGGACGACCGACCTGAACAAGCCGTTCGTGGCCGACATTCGCGATGCCTACCGTTCGGCGGAGTTCAAGTTGGTCACGCAGCAGCGGTTCTCAGGCTTCGTGCCGCCTGCGTATCAACGCTGATTCGTCCCTGGCGAAGCAGTTAAAGGGGGCGATCCTGCCGGCTGATGCCGTGCCAGACCGGCCTGTAGCGATGGGGCGCATGTTTGCTCCCCTCTCCCGCACGCGGGAGAGGGGCCGGGGGGAGAGGGGCGGCGGCTCAATTGATGATGTCGCGAACGGAACCGCCGTTGCCCTCTCCCCCGCCCCTCTCCCATGAATGGGAGAGGGGAGAACACCGACGCGTCCGGACTAGCCTGCTTGTTTTTCCCCTCTCAAGTGAGCCCCTTGTCTGGCGCGGCTTTCAGGAAATAGGCCGCGCCTGTCTATAAGAACGTCCACAAATCGGGAGCCCATTGGCGTTACGTGACTGGCTGGCAACCAATCGCAAATTTACGCGAACCCGTCCCCGCCGCTTACGCGCAAGCGGGCCAGGCTCGTGCGCACAGACAGGTGCTGCCGGCCGCCAGAAAGCCGGCGTTCAAATAGACTCCGGTGGAAGAGGCAAGGCTAGCCAGGAATCAGTTGGGTCGCTTCATTGTCCAATCGGGCTGGCCCTCCTCCCCCTTCAGCAAATACTCGCCGTCGCCTGCCTTGATAACCATCCGGCAAGCGTCGATCCCGTTGTTGTTCTTGGCGACCCGCCAGCCAGCTTTCACACAGTACTTGCCGTCATCTGCGATCCTCCAGGTGCCCGTTCCAGTTCCGCTCATAGGGCGGGAAGCCGACGGGCTTGATCGCCACAGGACCGAAGAGAGATTGCCATCTGGCAGGTTACTGAAACTCAAGGTCGCACCGCCGGCAAACTGGATGACATAGGCTCCAGAGGTTAGTGTTCTGGCTAGCTCGTCCTTGGGAACCGAGTTTTCCTGCGCGAGCGCCGCAGGTACGGCAAAAGTAAGTCCGACCGCGATGAAGGCCGCTGGCAATAGCGTGGAAGATCTTGGCATGGGTTCCTCCTGCCTGATGTGGCGCGAATATTCCCCGGCGGTAACTATCGTAGGAGCGCATCCGTCCAAAGCAATCATGCAATTGGGTCAGGCATTCGAGGCCGGTGCATCTTGTCCCACCCGTCAGGCATCTGGGATCGACCTGAGGTCCATATCCAAAAATGATATGTGGCGCACATATCGGTTGTTCCATTCTCATCGTTCGCATCTATTCTCAACGGGCTTATAGACCGTTTCAGAAGGAAGCGAAGCGGTTCTGGCTAGGCGCGCGGCCGCAGACAGTACAAGTGGTATGGCAAGGCCGCGCAACGACGCCACAATCGTTCTGAAACGGTCACTTACTCGCCGTCGATGCGAATCACGCAGCCATCGGGACCAGAGCATGCTACCGGTCAGATAAGCCAGAAAGTCTTCCAGGGGCGGCCGACAGGGGCGTCTTGGGTGAGGCCCCAAAAGGAGAAGGACATGGCACGAGACACGAGGATCGCCGCCATACTAGCCGCGACGTTCCTCGCCGCGCAGCTAGTCTCAGTTGTCTCAATCGCGCAGACTGCCCTCACGCGCGATGAACTCAGCGCGCTAATGTCAGGCGCAAACATTCAGATTGTCTACGACGTTTCATTCACCTGGATCAATGCCACCGATGGAACGCTGGAATCGTTCACGTGGCGCTACAGCCCACCAGGGGGGAGGCGGAAATACTCCGGGGGCAAGGGGAACTGGAAAATCTCTGACGATGGCCGTTACTGCGTTACCGCTGGGTGGAAGCCGGGAAGCACACCAGGCATGATGGATTGGTGCCGCCAGGTGGTAGCACGACCTGACGGAACCTACACCTTCTCGCCAATTCCCGGCTTGCCGGCATCGACGATGAGCATCTCGAGGCCGTAGACAGCTTGCTGTCCAATCGGGCGCTCTTCTTGGACGAGGTCGGCGAAGCATGACCACCCCGGTATAGATGCTTTGGTATCGCCGTGTGCGCCTCTTAGCCCATCCTGGCAAAGCCACTAGCCACCCAGCGGGCGGCGCTGTCTCGCGTCAGGCGAAAGTCGGGCGCGACCTTGATGGTCGCAATCACATCCCCAAAGGGATCTACGGCCGTGAGCGTGCCGAACGGCTCGAATTCATCCGGCGTCACGACGAGCCTGACGGTCACGGCGCCTGATTCGGCGTCGACGCTGCACTGCTTGTTGAGTTGAGCGTGCAGTTGCTGCTCATGCCGCCTGATGACTTCAGCGGCAGTCTTGACCAGCGTCTGGTGGGCCGCGGCATCGAGCGGCTTCGGATCCACCTTGTTTCGCCCCATGGTCCAGGGGCCGACCAACGCCGGCTCGACGCTGCCGTCGCGGATCATTTCGACGGCCCAGCCGTCGCCATCCTCGTTCTTGATCACCCGGGCGGTCCAGCCCTTGTCTCGCCAGAGTCGCGGCTCGTGGATGGCCGAAGATTCGTGCTCGGCAAGAGGGTCGTCGGCGTCGTCCATGAATCTCGTCGTCGTAGTGGATAACTGATATTCCGCGCCGCGTCGGCCATGATCCAGGTGGCCGACGCGCAAGCTGCGCGTTCGTCTTCCGTCAATCGGCCGGCAGGCGAAATGCCATGCCAGCCGACGCAGATCACGCCGAGGCTTCAGGCGTCGCCACGACTGCCTTTGCTGCCGATTTCCTCACCGGCGCCTGCTTCTTCGTCGCGGGCTTCACTGCCGCCTTCTTCGGGGCACCCTTCGCGGCGACCTTGCCGGAAGCGACCTTTTTCGGGGCAGCCTTCGTGGCGGCCTTGCTACCCGCTGCCTTCTTGATGCCGGCAGCCTTGGCCTTCTTCGCTGCCAGCTTGTCCTTTGCTGCTTGCTTCTCGAAAGCCAGCGCGGCCTTCGCGGCTTCAACTGCCTGCGCAATCTCACGCTTTGCCGCTTCGATCGCCTTCTTCGTATCGGCGCGCAGCTTCAGCAAGCGCTTCTTCGCTGCGAGCGCTTCACGTGCGAGCACGCTGGCCTTCTTCGCCGGCGCGGTGACCTTCTTTGCGACAGCCTTTTTCTTTGCGACTGCACCTGCCTGAACGGCTGCCTTCTTTGCTGCGACCATGTTGATTACCCATTTTGTTGTAAAGCGCGGAGTATAGCCGCTGGCGCGGCCCCAAGCGACCGGCTTGAACGGCGAAGGCAACGATCCTCGCCTACGCGCTACACTTCCTGCAATGGCGCGCGCCAATCCGGAACCCTTGCGAGAGAAATCCCATGCTGGAAACCGCCGCACTGGCCGCGGGCATGTCCTGGGCGAGCGGCTTTCGCCTTTACCTGGCTATCCTGACCGCAGGCATGCTGGCCCGGCTGGGCTTGCTGCACCTGCCGCCGGGGTTGCAGCCGCTGGAATCGTGGTGGGTGATCGGCGTGGCCGCGCTCCTGGCGGTGGCCGAATTTGTGGCAGACAAGGTTCCCGGCTTCGATTCGGTCTGGGACAGCATCCACACCTTCGTGCGCATCCCGGCCGGCGCGATCCTCGCGGCGGCGGCGTTCGGGCAGCTCGATCCGCAATGGGTGGTGGCCGCCGGACTTGTCGGTGGCACGCTGGCGGGCACCGCGCACGTGGCCAAGGCGGGCACGCGGGCGCTGATCAACGTTTCGCCCGAACCCTTCTCCAACTGGGCAGCCTCGTTCACCGAGGATGTCGCGGCCACGGGCAGCCTGCTGCTGGCATTTTTCCAGCCGGTCGTGTTCCTGGTGCTGCTGGTTGTCTTCCTGGTCCTCGCAGCCTGGCTGCTGCCCAAACTATGGCGCGGCGTGCGCCGGCTGCACGCCAGCCTGCGCCGCCGGCCCGACAGCGTCGACGATTCGGCCGGACGGACCTGATAGCCGCTCACCAGTAGCCAAGTACCTTCCACCAGACACTGCCGACCACGGCGAAGATCAGCAGGTTCACCACGCACATCACAAAGCCGACGCGCCACCAGGTTCCCATCGTGACAAAGCCGCTGCCGAAGATGATCGGCGAAGTGCCGGTCGCATAGTGGGTCAGCGTCATCATGATCGCCGAGCCTGCCGCCATCAGCAGCATGAATGGCACGACATAGGCCGGGGGCATCAGATCGACGCCGACGGTCAGGAAGGCGAGCATCATCGCACTGATGTGCGCCGTCGTGCTGGCAAAGAGATAGTGCGAGAAGACGAAGGCCCCCACCAGGATCATCGCCGTGAGGCCCCAGCCGATGCCGCTGACCTCGATCGCGTGGCTCATGCCCTTCGAGAACCACGCAATCACGCCTTGCTTGTTCAGCTGCTCGGCCAGCATGATCAGCGCACCGAACCAGATCAGCGTGTCCCAGGCGCTCTTCTCGGACAGCACATCGTCCCAGTCGATGGTGCCCGTGATGATCAGTATGAAGAGGCCGACGAACGCGACCACCGTCGGGTCAAGCGTGAGCGACGGACCGAACACCATTGCCGGAATGTTGGCCCACAGCACAAGCAGCAGCGCGAAGGTCCATATCATGACCCTTTCCTTCGGCGACACCGGACCCATCTTCGCCATTTCGGCGTGCGCATACTCCACCGCATTGGGTGTGGCCTTGAGCTCCGGCGGCGACAGCAGATAGACCACCAGCGGCATCACCAGCATGCAGAGCAGGCCTGGCAACAACATGCACAGCGCCCAGCTCGTCCAGCTCAGGTGCAGCTGCTGGTTGGTCGCCTTGGCGATGTAGTCCACCACCAGCGGGTTCGGGGCGGTCGCGGTCACGAACATCGCCGAGCTGATCGGGTTGGCGTGATAGTTGACCAACGCCAGGTAGGTGCCGACCTTGCCCTCGGTGCCCTTGGCCGGGTCCGAGTCGAAGGCGTTGGCGATCGACTTCATGATCGGATGCACGATGCCGCCACCGCGTGCGGTATTGCTCGGCGTGAACGGTGCCAGCACCAGCTCACAGGCAGCCAGGCCGTAGCCGATGCCGATCGTTCGTTTCCCCATCACGGAAATGAACATCAGGCCGATACGGGTGCCCAGTCCGGTCTTCCGCAAACCGCGGGAGATCAGGATGGCAACCACGATCAGCCAGATGAGCGGGCTGTCGAAGGCCGTCAGCGCATCCTCGATCGCCCCCTTGGACGAGGTCGAGGTCACCTGCGACAGCGAGAGGACCACGATGGCCATCAGCGCCATCACCCCGATCGGCATCACCTTCAGGATGATCGCGACGATCGTTGTCAGGAAGATCGCAACCAGCCCCCACGCCTTGGGTTTGAGTCCCTCCGGCACAGGCAGCAGCAACAGGATGATCAGCACCGCCGTGGCGATCAGGGCGGGGCCGAGCCGGAACGGGACCACGCTGTTGAAGTAGCGGAACGCCGCTTTCAGTTTTGTGAGCATCCTGCGTTTCCTTGCCAGAAGAGTTGGCCCCGTCCGCTGGAAGTCCGTGCGCGAGTCAACGCCGATATGCAGCAAAAGCCGCGCAGGAAGGCTGAGGCTGAGCCTTTTCGTTTGCTTATGGTTTATATGTTCTTTTTGCCAGAAGTGCCAGTGTGGCGCCGGCGCCGCGAGGCAACGGAGTGCAAGGCGTGGCTTCCCGTGTGCTAAGGTGGATCAGGACACGCGACAGGCGTGTACGCCACGGCGACGTCAACCCCACGACAGCGCGAAAAGATGATCCGACTCAGCATCGAAGGACGCCAGGTCGAGGCGCCCGCCAACTGCTCCATCCTCCAGGCCTTCGTGCATGGAGGGGAGACGCTGGTGGAAGGCGTCGGCTGCATGGGTCAGGGCGTGTGCGGATCCTGCCGCGTGATGGTGCGGCGCAGCGGGGATCCGGAAGTGAGGACGGCACTCGCCTGCGAGACCCTGGTCGAGGACGGGATGCAGGTCGCCTTCGTCGACTACTTCACCGAGCCCCAACGCCACGTGTATCGGACTGACGATCTCGGCGATAGCTGGGATGTGCTGGGCACCATCTCCGAGGTATTCCCAGAGGCGTCCCATTGCCGTCACTGCAGCGGTTGCGACCGCGCGTGCCCGAAGGGTCTCGAGGTCCAGCGCGGCGTGAACCTCGCCGTGGAAGGCGAGCTGGCCAGATCGAGCCGCGTCTTCGATGAATGCGTCATGTGCAACCTGTGCACGCTGGCCTGCCCCGAGCACATCCGCCCCAATCATCTCGGCCTGTTCGTGCGGCGGATGATCGCGGCGTACTCGCTGCGTCCGGCGAATCTCATGCGGCGGCTGCAGCAGATCGAGCGCGGCGACATGACGATCGACTTCGACGCACCCGGCGCGCGGGCGCCACGCTGAGCGGGATACGCCATCATGCCCGCCGGCATCCCGTACGAAACGGCGCGCCAGCACTACCGGCCGGGTGTCGCGCCCACGGTGCGCAGCGACGACTGTCCGGTCGACGCGCTCCTCAGGGACTATCACCCCGACCAGGGCCCCAACGCGCGCGTGGCGCTTGCCGTGGGGGTGAACCGCGGCGAGCCTTGCCAGCCTGAACTCGCGCGCCATCTGCAGGCCAACGCCCTGATCGACGATGTCGACATTGCCGGCGCGCAGCTCATGACGACCGACGTGCTGGTCATCGGCGGCGGTGGCGGCGGATGCGCGGCCGCGCTGACGGCGGCCAGGCAAGGGGCGCAGGTCATGCTCGCCACCAAGCTGCGCCTGGGCGACAGCAACACCGTGATGGCCGAAGGCGGCATCCAGGCGGCCATCGGCGAGGACGACAGTCCGCAACTGCACTTCGAGGACACGCTGCGCGCCGGGCACTATTGCGCCGATCCGCAGCTCGTGGCGCAGATGGTGATGGACGGCCCCGATGTGATTCGCTGGCTGATCCGCCTCGGCATGATGTTCGACCAGGAAGAGGACCGGCTTCTCGGCGGCAACCTCCTGCGCAAGAAACCCGGCGGCGCCTCGGCCGCCCGCATCCTCTCCTATCGGGACTACACCGGCCTGGAGATGATGCGCGTGCTGCGCGAGGCGGTCGACCTGGAGCCCGGCATCGCGGTGTGGAACCGCTGCCCGGTGGTCGAACTGCTGTCCGACGAGCGGGGGCGCTGCGCTGGCGCCGTCCTCTACAACCTGGAATGGCGCAGCTTCGTGCTGGTGCGCGCGCGTGCGGTGATCCTGGCCACCGGCGGCGCCGGGCGCCTGCACCTCAATGGTTTCCCCACGTCCAACCACTACGGCGCCACCGCCGACGGCCTCGTGCTCGCCTACCGGATCGGCGCGCGGCTGCGCGAACTCGACTCGTTCCAGTACCACCCCACCGGCATCGCCTACCCGCCGCACCTGGCGGGTGGACTGATCTCCGAAGCGGCGCGCTCCGCCGGGGCCACGCTGATCAATGGCGAGGGCCAACGCTTCGTGGACGAGCTCAAGCCGCGCGACGTGGTGGCCTCGGCCATCCTGCGCGAATGCGCACAAGGGCGCGGCATCGTCCGCGACGGTCAGGTCGGCGTATTCCTCGACACGCCGACGCTCGACATGCAGCACCCCGGCATCCTCGCCGCGCGCCTCGTCACGCTGAACCATCTTGCGCGCAAATGCGGCCACGATGCGGCGCAGGAACCTTTCCTCGTCTATCCGACGCTGCACTATCAGAATGGCGGCGTAGCGATCGACAAGGATGGCGCCACCGGCGTGCCCGGCCTCTACTGCGTCGGCGAGGCCACCGGCGGCATTCACGGGCGCAACCGGCTGATGGGGAACGCCCTGCTCGACATCCTGAGCATGGGACGGCGGGCCGGCCGCAGCGCGGCGGAGGCAGGGCATGACATCCCGGCCATCCGCGCCGGGATCGGCCATGTGCATGCCTGGCAGCGGGAACTGACGCTGGCGGGGTTGCCCCTGCACGTCAAGGCGCCGCTGCTCTTCCCCGGCTATGCGAACTTCGACCTCCGGGTCGACGCGGGCCTGCGCTCCGGCCTGCGCGGCCGTGCGGTCAGCGGCATCCGGTGAGCGACGGAGCGCGCCGTGGACAATCTGAATCAGGTTCTGCTCAGGGAGGATATCCGGATCGGCGCCGACCTGGATGCCTGGCTTGCGCGCGGCGGCGGCGACGGGCTTGCCAGGGCGCTGCAGGACCCCGGCGCCATCATCGCCGAGATCGCCCGGGCGGACTTGCGCGGCATGGGCGGCGCCGGATTTCCCACCCATCGCAAATGGGCGCCGGTCGCCGCCGCGCCGGAAGGCGACAAGTACATCGTCTGCAATGGCAACGAGGACGAGCCCGGTACGTTCAAGGACCGCTTCCTGCTGGAGCACACCCCGCACCAGGTCATCGAGGGCGCGCTGATCGCCGCGGTCGCCACCCGCGCCAACCACGTCGTCCTCTACGTGAACCCGCACCAGGCGCTGCCCATCGCAGCGACCCGGCAGGCGGTGCAGCAATGGCAAGGGCACCCCCTGTTCGCCGCGGTCGGCCAGCATGTCGGAGGGACCGTCTCGCTGCGTGTCGTCCCGAGCTCCGGGCTGTATATCGGCGGCGAGGAAACGGCGGTCATCGCGAGCATCGAGGGCGGGTTTCCGTTTCCACGGCGCAAGCCACCCTTCCCTGCCGACCAGGGCGTGCATGGCGCGCCGACCGTCGTGAACAATACCGAGACGCTGGCGCACGTGCCGGGCATCCTGCGCCACGGTGCCCAGTGGTATCGCGACCTCGGCGCAGGTGGCGCGGCGGGAACGAAGCTCTACTCGCTCTCTGGCGACATCCTGCGTCCGGGCCTGTATGAGTTGCCGATGGGCACGAGCCTGGATACCTTGGTCTTCCAGCACGGCGGCGGCATGCTGCAGGGCAAGGAGTTCAAGGCGGTCTTTACGGGCGGGCCGTCCAACACCCTGCTGACAAAGCGCGATCTCGACGTGGCGCTGGACTTCGACTCGGTACGGCAACGGCGTTCGCGCCTGGGGACCGGCGCCATGATCGTCGTGTCGGAAGGGACCAGCATCGTGCGCAAGGTCGCCGAATACGTGAGCTTCTTCGCCCAGGGATCGTGCGGCCAGTGCCCGCCATGCAAGGGCGGCACATTCCAGTTGATGCGACTGCTGAACAGGATCGACACCGGCCGGGGCGTGCGCACCGACCTCGACGCGCTGGAGAACCTGTGCCGCCTGCTTCCCGGCAGCGGACGCTGTGGGCTGATCGACGGCGCCGTGACGGTGGTGGAAAGCTCCATCGAGCAGTTTCGCGAAGAGTACGAGGCGCTTCTGATGGCGTAGTTCAGCGCGACGGCTTCTCCAGGTCCTCCTCGATGAATCGCAGGATGGCTTCCGTCATGCCTTCGCGTGGAAAGGCGTTCCGGGTCACGAACATCGCGCCGACAGTCGGGCGTGACCGGGCGACCGGAACGGCCATTGCCCAGTGATCCGCATTGATATAGCCCATGAGGATGCCGCCCGGAATGACCTGGTCATAGAAGATCACCTGGCTGTCGTTGCGCGCATCGATACGAGCCAGCTTGTTGTAGCTCGACGTGAGGATCGAGGAGATCTGCTCCGGCCGGGGAAACGTCACCACCGAGTAGTAGCGGGGACCGGCCGGCAACGGATGCTCCGCCAGCCATGCCTTGCGGACCGCCGGCCTCAGGCTCCGCACACCGCCGCCGTCTCCGGCCTCGCATTTTGCTCCCGGGAAGTACTGCAGCAAGTTGGCCTGGTACTGCTCGGCGTCGTTGGCGAGCGGCGATCCGCCGACGGCACCGGCTGCACTGACCACGGCTGCCACGCGACCGCGGATCTCCGGGTAGTCGACGATCGCCTCGAGGATGTCGGGCGCGCCCTTCGAGTAGCCGACCAGCACGATGTAGGGGCCGTCCGGACTCACCGGCGCCGACATGACGGCATCGCGGATCTGGCGGGCATTGTGTTCGGACCCCGACAGCGCATCGACCCGCAGCAGTGTCGCGTCGTAGCCGTATTGCCGCAGGTGCGTGGCGACTGTCCCGGGCGGATTCAGCCATGGCTCGAAGCATTCGTACCCGATGCCAGGCACGATCATGGCGACGAGATGCCGTCGCGACTGGCCAAGGTCGACCGGCCTGCCTGTGGCTGCAGGTTCCACGCCCACGCGTGTCAGCGCGTCGTCGCATGGACGGTAGTCAGGCAGGTCGGACTGGCGTGCCTGCAGCACCGCGCAGAAGATCTCGCGGAAGCGGCCACGTGCATCCCGTACGCCCGCGTAGGCGGCCGGCACGAGGACGAGTGGCGGCGTCTCGGACGAGTACGGGATGAGCGGTGGCGAAGCGCAACCCGCCAGCACCATGCAAGCGCAGATCAGCGCCCAGAAGCACCGTAGCGGCGCGCATGGCCCGATGTGGCATCTGGCGTCCGACGGCTCGCCCGGCCCGGCCGCTTCACTCGCGCGCATGTCCGTTCTCCCTGGTCGCAGCGGGCTGCGGCACCCTGGCAAACGGTACCCAGTCCAGTATTTGCAGATCCGACAGGCTCAGAGGCCGGGCGGCAAAGAACAGCACCGCGCGCAGTCCGTCGGTAAAGTAGCCCGCGCCACCGAACGTAGTCCGCTCACGGCTGCGGTCGGCCGGGCCGACGCCGCCCACAAACCCGAGCCTCTCCAGGCCCTCCGAATATATACAGTCCTGGACCACCACGTTCCTTGCCTCGTCGACGTCTTCGTGGAGAACGGGAGGCACGCCGCTGGCAGCGAAGCGGCCACCCCGCGGCCGGCCAATCTGCAACACATAGATGGGACGGCCTTGATAGGTGATCGGGGCACGCCACGCCCGCACCCAGTTGGCGGGCGCGCCGGCCTGCGCCTGTTTGCGCAGCACGGCGTCCGGGACGCGACCGAAGACATACTGCGCATCGTCGAGTGCCTGCTGGTTGCGCCGGTAGTTGCGTCGCACCACGGCTGCCCCGAAATCCTCGACGCCGCCGATGGCGACTCCATTCAGGGGATCGCCATTGACCTGGCCGGCCGCATCCATGGCGCAGCATGGCAGGCGTTCCAGGGCGCCCCGCAGCGATGCCAGGTCCTGGTAGTCCGTGATGGCGGAGGCTGGATACTCGAACAGGGATCGGGAAAAGCTGGGGTCCGCGTCGTCGTCAGGCACCCTGAGGAAGAGGGTGAAGACGACCAGCGACTGGTCGCCGAGCAGATCCACGTTGAGCAACTTCGTGCCGCGGGCTGGATTCGTGAACACGACCCCCGATCGCGTCTCGCCCGGGGGAATCGGGTTCCTGAATCCCTGCTGGTTGAACCACTCGTCGATACGGGCATTTGTCCCGCTGGAGAGCCGTCCGTGCAGCGACCATGCGACCTCCAGCGGCGAGAAGTAGTCAGGATCGGTGCCCGTGCGAAGCAGCCCCAGCGACTGCGAGGTCCCATTGCGCACCTCGATCCACACCGGCTGCACACCGCTCGCCTTGACGTTCGCACCGAACAGGCGCTCGCTCTCCGCAGTGCTCAGCACCGCCGCCTTCAACGTGATCCCCTGCTTTGTGAGGCTTGCGGCGCGGGCGCGGATCGGCTCGTCTCCCCCTGCAGCAGGAGGCTGCCACGTGGAACATCCGGCAAGGAGAAAAGCGATGAGCGTGGCATGAGCCAGGGCAAGAAGCCAGCGAGGGCAGGCTGGTGATGGGCTCATCGGCCGAATCCCGATGTCGCGTCGCGCCCGGCCCCCCTCTCGCGCCACCGGAAGAAGCGGATGGCGGCGAGAGAGACGGGGCGCTGTTCGAACACGAGTACGAGGCGATCGCCGTCCGTATAGTACGGATCCGTGGTCAGGTTTCCGCGCGGACGCTCCGGTGCCGCGGGGCCCACGCCCGGCGCATAGCCGACCATGGTCAGGCTTTGGGAATAGGCCATGTCTTCCGCCAGCGCCGTACGTGCCTCGTCGACATCGGGATCGATCTTGTGGGTGGTCAGCGTTGGCGAGTGCATCGTCAGGCGACTGCCGATGTCACGGCTGATCTGCCCCACCCACACGGGCGCACCGTGATAGCGCATGGGGCTCAGCCAGAGCCGCAGGTGATTGCGCTGGTGAACCGAATCGCGGGCCTTCTGCAGTGCGAGATCCTGTGGACGCCCGAACAGGTAGAGGTCGCTCACCGGCGCATTGAGGTAACGCTCGCCCGCGAGCGCCGACGACACCACCCGCATGATTGCCCCCGACCATTTCGTCTCTGTTGGCCGCCACCCGCGTCGGACGAGAGCGGGGAAGGCATCGTCAAGCCCTCCCACGATGATCAGGTTCAGGGGATCGCCGTTCCTCGAGCCGTCGCTGTTCGTTGCGCAGCAGGGCAACGCTTCGAGCGCGGACCCAAACGCTTCGTCGTCCTCGAAGTCCTGAATCGCTTGCGCGGGGTAGACTTCGCGCCGGAACACGGCGCTGGCGTGATAATCGCCGCGAAAACCGGGCACGACCGTAAAGATGGAGAACGCGCGCGTGCGACCGTCGGCTACCAGGTCAAGCTGGATCAGCTTGACGCCCTCCTCCAGGTTGGTCAGCACCATGCCCGACACCGTCTGGCCCGGCGGCACCGGATTCCGGAAGGCGAGTTGCCCAAACCGTTCGCTGGTCCGGACTCGCGCATCACGCGCCTCGCCTTCCGGGAATGCCTCGGCGGCTTCTGAACTCGGGAAGAAATTCGGGTCAAGCCCGGGGTACATCAGGAAGTAAGGTCGATCCTCGGCATTCGTGACCTCGACCCACACTGGCTGCAGCGCCTTCTTCGCAAGCTGCGCGCCATACAGGGCGGCGCTTTCGCCTGCCGACAGCACTGCCGCTGTCACGGTCACGCCGCCCTCGGTGCGTGTCAGGGCGCGGCTCCGGAAATCGCTCGGGGTGTCGGAGGTGGCTGGTGTGGAGCAGGCGGTCATGACCATCACCGTGCCCACGGCAGCCAATACCTTCACGGCAAGAGCGGCGCGAGCAAACTCGATCGGCATGGGAACGGTTGTGATATGGCCAGATTCGCCCGTGCGTTCAGTCTGGGATACGACGCTGCCTTTCGCAAGGCGCGAATTTATCGACACCGCCGCGCCTGCCCGAGACCTCGCGAAGCATCCAACCCCACACAAAAAGCACGCCCGTGCCGACATTTGAATGTGGCTGGCCCAAAGACATTCGGGAATATCCTGGCCATGCGCATGGGTGTCGGACGGGCGCAGGTCTGGATGCGGCACTTCTTACAAGCAACGGCAGGTTCTGACCGGTTGAACCTGCCAACGGGGCCCGGCCTTGAATGGGAGCCGACATTCCGGAGCGAGCGGGGCGACGCATGCCATGTTAGTTGGCGCCACCTGGTCGCAGCGGGAGGGGGATGGCACAGATGGTGCGCTTCCTCCGGGGCGCCAATCCGCGTTCCGTGGATCGGCGCTTCAAAATCGAGGAAAACATGGACAAGTCGAAGATTCCCACAGCCCAGCGCCAGGCCTTGGGCGCCCTCCTGGATGACCATCGCGCGGTCAAGAAGCTCTTCAAGTCGTTTGAGGAAAACAAATCCGGCAAACAGGCCATCGCGTCTGAAACGTGCCATCAGCTCGAAATCCACGCGCAGCTCGAGGAGGAGATTTTCTATCCGGCGCTGCGGGGTGTTTCCGACAAGCTCGACGATATGCTCGACGAGGCAAAAGTCGAACACGGAGTCGCAAAGGACTTGATTGCCGCGATACGCAACGCCGCGGATAGCGATACGCTTGACGCCACCTACAAGGTTCTCACGGAGTATGTGGGGCACCACGTCGAGGAGGAGGAGAGCGAGATGTTTGAGACGGTCATCAAGCGAAACGTGGATCTGCGCGAGGTCGCAACGCAGATGGCGGCGCGAAAGGAAGAGCTTCTGGCCGTCCCGGCGTAAAAGGAGCTGTAGACCACCGGGAGCGTAGACCCCAGGGCGCGTGGACCCCACGAACCTGCCACGCCCACCGCGCCCCAATCGACGCTCACCCCGGCGAGACGGGGACCTCCTCTTCCGCGTCGCGACCGCGGGCGGTGCACCCCTCTGAAGAGCAACCAGTATCCGGGCTCGCCCCGGTACCGGCCCATCCAGGCAGCGCGTGCGCGTTGACAGGAGCCGGCCTCTACCCGTGCGACAGCGCGCCCCCCGCGCCGGCAATGCCCTGCCCTTTGCGCACTCCGCTCCACTTTCCCCGCCGCTTTCCCTGCGCTGGCCACTTCCGCCTTGACCTGGCGATCGATCTGCGCCTATAACCTAACCATCCATATGGATGGTACACAGATGGTAACAGGATGGCGTACCCATCCACAGAGCTTTCAGGTTGCCCAAGGACAAAGCCCGACACATGAACAAACTGAAGACCGGTGATACGGAAAAAATCACCATCAACCTCGGTCCGGTAGACCTGGGGCAGATCGACCTGCTGGTCGAAGAAGGCTTCTACTCGAATCGCACCGACCTGATCCGGACCGCCATCCGCAACCAGTTGGCCACGCACACGCAGGTCATCCAGGAATCGGTGACCCGCCGGGCCCTGGTCCTCGGGCTCCAGCACTTCACCCGCAAGGACCTGGAGGCAACGCGCGCGGCCAACGAGAAGCTCGCGATCCAGGTCCTCGGCCTGGCGAGCATCGCCTCGGATGTCAGTCCGGAACTGGCACTGGCGACCATCGAGTCCGTCATGGTGCTCGGCGCCTTTCACGCCCCGGCGGCAGTCAAGGCCGCACTCGCCGGGCGCATACGGTAGTACCGCGGCAATGTCGCCGCGCCCTGGTTCGCCAGGTTTGCCTGGAAACAGCATGAAAATGAACGACGCCTTCCTCGCTTCCATGCGAGAAGCCATGCAGTTGCTGCAGACGGCGGGGCCGATGGAAGCCACCGAGGCGATCCAGCGCGCACTGCGCCAGCAATCGCCCATGGGCGGGGGATTCGATTCGGCCGCGCCCATGCCCGCGCAGGTGGTCGAACGCCTGCTCACCCACGAGTGGGCGCAGGCCCGCCCGGCCGATGTCGTCAGCGACGTCCCGGATGCTGCCCCCGCATCTTCACGCAATCCCCTCCCCCCGCGCCCGCACAGCGCAGGCTCCGCCCCGGGCAAGGCGGGGCAATTCAGCCAGCGGACGTTCGCGAACCAGGCGGGCTCGCGCGCGTACAAGCTCTACGTGCCCGCCGGCCGGCGTACCGAGCCGATGCCGCTGGTCGTCATGCTGCACGGATGCACCCAGGACGCCGATGATTTTGCGGCCGGCACGCAGATGAACACCCTTGCCGACCAGCATGGCTTCGTGGTGCTGTACCCGATCCAGGCCACCGAGAACAATCCGTCGAAATGCTGGAACTGGTTCCGGCCGGGCGACCAGCGAGCCGGCACGGGGGAACCGTCGATCATTGCCGGTATGGCGCGCGAGGTGATTGCCACGCATGGCATCGACGCCAGGCGCGTCTACGTTGCCGGCCTGTCCGCCGGCGGTGCGATGGCGGCGGTGCTGGTCCAGTGCTATCCGGAACTGTTCGCGGCGGCCGGCGTGCATTCCGGCTTGCCCGCAGGGGCCGCGCACGACCTGCCGTCGGCCCTTGGCGCGATGAAGGGTGGCAAGGGAGGCGGCCGGTCCAAGGCAAATGCGGCATCGTCGACACCGCCTGGCCGGCCAATGATCGTGTTCCACGGCGACGCGGATCACACGGTGCATCCGTCGAATGGCAGCCGGCTCGTCGCGCCGTTCGAGAAAGGCCAGGCGCGCCAGGAACGGGAGCGCAAGACAGTCGCCGCGGGCCACGACTACACGCGGCACGGGATCACCACGCACGCCGGCGTCGATGCCGAATACTGGATCATTCACGGCGCCGGGCATGCCTGGGCAGGAGGCGCCCACCACGGCACCTATACCGATCCGAAGGGGCCGGATGCCAGTGCAGAGATGCTGAGGTTCTTTCTCGCGCATCCGCTGCCGGCCTGAGCGCGCACCGTCCCGGTCCCCCGCGCGCGCCATGGCATGCGCCTTGCGCGCGAACCCCATGCGGCGATCCGCCGCGTCTTCATGGATCCCTGACACGCATCGGCCGATGGAAGACACGAACGAGGTGCGCAAGGCGGCGGCGACGGGTTTCGTGCGCGTGCGCGGCGCCCGCGAACACAACCTGAAGAATGTGGATGTCGACATTCCCCGCGACGCGCTGGTGGTCTTCACCGGCGTATCGGGCTCCGGCAAGTCGTCGCTCGCCTTTGGCACCCTCTATGCCGAGGCGCAGCGGCGGTATTTCGAATCGGTCGCCCCCTATGCGCGGCGGCTGATCGACCAGGTCGGGGCGCCGGATGTCGACGCCATCGAGGGCTTGCCACCGGCCGTCGCACTGCAGCAGCAGCGCGGCACGCCCGGCACGCGCTCGTCGGTGGCCAGCGTCACCATGCTGTCGAGCCTCGTACGCATGCTGTATTCGCGGGCGGGCACCTATCCGCCGAAGCAGGCGATGCTCTATGCCGAGGACTTCTCGCCCAATTCGATCCAGGGCGCATGCCCGACTTGCCACGGCCTGGGCCGCGTGTACGAAGTCACCGAGAAATCGATGGTGCCCGACGATTCGCTGACCATCCGCGAACGCGCGATTGCCGCGTGGCCGCCCGCCTGGCATGGGCAAAACCTGCGCGATATCCTGGTGACGCTTGGCTACGACGTCGATACCCCCTGGCGGCAGCTACCGAAGAAGGACCGCAACTGGATCCTGTTTACGGACGAGCAGCCCACGGTGCCTGTGTATGCGGGCTTCACGCCGCAGGAGACGCGCGCAGCGCTCAAGCGCAAGATGGAGCCGAGCTACCAGGGCACCTTCACCGGCGCGCGCCGCTACGTGCTGCACACCTTCGCCAACACCCAAAGCGCGCTGATGAAAAAGCGCGTCTCGCAGTTCATGGTCAGCCGCGAATGCCCGGCTTGCGAAGGCAAGCGGCTGAAGAAGGAAGCGCTGTCGGTGACCTTTGCCGGCTTCGATATCGCCGAATTGGGGCACATGCCTCTCGCCCGCGTCGCCGACGTGCTGCGTCCCGTTGCGCTGGGCGAGTGGCCGGAACCGGGCGCCGCCCGGGGCGGCGTCATTCTCAGCCGCCAGGCAATGCGCGCCGACACCGAGCGCCGGGTCGCCGCAGGCGGGGCGGAGCACAAGGCGGCGCCCAACGTCCGACGGACGCCGAATTTCTCCGAGGAAAAGCGGATCGCGGCCCAGCGCATCGCGACCGAACTGCTGGAGCGCCTGTCCACGCTCATCGACCTGGGGCTGGGCTATCTCGCCATGGATCGCAGCACCCCTACCCTGTCGTCGGGCGAATTGCAGCGCTTGCGGCTTGCCACGCAGCTTTCTTCCCAGCTGTTCGGCGTGATCTACGTGCTCGACGAGCCATCGGCCGGCTTGCATCCCGCCGACGGCGAAGCGTTGCTCGTGGCGTTGCAGCACCTGAAGGCCAGCGGCAATTCGCTCTTCGTGGTCGAACACGACCTGCAGATCATGCGCTGTGCCGACTGGCTGGTCGACGTGGGACCCGCGGCCGGGGAAGCAGGCGGACGGGTGGTCTACAGCGGCCCGCCCGAGGGACTGGCGGCGGTCGACGCATCCCAGACCGGCCGTTACCTCTTCGCCCGACCCACTCCCGTGGCCCGAACGGCCCGCGATCCGGCGGGCTGGCTGCGGCTTGCCAATGTCACGCGCAACAACCTGCACGGCATCGACGCGGCGTTCCCCCTCGGCTGCTTCACCACGGTCACCGGGGTCTCCGGTTCGGGAAAATCTAGCCTGGTCAGCCAGGCGCTGCCGGAACTGGTCGGTAAGCAGCTGGGCCGGATCATCGGGGACGACGAGGAGGAACAGGATCCACTGTTCGTCAGCGCCGACGTCCCGACCGGCGGGCGTATCACGGAAGGAATGAACAACGTGCGTCGTCTGGTGCGTGTGGACCAGCGGCCCATCGGCCGCACGCCGCGCTCGAACCTTGCCACCTACACGGGTCTCTTCGACCATGTCCGCAAGCTCTTCGCGGAGACGCCGACCGCACGCAAACGCCGCTACAGCGCCAGTCGGTTCTCATTCAACCTCGCCCAGGGGCGATGCCCCACCTGCGAGGGCGAAGGATTCGTCAGCGTCGAACTGCTCTTCCTGCCGAGCGTGTATGCGCCATGCTCGACGTGCCAAGGCACTCGCTACAACCCGCAGACGCTGGAGGTCAAATGGCGGGATCGGAACATCGCCGAAGTCCTCGCCATGACCGTCGATGCGGCTTGCGAATTCTTCGCGACCGAATCGCATGTCATGCGGGCGCTGCAGGTGCTGCGGGACATCGGTCTCGGCTACCTGCGGCTTGGCCAGCCGGCCACCGAGCTGTCCGGCGGCGAGGCACAGCGCATCAAGCTGGCTACCGAGCTGCAGCGTGCCCAGCGTGGCGATACGCTCTACGTGCTCGACGAACCCACGACAGGCTTGCATCCCGCCGATGTCGACCGGCTCATGCTCCAGCTGCACGGCCTCGTTGGCGCCGGCAACACGGTGATCGCCGTGGAGCACGACATGCGGGTGGCGGCGCAGAGCGACTGGATCATCGACGTCGGACCGGGCGCGGGAGACGAAGGCGGGAAGCTGGTGGCATGCGGCACACCGCTCGCCGTCAGTCGTGCCGGGGAAAGCCGGACCGCCGCCTATCTGGCCGGGCATCTGCCACGATAATGGAGATGCCGGTGCAAACAGAGCCGCACATCCTCGTGGCTCAACTGCGTGCCACAGGCCTGGATGACGGCCTACAAGCCACCCACCCCGGGGAAGGTGATCACGCTCCGCGCCACGCCCCCCGACTGCATGGCGATGAACCCCTCGTTGATCTGCTCCAGCGGCAGGCGCTGCGAGATCAGTTCGTCGAGCAGCAGCCGGCCCTGCATGTACAGTTCGACCAGCCGCGGAATATCGAGACTCAGGCGGTTGGAGCCCATCAGCGAGCCCTGGATCCGCTTCTCGCGCAGGAAATCGATGGCCGGAAGTTCGATCTTCGCGTCCGGCCGGAACAGACCGATCACGGTCGCCGTGCCGCCCGGCGCGAGCATGGCGTAGCACTGCTCCGCGGTCTGCTTGAGGCCGATGCACTCGAAGGCGAAGTCCACGCCGCCGCCAGTCAGGGACAGCACCTGCGCCACGGCATCGCCGTCGCTCGCGTTGACCACGTCCGTCGCGCCGAACTTGCGGGCCAGTTCCAGCTTGGCCGGCAGCGTGTCGACGGCGACGATGCGCGCCGCTCCGGCAATGGCCGCGCCATTGACCACCGACAGGCCGATGCCACCGCAGCCGACTACGGCCACCGTGCTGCCGGGCGGTACCTTCGCGCTATGGAACACGGCGCCCGTACCGGTGATCACCGCACAGCCGAGCAGCGCGGCGCGGTCCAGCGGCATGTCCTCGCGAATCTTCACGAGCGCGTTCTCGTGGACGAGGATCTGCTCGGCGAAACCGGACAGGTTGAAGACCTGGCTCAGCGGATTGCCTGCGAGCCGCAGGCGGTTGGCCTTGCCGGCCGGCTGCTTGACCTCGGGGTTCTGGCACAGCACCTGGTGTCCCGACGCGCAGACCGGGCAATGGCCGCAATAGACGGACAGGCAGCCCACCACGTGGTCGCCGGGCTTCAGGCCCGACACCTGCGGCCCGACCGCCTGTACCACGCCCGATACCTCGTGGCCGAGCACCGCCGGCAGTGGCAGCGGATAGATGCCGTGGATCATGTGCAGATCACTGTGGCAAAGCCCGACTGCAGCCGTCCGCACCACGACCTCGTGCGGGCCTGGCGCCGCGATCTCGATCTCCCTGATGGCGAGCGGCGCGCCGACCTGCTCCAGTATTGCTGCCTTCATCTCCGTCTCCTTGTTGTTGGACTGATGCTCGCTTATACGTCGTAGGTAATGGTGATCGGCCGGTCCTGGCGCGGATGCGCCTGGCAAGTCAGGATCCAGCCTGCCGCGAGTTCGTCCGCGTTGAACACGTCGTTGCACGCGTGCACGATCTCGCCGTCCAGGCATTTGGCCGCGCACGAGCCGCAATAGCCTTCCTCGCAGGCGTAGGGCACGTCGAGGCCCTCGGCAAGCGCGGCCTGCAGCAGGGACTGGCCCGCGTTCACGCGCACCACGTGCCGCGCGCCCTTCGTCATCACGTGCGCATCGCAGGCATGACCGTCGCCTGCCGGGAAGGCCTGCGCGGCGCTGCCCTGCGGCGCCGCGTCGAAGTGCTCGAGGTGGACGCGCCCGTCCGGCACGCCCGCCGCGGCGGCGGCTGTCCGCACAGTCGCCATGAATGGCGCGGGACCGCACAGGTAGAGCTGGAAGCCCGTCGGGCGCGACAGGAGGCCTTCCAGCACCGTCGCATCCGGGAAGCCGTGCTCGTCGTCATAGTGGCGGATCACCGCGAGCCGGTGCGGATACTCGTCGGCCAGTCCGGCGATCACGTCCCGGAAGATCGTGCTGCCGGCATCGCGGTTGGCGTAGAAGAGCGTCATCACGCGGCCCGTGGTCGCCAGCGCCGAGCGGATCATCGACAGTACCGGGGTGATACCGCTGCCGGCCGCGCAGAACAGCAGCGGCGCGTCGCTTTCGTCGCCCACGTCGCACACGAATCGTCCGGCGGGCTCGCTGACTTCCAGCACGGTCCCGGCGCTGACGCTCCGGTGAAACCAGTTCGACACCCTGCCCTGCGCGATTCGCTTGACCGTCACTACCGGCAGGCCGCGCGACTCGGGCGCACTCGACAGCGAGTAGCTGCGCGTCAGGATTTCCCCATCCACGTTTACCCGGAACGTCAGGTGCTGGCCGGCGCGATAGCGGAAGGACGGCAACAGCGCTTCCGGCACTGCAAGCGCGTAGGAGCGCGCTTCCTCGGTTTCCTGGACTACCTCCGCAACGGTCAGGCGATGGAACAGCATCCATGTCTCCTGGTCATGCAGGCCGCGTGCCCGGCCCTTGCATTCATCCAAAACAGAATTATGATTCTGTTTATAGCCGGAAGCCGTCGCGAAAACAAGGTGGGTCTCCCCGGCACCGGCGCAGCAGGATCCGGAGATCCGCCCGAACCCCAGCACGCCCCAGCACGACCAAAAGGAGACACCATGAGTTCGCTTCACCGCTACACCCTGCCTGTCGGCCAGACCGGCTGGTCCGTCAGCAGCCAGGTAGCAACGGAATTCAACTGGGAGTACGACGACGCATCGGCAAAGCTGCTCCAGCTCTACGAGACGAGCAAGAAGCAGCAGTGGACTGCGACCGACCGCATCGACTGGTCGCAGAACCTGGACCCGGAGAATCCGCAGGAACTCGACGACCGGATGATCCCGATCTATGGCACGAAGCTGTGGGACCGTCTCGGCCACAAGGACCGTATCGAAGTGCGCATCCACCAGCAGGCACATACGCTGTCGCAATTCCTGCACGGCGAGCAAGGTGCCCTGATGGTCTCGGCGCGCATCGTGCAGATGGTCCCCGGCATGGACGCCAAGTTCTACGCCGCCACCCAGACCATGGACGAGGCGCGTCACGTGGAGGTCTACTCGCGGCTGCTGCACGAGAAGGTCGGCGTGCTCTACCCGATCACGCCGGGCCTGAAGTCGCTGCTTGAGACCACGCTGTCGGACTCGCGGTGGGACTTCTGCTACCTCGGGATGCAGGTCCTCGTCGAGGGCCTGGCCCTGGCGGCGTTCCAGCGTATCCGCGACTTTTCGAAGAACCCGCTGGCGGCATCCATCAACGCCTATGTGATGCAGGACGAGGCGCGCCACGTCGCCTTCGGCCGCACGGCGCTGCGCGGCTACTACCCGCAACTGACCCAGGTCGAGCAGCGCGAGCGCGAGGACTTCGTCATCGAGGCCTGCTACCACATGCGCGATCGCTTCGACCAGCGTGAGGTGTGGGACCGCCTGGGCCTGCCCGCCGACGAGTGCGCCCGGGCGGTGATGGAATCCGAGACCATGAAGCTGTTCCGCCAGCGGCTGTTCAGCCGGATCGTGCCGACAGTCAAGGACATCGGCCTGTGGAGCAAGCGGGTGCAGGAAGCGTTCGCCGACATGGGGGCGATCGAATTCGCCAATGTCGATGTCGAGGCGCAGTTCGCGAACGACCAGAAGGTCGCCGAGGAATTCGATGCCCGACGGCACGTGACGACGACGATCGAGGCGGCAGGGCAGTAAGGCAGGCGGATCACGGCCCGGCAGTCGGTACGCCGGGCCGGTTGCAGTGGCAGTTGTAGCGGTGACTCGACAGAAACAGAATCCTAGTTCTGTTTTCACGTACGACTGCGGCCGGAAGACGGGGCAGCCTTGGCGATGCCAAGGTAGCAGGCCACCATCCGGCGCAGGTGTGGCTCGAGTTCCTCGCTGCCGAGGTGCAGCGGGCCGGGGTCGTTGAGCAGCATATTTGCCAGCGTGCTCACGAGGAACTGGAGCGCGGCACGAATCTCGAACGTCGCCGTATCGAGGGGACGGTCCTTCAGCTGGCCGGCCAGCCAGGGCATGACCAGCCTGCCGACACGCCGGTTGGCGTCGCGCATCGGGTTTTCCGCCTCGGCGTGCGCGGAATAGTGCCGCAGGAAGCCGCGGAACAGGCCCCGGTTGGTGCGGAAGTGCGTGACATAGAGATGCACGATCCGCGCGACGATCGCGTCGGCCGGCCCGGCCTGCCATACGGGATCTCCGGCGATATCCTGCAACGTAGACTCCTCCGCCTCGCACAGCGCCACTTCCAGCACGTAGGCCAGCAGCGCTTCCTTGTCCTTGAAGCGGGCATAGAAGGCGCCGATCGAGGTCTTGGCCGCAGTGACGACGGCATTGAGCGAAATGTCATCGAGGTTCCCGCGCGCCTCGGCCAGTTCGCGGCAAGCCGCCACCATCTTGCCGAGGTTCTGCTCGCTGCGCGACTGCAGTGGCTGGCGGACTTTCTCCTGCGCCTCGCTGCTGCGCGGCGTTGACCGGGTCCTGGATTTCGTCGGTACGGGCATGGCGGCGCTGCAAGATCCTGTCGGGTGAACGGGATGCATTATGCGGCAATTGTTCTGGGCGGCGGTCGGGAAGCCTGTCGGAGCCGAGGCTGACATGGTGCCACATAGCGCCATGCCAGAATGGCAGCAGCGAACGGCAGGCACGCCACCGTTTTCATGCCGGCGCCTGATTGAATATAGTTGTCCCACACATGAACGTCCGGCTGGCGCCTCCCATGGATAACCTGATGGATGACCTGACCCACCCCATCACGCTCGGCATCGCGCTAGTCGCCTGCGATGTCCTGCTATGGCGCCTCATCCCCGCGGTCTATCGAAGGGTGCGCATCGTCGTGCGGCTGGTCGTGTTCCTGCTACTCACCGCCGTGCTCCTCAAGGGCGGCATGAGCCCGCTCGAGAACGCGCCCTTCCCGGGGCAGCCGGCGCGCCGCCTGCCGGCGCAGGCGCTGCAACTGGTCTGGTGGTTCCTCGGTGCCCGCGTGCTCACGGTCACCCTGCATGCCCTCTTCCTGCCCAAGGCGTGGCAGGCGGAGCGCCTGTTCCAGGACCTGCTGGGCGCGCTGATCTTCGTCGCCGCCGCGGTGGCCGCCACCGCCTACGTGCTCGAACTGCCGGTGAGCGGCCTGCTGGCGACGTCGGGTGCGCTGGCCATCGTCGTCGGCCTCGCCATCCAGAGTTCGCTCGGCGACGTCTTTTCCGGGCTCGTGCTGAATGCCACCCAGCCCTTCCATATCGGCGACTGGGTTTCCATCGACGGGGTGGACGGCAAGGTCGTGCAGATCAACTGGCGTGCCACGCACCTGCTGAATGCGCGCGGCAACCTGGTGGTCATCCCCAACAGCACCACGGCGAAGGCCAAGATCGTCAACTCCAGCCGGCCCTCGGAGCTGCATGGGATCAGCGTGTCCATCGAGGTCGACCCCGCGGCCCGCCCGAAGGCGGTGCTGGATGCGCTGGAGCATGCGGTCAGGCACTGCCGCATGGTGCTGCCCACGCCAGAGCCGTCGGTGCTGGTGAAGAGCGCTGGCACCAATTCCATCGTGTACGAGATCAGCGGGTACGTGGAAAGCATGGCGAACAAGCCGATCGCCTCGAACCAGCTGTTCGACCTCGCGCATCGCCACCTGTCGTCGGCGGATATCGGCCTGCGCGCGCTCGGGGTGCCGGGCATCCCAGGCATCCCGGGCGTGCCCGAGCAGCGGGCCCCGGGCGCTGACCGCCGCGTCAGGCTGCTGGCGTCGGTCGGCATCTTCCACGCCCTCGGCGGCGAGGAACTGGAGCACCTGGCCCGCCACCTGACGCGGCATGAGTACGCGCCCGGCCAGGTCGTGGTGGCGAGTTCGGACGTCACCGACTACCTGCTGCTGGTCGATTCTGGCGTGCTCACGGTCCACGCCCAGCATGAAGGCCAGCCGCTGGAGATCAACCGCCTCGGGCCGGGCGACGCGCTGGGCGAGCCCGGCGTGCTGGCCGGGATCGCCATGGACGTCACCGTCGAGGCGATCACCCCCGCCGTGCTCTACCGCCTCGACAAGGCGGACCTCACGCCGGTCCTGCAGTCGCGTCCGGAGATCGGCAGGAAGATGTGCCAGTTGCTGACGCGACGGCGCGAATCGGGCCAGATGCTGGCCAGCGCCAGGCCGCCGCAGGCCGGCAAGACGAGCATCCTCCAGTGGCTGCAGGACAAGATGCAGAGCCTTCACCACCTGACGGACGACTGGGCGCCCTGACGGCGCCGCAACGCGTCAACGCCTGGCGCCCGCGTCCTCCGTCCACCGCTTGAACGCCCGGCGGAAATTCGCGCCATCGCTGAAACCGAGCAGCAGCGCGATGTCGTCGGTGCTCATCTTCGTCGTCTTGAGATACTCCGTCGCGAGCGAAAAGCGCACGTCGTCCAGGATCGCCCCGAACGACGTGCCCTCGGCGGCCAGGTGCCGGCGCAGCGTCCGGCTGGTCATGCCCAGCGCGTCGGACACCGTGTCCATGCCGGGGAACACGCCGGGCTCCCGCATCAGCATCTGGTAGACCTCGCCCGACACGCCGATGGACGTCTTCGCCTGCCCCACCAGCCGGTCGCAGGTCTCCTGGATCAGCGCGGCGGAGTGCCGGTGCGCCAGTTGCGGCTTCTGTTCGAGGATCGCGCTGTCATAGACGAGCTCGTATTGCGGCTGCCCGAACTCGCAGGGGCAGCCAAGGTATTGCTCGTACAGCGCGGCATGCGCCGGCGCCCGGTGCAGGAAGCAGGCCTTCACCGGCGGGCAGATGTGGCCGGCCACGTCCTGCAGGTGCGTCACGTGCTGCGTGAACTGCTGCTCGATCAGGAACCGCCGCAATTCTTCCGACGCAATGGCGGTCATGGCGTCCGGGAACGTCCAGACCATCCTGTCGGGATACTCCGTCCATGCGATGGAAAGCGTCGGCGTAGCCAGCCGGTGGTATTTCGCCCCTAGCCGGAAATAGTCCCGCAGCGACAGGCACGACATCAGCGCGTAGCCATACATGCCGTACGCCGACAGGTGCAGGCGCGAGCCGACCCGGAACGGCGTGGCGGGATCGGCCGCGAGCGTCAGCGCGTTCCGGCAGACGGCGATGTACTGCCGCGCCGAGGTCAGCACCGACGTGTCGGACAGCGCCTGCGCCTCGATCCCGGTGTCGCGCAGGGTGTCCTCGGGCGCGATGCCCTGTTCCGCCAGCACCTCTACCAGCGCCGCGATCTTGTAGGGCGCGTGGATGCGCTCGTTGTGAAGCGGAAGTCTCGGTGCCAAGGCGCCTCCTCAGATTGTCCCTTTTGGACACAGTCATGTCCGGAAATGACCTTACCCGGCGCATCCTATCGAACTATCATCCTTCCGACAAGACGCCGGCGCGTCCCGCGACCGGCCGCAACCGAGACGACTTCCTCCATGAGCAACGCCAGCCGCAAAGTCATCATTTCGTGTGCCGTGACCGGTTCCGCACACGTACCGTCCATGTCGGAATACCTGCCGCTTTCGCCCGCGGACATTGCCTCCCAGGCCATCGAGGCCGCGCAGGCCGGGGCGGCCATCCTCCATCTGCATGCACGGGATCCGCGCGACGGGCGGCCGAGCCCGCATCCGGAGATCTATCGGGAATTCGTGCCGGAGATTGCCCGGGCGACCGACGCGGTCATCAACATCACGACCGGCGGCAGCACGCGGATGACGCTGGAGGAACGGCTGGCCTACCCCCGGCTCGCCCGGCCGGAGATGTGCTCGCTGAACATGGGCTCGATGAACTTCTCGCTGCATCCGCTCGCCGGGAAGATCCAGTCCTGGCAATTCGACTGGGAGAAGCCGTACCTCGAGTCGATGGAGGACATGATCTTCCGGAACACGTTCCGTGACATCAAGCGCATCCTGACCGAGTTCCACGAATACGGTACGCGCTTCGAATTCGAGTGCTACGACGTGGGGCACCTCTACAACCTCGCGCACTTCGTCGACCAGGGGCTGGTCAAGGGGCCGTTCTTCATCCAGACGGTGCTGGGCATCCTCGGCGGCCTCGGCCCCGATCCCGAGAACCTCGCCGTGATGCGCACTACCGCCGACCGGCTGTTCGGCCGCGAGAACTATCACTTCTCGGTGCTCGGCGCGGGCCGGCACCAGATGCCGCTCGTCACGATGGGCGCGATCCTCGGCGGCAATGTCCGTGTTGGGCTGGAGGACAGCGTCTACCTGTCCAGGGGGGTGAAAGCGCAGAGCAACGCCGAACAGGTACGCAAGGTCCGCCGCATCCTCGAGGAACTGTCGTTCGAGATCGCCACGCCGGGCGAAGCGCGCCGGATGCTGGGCCTCAAGGGCGCCGACAAGGTGAATTTCTGAGGCGGCCCGCACCCACGCCCCCGCCGACGACCACAAGAACCACAACAAAGACAAATCCTTCATGGAGACAACAACATGGTGACTTCAACGCTTGATTCCGCCGGCACCGACACGCATCGCGCGGCCACGCGCAAGGCGATGCTGAAGCTGATCCCGCTGATGTGCGCGATCTACTTCATGTCCTATCTCGACCGCACCAACGTGGCGCTCGCCAAGGTTCAGCTCGCGGCCGACCTGGGCATCAGCGCCGCGGTCTACGGGCTCGGCGCGGGCATCTTCTTCATCGGCTATGCCCTGCTGGAGGTCCCCAGCAACCTGGTTGCCCACCGGGTCGGCCCGCGGCGCTGGATTGCCCGCATCGCGGTCACCTGGGGCGCGTTGTCCGTCTGCATGATGTTCGTGCAGGGCGAGTGGTCGTTCTACGCGCTGCGCGTGTTGCTCGGCATCGCCGAAGCGGGCCTCTTTCCGGCCCTGATGTACATGGTCACGCTGTGGTTCGCGCCGAAGGACCGTGCGGTCGCCATCGGCTGGATCTACACGGCACCCGCCGTCGCACTGGTCATCGGCAACCCGCTGGGGGGCGCCCTGATGCAGCTCGACGGGCTGGGCGGCCTGCATGGCTGGCAATGGATGTTCCTGCTCGAGGGGCTGCCCACGGTCTTCGTCGGCATCCTGCTGTATTTCAGGCTGCCCGAGCGTCCGTCCGACGCCCGCTGGCTGTCGCGCGCCGAAGCGAAGGTGCTGGAAGCGCGCGCGGTCATCGAGGAACACGCCCGCCTCACGTCCTCGCACTGGGTGGCCGCGCTGAAGCGCCCCACCACCGTACTGATCGGCCTGATCTATTTCCTGAACCAGGTGGCCTTCGTCGGGCTCGTCTTCTTTACCCCGGCGATGATCCAGCAGATGCATGTCTCGTCGCCGCTGCTGATCGGCCTGCTGTCGGGCAGCGTGGGGATCGGCTTCCTGCTCGGCGTGCTGACGCTGCCGCGCATCCACCGCCGCACGCAGGCCGACTGCCTGTTCCTCGGCGTGCTGACTGCCGGGCCCGTGCTGACGGCCAGCGCGGTGTTCCTCACGCCGGACCACCCGCTCCAGATCCTGCTGTTCGCGGCCACGTCCTTCTTCGGCGGCGGCGTGCTGCCGTCGTACTGGGCCATCGCCATGAAGCGGCTGCACGGCATCCATGCGGCGGCCGGCCTGGCGTTCATCAATACGATCGGCCTGATGGGCGGCTTTGTCGGCCCGTACCTCTTCGGGATGGTGGAAGCGTCGACGGGCAGGAGCGCGTCGGGCTTCGCGGTGGTCATTGGCGCCGAGGTGCTGGGCCTGCTGCTGGTGCCGCTGCTGGCCCGGGCGATCCGGTCCGAGGCGCAGCCGGTCATCGGGGGCGAGCCGGCCCTCGCGGCGAGCGCCTGACGCACGCCGTCCGCCGGACTTCGCGCCGGGCGCAAGCCGCGGTGGACGGATAACCCCCTCCCCTTCAAGTTCCTGTACCCAACCATGAAGATCCTCGACCTCCTGAAACCCAGGGCCGGCCTGCGCGTGCTGGTCTCGGGCGGCGCTTCGGGCATCGGCGCCGCCATCGCCGATGCATTCCTCGAAGCCGATGCGTCCGTCTATGTGTGCGATATCGACCCCGCGGCCGTGGCCCGCGCCGGCGAGCGCCACCCGCGCCTGTTCGCGGGCGTGGCCGATGTGGCCGACCCGGCCCAGGTCGACCGGATCATCGACGAAGCCGGCACCGCGCTCGGCGGCCTCGACATCCTCGTCAACAACGCGGGGATTGCCGGCCCGACCGGGCCAGTGGAGTCGATCACGCCCGAGCAGTGGCAGCAGACGATCAGCACCAACCTGAACAGCCAGCACTACTTCCTGCGCAAGGCGGTTCCGTTGCTCAGGAGCAGTTCGGATGCGCCCGCCATCATCGCCATGTCGTCGGTGGCGGGACGCCTAGGCTATGCCTTCCGCACCCCCTACGCGGCCTCGAAGTGGGCCATCGTCGGGCTGGTCAAGTCGCTGGCGATCGAGCTGGGACCGGCCAATATACGCGTCAATGCCATCCTGCCCGGGGTCGTCGAGGGCGAGCGCATGGACCGCGTGATCGCAGCGCGCGCGGCGGCGCGCGACATCCCGTTCGACGCCATGAAGGATGAATACCTGCAGAAGATCTCGCTGCGGCGGATGGTGACGCCCGAGGACGTCGCCGCCATGGCCCTGTTCCTGGCGTCGCCGGCAGGCCGGAACATCTCCGGCCAGGCCATCAGCGTGGACGGGAACGTGGAGTATCTCTGACTTTTCTGGCGGGCCCGCTGCCGGCACCCGCCTGCTGGCGGGTTCGCCGCCATGACATCTCTCTGCGGCCCGGCAAGTCAGGCACGACTTCCGGGCGCCGGGCGGCCCTCGCCCAGCCCTGCCGCCTCTACCCGCTCCCCAGGCGCCCCCATAGCACTGTCCCCCACCTTCTCGGACCTGCGCGGCGTCCTGTACGGGGGCGATTCCTTGCCCAATCCGGCGCAACTGTGCCTAATTGTCCACAGAGATTGCAGCAAGGTTCGAACCCGAATCGCTGATTGGCATAGACTATGGTCTTCGGGGGCTAAATGCACAAATAGAAATGCGAATCACTCGCGATTAAATGCGCCGAGAAGCCAATTTGACAGCGTCCCCCTGAAAGAACACGTCGCCGCGGCTCCGGGCCAGCCGCTCCGGCGGCACTCCCTGCCCAAACTTCGCCTTGGCGTGAGTCCATGTGCAGCGCGCGCGCTTCACATCTCTCTTCTTTTGGTGCTGCGACGCAGCAGTGCCTGTAGAATCATGCCCCGCGGCTCAAAACGGCCATCCAATGTGGCCTTCGCCACGACGATGCCCGATCAAGAGTCTTCCCGGCGGGTCGGACAACGTATGTGGCGTGCGCGCCGCAATTAAAGCGCGATTTACAAAGGACGTAGCAGTTGATGACGAGCGGTGCACAACGAACACCAGGCAACACACGCGAAGGCGCGATCAAGGGCCTTGGCGAAGCAAGCGCGGGATCCGCGGATCCCTCGGGCGAGGCCTCTGCGCGCACGCTGCAATTGCGCGCCCTCATTCAGCTAGGCAAGCAGCGCGGCTACCTGACCCACGCGGATATCAGCGACCATCTGCAGGAGAGCTTCACGGACACGGCGGCGATGGAAAGCATCGTCACCACGTTCGCCGAAATGGGCGTGAAGATCTACGAGCAGACGCCGGACGCCGAGACGCTCCTGCTGAGCGACAACGCCGTGGTCGCCACCGACGATCAGGCCGAAGAGGAAGCCGAGGTCGCACTGTCGACCGTGGACTCCGAGTTCGGCCGCACGACCGACCCGGTGCGGATGTACATGCGTGAAATGAGCGCGGCGACGCTGCTCACGCGCAAGCAGGAAATCGAGATCGCCAAGCGGATCGAAGACGGCCTGAACAACATGATTCACGCCATCTCCGCCTGCCCGGCCACCATTGCCACGATCCTCGAACTGTCGGATCAGGTTGGCGCCGGCACGATGAACATCGACGACCTGGTCGATGGCCTGCGGGAAGAGGATGTCGCCCCCGAAGCGGCCGCCGAGACGGTGGCGACGGACGAGGCGAGCGACGTCGATGCGTCGGCCGAGGCCGACGCCGATGCCGACGATGCCGACGACGAAGCCACGAGCCAGCAGTCCGCCGAGGCCGACCTGAAGCGTCTGCGCGACGAGTGCCTGAAGCGCTTCGCGCGCATCGCCGCGCAATTCGCGCTGATGCGCGACGCCGATCCCGCGAATGGCGCAGGCTCGAAAGCCTATCTGGCGGCCCGCGATGCGATTCGCGAAGAACTGCGCGCGATCCGCTTTACCGCGAAGACCATCGAACGCCTGTGCGCCGATGTCCAGTCGACGGTCGAGTCGGTGCGCGTGGTCGAGCGCCAGGTCGTGCAATTGCTGGTCGAGCGGTGCGGGATGGAGCGCGAGACGGTCATCGCCCGCTTCCCCGGCAACGAGACCAACCTCGCCTGGGGGCAGGACCTTGCCGGCGAATCGCGTCCGTACAGCGCGGCGGTTGCGCGCAGCCTGCCGGACCTCGAGGCGTTCCAGCAAAAGCTGATCGACATCCAGGCCCGCGCGGCCCTGCCGCTTGCCGAACTCAAGACGCTGAACCGGCAGATGCTGGCCGCCGAGAAGCAGATGCGGCAGGCCAAGCACGAGATGACGCAGGCCAACCTGCGGCTGGTGATCTCGATTGCCAAGAAGTACATGAACCGCGGGATGCAGTTCCTGGACCTGATCCAGGAAGGCAACATCGGCTTGATGAAGGCCGTCGACAAGTTCGAATACCGCCGCGGCTGGAAATTCTCGACCTATGCGACCTGGTGGGTGCGGCAGGCCGTGACCCGTGCGATCGCCGACCAGGCCCGTACGATCCGCGTGCCGGTGCACATGATCGAGCAGATCAACAAGCTCAATCGCCTGTCGCGCGAGATCATGCAGCAGACCGGCAAGGAAGCCGACCCGGCCGTGCTGGCCGAGCGCATGGAGATTCCGGAAGAGAAGGTCCGCGCGATCATGAAGATCGCCAAGGAGCCGGTCTCGATGGAAACGCCGGTCGGCGAGGACGGCGATACCAGCCTCGGCGACATGATTGCCGACTCCGATACGCTGACGCCCGCCGACGCCGCCTCGCAGGCGAGCCTGCGTGCCGTCGTGCGGGAAATGCTCGACGAACTGACGCCCCGCGAGGCCAAGGTGCTGAGGATGCGCTTTGGTATCGACATGTCGACCGACTACACGCTGGAAGAAGTGGGCAAGCAGTTCGACGTCACGCGCGAGCGGATTCGCCAGATCGAAAGCAAGGCGATGAGGAAGCTGAGGCATCCGAGCCGTGCGGATCACCTGGTTACCTATCTGCGCGACGACTGATCCGTGCCGGCCACGGTCGCGGCAGCCATCGCCGGCGTTGCGCGACCGTCGCCACCTCGTTCATCTCATCCCTGAACGGAAGCACACAGGAGCTTCTCCATGACAGACAGGAACCTCTCGTTCCTCGGCAGGATCTCGCTTGCCGTGGGTACCTTCTTCACGATCCTGGGCGACCGGGGATTCGCTGCCGGCGTGCAGCGGCTTCGTGACGGCGAAAGCGTTGCCCCTGCAGCGCCGGCGCCCGTGGCAGCGCCTGCCCCGGTGGCGGCACCCGCGGCACCCGCGGCACCCTCGGCTCCCGTGCTGAAGGAAGCGAGCCCGGTGGCGGCGCTCCAGCTGCTCGGACTGCTCCAGCGCGACGCGCGTTTCGTCGACTTCATCGAGGAAGACATCGCCGGCTATACCGACACGGAAATCGGTGCCGCGGCGCGCCTCGTGCATGACGGCTGCCGCGCGGTGCTGCGCGAGCACTTCACCATCCGTCCGGTGCGCGAGGAAGCCGAGGGCAGCCGCGTGACGCTGGCCGACGGCTTCGACGCCACCGCGATCCGCCTGACCGGCAACGTGGTCGGCAGTGCTCCGTTCCGCGGCAGCATCAGCCACCGCGGCTGGAAGGTCGAGGACGTCCGCCTGCCCCGCCTGGCCGAGCGCCATGACGCCGCCGTCATCGCCCCTGCCGAGGTGGAGCTATGAGCGAGGCGCGTTATTCCATCGGCATCGACCTGGGCACGACGCATAGCGCGCTCTCCTATGTCGACCTGACGGCCAGCGATGGCGAAAAGACCAGCCAGGGTGTCCTGGCGGTGACGCAGCTGACCGGGCCCGGCGCGGTCGAAGACCTCGACCTGCTGCCCTCCTTCCTGTACCTCCCGCACGAAAGCGAACTTGCCCCCGACGACCTCGGGCTGCCGTGGAGCGCCGTGCGCGACTTTGCGGTGGGCGAACTGGCCCGCAGCCGCGGCGCGGCGACGCCGATCCGCCTGGTGTCGAGTGCGAAGAGCTGGCTTTGCCATCCTGGCGTCGACCGCCGGTCGGCGATCCTGCCCAACGATGCGCCGCCCGAAGTGCCGCGCGTGTCGCCGCTCGAGGCCTCGGTGCGCTACCTCACGCATCTGCGCGAAGCCTGGGACCATGCCCATCCCGAGGCGCCCTTTGGCGCGCAGGACATCACGGTGACGATCCCCGCCTCGTTCGATCCGGCGGCACGGGAACTGACCGCCGAGGCCGCCGCCGTGGCTGGCTACGCGCGCATGACGCTGCTGGAAGAGCCGCAGGCCGCGCTCTATAGCTGGATCCAGAAAAGCGGCGGCCAGTGGCGCAAACAGGTGAAGGTCGGCGACATCATCCTCGTGGTGGACGTGGGCGGTGGCACCACCGACCTCTCGCTGATCGCCGTGATCGAGCGCGACGGCAACCTCGAACTGCACCGTGTTGCCGTGGGCGAGCACATCCTGCTCGGCGGCGACAACATGGACCTGACGCTGGCCCACGTCGTCGCGCGCAAGCTGGCGGCGCAGGGCACGCAGGCCGATGCATGGCAACTGCGCGCCCTCACCTATGCCTGCCGCGCAGCCAAGGAAACGCTGCTCACCGATCCCGAGGTGCAAGCCGTGCCGCTGGTCGTGCCGAGCCGGGGCTCGAAGCTCATCGGCGGCTCGCTCCGCACGGAGCTGACGCGCGAGGAACTGACGCAGACGATCCTGGAAGGCTTCTTCCCGGCCGTGGACGCGTCCGCCCGCCCCGTCACGCGCACTCGCGCCGGCCTGACCCAGCTTGGGCTGCCCTATGCGCAAGACGCAGCGATCACGCGGCATCTGGCTGCCTTCCTCGGCCGACAGGTCGGGGCACTGGCCGAACTCGAAGGCTTCGCGGGCAAGCAGTCGGCAGCCGCCACCTTCCTGCATCCGACCGCCGTGCTCTTCAACGGCGGCGTGTTCAAGTCGGACTTGCTGGTGGATCGCATCCTGCAGACGCTCAATGGCTGGCTCGCGGCCGAAGGCGCGGAGCCGGCACGCCTGCTCGAAGGCGCCGACCTGGACCTGGCGGTCGCGCGCGGGGCCGCGTACTACGGCTACGTGCGGCAGGGCAAGGGCGTGCGCATCCGAGGCGGCACGGCGCGGGCCTATTACATCGGTATCGAGTCGTCGATGCCGGCCATCCCCGGTTTCGAGCCGCCCATGCAGGCGCTGTGCGTGGCGCCGTTCGGCATGGAGGAAGGCACGGACGCCGCACTGCCGCCGCAGGAATTCGGCCTCGTGGTGGGCGAGCCGGTACATTTCCGCTTCTTCGGCTCGTCGGTGCGCCGCCAGGATCAGGTCGGCACGCTGCTCGACAGTTGGTCGCCCGAGGACGTGCAGGAACTCGAGGAGATCCAGGCCACGCTGCCGCCCGAAGGACGAACGCCCGGCGACGTGGTGCCGGTCAGGCTGCATGCGCGGGTGACCGAGGCCGGGACGCTGGAACTGGAAGCGGTTCCCGGCGGTAGCGGCGAGCGCTGGAAGGTCGAGTTCGACGTGCGCGGCAGTGCCAATGCCTGATCTGGCAGATCTGGCGGATTGAGATGGCGCGGTATACCGTCGGCATCGATCTGGGCACCAGCAATACCGTCGTCGCCTATGCGGAGGCGGGGTCCGACGAGATCCGCGTCTTCGATATCGATCAGCTGGTCGGACTGGGAGAGGTCGCCGCGCGGCCTCTTCTGCCCTCCGTGCGCTACCACGCGGCGGCGGGAGAACTGAGCGCGGACGACCTGCAGTTGCCGTGGCGCCAGAGCGCGAGCGCCGGCGCGCGCCGGACCGTGATCGGCCGCCTGGCGTCGACGCTCGGCGCACAGGTGCCCGGGAGGCTGGTGGCCAGCGCGAAAAGCTGGCTCTCCCTGGCGACGGTCGACCGGACCGCGCCGATCCTGCCCTGGGGGGCTGACGAAGACGTCGGCAAGATATCTCCGGTGGCCGCCAGTGCGAGCTATCTGGGCTATGTACGAATGGCCTGGAACCATCGCTTTCCGGATGCACCGCTCGAAGAGCAGGAAGTGGTGCTCACCGTACCGGCCTCCTTCGACGAAGGCGCCCGCGCGCTGACGGTCGAGGCCGCGCGACTGGCCGGGCTGCCCGGCCTGCGCCTGCTGGAAGAGCCGCAGGCTGCGTTCTACGACTGGCTGTTCCGTCATCGCCAGACGCTGGATAGCGAGCTGGCACAGACACGTCTCGTGCTGATCTGCGACGTGGGCGGCGGCACGACCGACCTCACGCTCGTCCGCGTGGACATGCAGGACGGCCAGCCGCAGCTGACGCGCATCAGCGTGGGCAACCACCTGATGCTCGGCGGCGACAACATGGATCTCGCGCTGGCGCATCTGGTCGAGTCAAGGCTCGGGGACGCGCAGGCGCGGCTGTCGGCGTCCAGTCTTTCGCAGCTCGTTGCGCGATGCCGCGCGGCGAAGGAAGAACTGCTGGGCGCGCAGGCCCCCGAATCGGTCAATGTGACATTGCTTGGCGCGGGGTCGCGGCTGATCGGCGGGGCGCGTTCGGTCGCCGTCACCCGTCACGAGATCGAACAGCTCATCGTCGACGGGTTCTTTCCCAGGGTCTCGTCCTCCGAACGACCGGGACGGGCGCGGGGCGCCATCGTCGAGTTCGGCTTGCCTTATGCCTCCGATCCGGCTGTCACCCGGCACGCTGCGGGCTTCCTGGCCCAGCACGCCGACGAGGCGCGGGCGGCGCTGGGCATGTCGGCGGACGAGGCCCTGCCGGTGCCCGACACCCTCCTCCTCAATGGCGGCGTATTCCGCGCCGACGCACTGGCCGGGCGCCTCGCCGACACGCTCGGCGCGTGGCGCGGGTCGCCCGTCAATGTCCTGCATAACGACAATCCGGACGTCGCTGTCGCCCGCGGCGCGGTGGCGTATGCGCGCGCCCGCACCGGGCTGGCGCCCCGCATCGGCGGCGGCTCGGCGCGCAGCTATTTCCTCGTGCTCGACGATGGCGCGCAGGGCGAGCAAGGCATCTGCCTGCTGCCGCGCGGCACGGAAGAAGGCCACGAGATCCTCGTCAGGGACCGGACCTTCGCGCTGCGGCTCGGGCATCCGGTGCAATTCCATCTCGTTTCCTCGGTCGCGGACAAGGCCTACCAGCCTGGCGAAATGACCGGGCTGGCAACGGGCGATTTCGTTCGCCTGCCGCCCATCGCCACCGTGGTGCAGGCGCGCGGTACGGGCGGGCCACGGGAAACGCCGGTGCAGCTCACCACGTCGCTGACGGAAGTCGGCACGCTGGAGGTGCACTGCATCGATGTGGCGGACGCCTCGCAGCGCTGGCGGCTGGAGTTCCAGCTGCGCGGCAACGAGGCCGAGGCACCCGCCCCTTCCACTGAGGTAGTCCACCCGTCGCTGCCGCAGGCGGTCGACGCGATCGACCGGACCTTTGGTGCACGCTCCAGGGATGTGGAACCGAAGGAGGTCAAACGGCTGCGCGCGCATCTCGAGCAGGTGCTCGGCGCACGCGACCAGTGGGACAGCGCCCTGCTGCGCGAACTGTTCGGGCCGCTGATGGAGCGCGCACGCCGCCGCCGCCGCACGGTCGACCATGAGCGGCTGTGGCTCAACTTCGCGGGCTATTGCGTGCGACCCGGCTTCGGTTATCCGCTCGACGCGTGGCGAATCGAACAACTCTGGACCCTGTACGAGCAAGGCATCCAGTACGTCAACGAAAGCCAGAACTGGTCCGAGTGGTGGACCTTGTGGCGCCGCGCGGCCGGTGGGCTCGACGAACACGCGCAACTGCGCCTGCTCGACGACATGGCCTTTTCCCTGCAGCCGCCCGGCAGCAATCAATACAAGCGCCCCGCCGGACCGGCGAGGTCGGGCTATGCCGATATGGTGCGGCTGGCCGGTTCGCTGGAGCGTGTCCCGGTCGAGCGCAAGATCGAGCTTGGCGACTGGCTGCTGACGCGGCTGCGCAAGCCTTCGGAAGGCAACCAGTCCTGGTGGGCACTGGGCCGCCTCGGGGCGCGCCGGCCGTTCTACGGCAGTGCGCATGGCGTCGTGCCCGTGGAGATTGCCGCGCGGTGGCTGGACGCCATCCTTGCGCTCGACTGGAAGAAGGTCGAACCGGCCGCGTTCGCCGCGGTGCAGATCGCACGCATGACCGGTGATCGGAGCCGGGACCTCGATCCCGACCACCAGGCGACGGTCGTGCGCCGGTTGGGCGCCGCCAATGCGCCGCAAAGCTGGATGGCGATGGTCAGCGAGGTCGTGGAACTGGATGCCGCCGACGAAGGGCGCGTGTTCGGCGAATCCCTGCCGGCAGGATTGAAGCTGATCTGATCCGACTCCCCGGGATGTATCGATCCCGGGCTCCAGTTATTTCCCGTGCCGGAAAAGACAAAACCCCTCGCAGCGTTTGCTGTCGAGGGGTTTTGGGAATAAGAGCCTGGCGATGACCTACTTTCACACGGGTAGTCCGCACTATCATCGGCGCAAAGTCGTTTCACGGTCCTGTTCGGGATGGGAAGGGGTGGTTCCGACTCGCTATGGTCACCAGGCAT
>Ga0160472_100353_pt1 | contig 41061 bp, 36 predicted proteins | sample HID1973M_E11MG_FD_108267 | JGI IMG/M metagenome (GOLD analysis project Ga0160472, IMG submission 108267) | Enriched mosquito-associated microbial communities from UW Madison campus, WI, USA - HID1973M_E11 MG | ecosystem: Host-associated > Arthropoda: Insects > Digestive system > Unclassified ... | reverse complement strand
CGAAGACTTGCGGTAGAACGTACCGACCATCGGCGAACGGGCAACGGTGCCGTTCAGCGCTGGTGCAGCGGCAGCAGCAGGTGCGGCAGCGGCAGCCGGAGCGGCGGCAGCGGCAGGCGCGGCGGCCGGAGCAGGCATTGGGGCCGGAGCGTAGTACTGCTGGGCCGGGGTCTTGCTGTGACGGCTGATGCGTACGGACTCTTCGCCTTCCTTGATCTCGAGCTCGTCGATGCCGGACTCTTCCAGCAATTCGATCAGTTTCTTAACTTTACGGATATCCATGAATCATCAACTCCCAAGGGTCGGTCAGGGGCGTTTAACGCTTGTAGTTCAAGCCGTTGCCTGTGTTTCAAGCTGTTCTAGCGCAGCCTCCAGGGCCAGTCGGTAACCGCTGGCGCCAAGGCCGCAGATCACTCCTACAGCGACATCTGAAAAGTAGGAGTGATGGCGGAAAGGTTCGCGCTTGTGCACGTTCGACAGGTGCACTTCGATGAATGGGATGCTCACCGCCAGCAGCGCGTCACGTAATGCGACACTTGTATGTGTAAAAGCTGCTGGATTGATCAGGATGAAGTCCACGCCTTCGCCGCGAGCGGCGTGGATGCGGTCGATCAGTTCGTACTCGGCATTGCTTTGCAGATAGAGCAAATGGTGACCGGCTTCACGGGCGCGGCGTTCCAGGTCCTGGTTGATCTGCGCCAGCGTCGTGGCGCCGTAGGTGCCCGGTTCACGGGTGCCGAGCAGGTTCAGGTTGGGTCCGTGCAGGACGAGTAGCGTCGCCATCGGCTGTTCCTTGGTTATCTGTGAGCAATTGTCAGAACCCGGCGACTATGCCGCAAAGCCTTTGTGACTGTCCAGTTCTCTGCAATAGCCCGCATGATGTCCGATGTTTGCGCGAATTATGTGACTGCCCGATTAAATCCGCTCATTGGCCCGTGCGACGCGTTCGGCGAAGTCCGCCGCATTGATCTCGCCGATCACCCGCACATCGCTGCGCTCGATGCCGTCCTTGCCGAAAAACATCAGGGCCGGCGGGCCGAACAATTGATAGCGGTCGAGCAGGGTGCGTTGTTCGGGGTTGCTCGCGGTGATGTCGAAACGCACCAGTCGATACCCTTTCAGACGTTCGATCACGGTCGCCTCGTTGAGCACCTGATGTTCGATGACTTTGCAGCTGATGCACCAGTCGGCGTACCAGTCGAGCAGCAGCGGGGTGCCGGATGCCCGGGCTTCGGCGAGCACTCGGTCGAGTTCAGCCGGCGTACTGACGGTTTGCCAGGCGCTGGTGTCTGGCTCCTGAGCGGCGTTCTGGACCAGACGGGGCTGGCCGATCGGATTGAAAGGGTCGGTTTGACCACTGAAGGCGCCGTACCAGCAGGCCAGCGCATAAAATACGAGGAATATCCCGAGCAATTGCCCCAAGCGCTTGCGCGGTGGCTTGTAGGTGAACTCCAGTGCGCCCATGAACAAGCCAACCCCGCCGGCCAGCAAACCGATCAGCAGTAAGGTGACCTGGCCGGGCATGACCCGGCTGAGCAAACCGATCGCCAGCCCCAGCAACAGCACGCCGATCGCATTCTTCACGTACACCAGCCACGGTCCGCTTTTCGGCAACCAGGCCGCGCCCCCGGTGGCCACCAGCAGCAGCGGGGCGCCCATGCCCAGGCCGAGCATGAACAGCTTCAGGCCGCCGCCCAGGGCATCGCCACTGGCGCTGATGTACAACAGCGCACCGGCCAGCGGTGCCGAGACGCAAGGTGAAACCAGCAGGCTGGACACCACCCCCAACACGGCCGCGCCCCACAGCGAACCGCCTTCGGTGCGACCGGCGATACGGTCCAGGCGACTGCTGATGGCGTGGGGCAACTTGAGTTCGAAGACGCCGAACATCGCCAGGGCAAAAATGGCGAAGAAGGTCGCGAACGGCACCAGCACCCAGGCCGACTGCAGTCGCGCCTGCAGGTTGAGCTGGGCACCGAACAGGCCCATCAGCGCGCCGAGCAGGGCAAAGCAGGCCGCCATGGGCAGCACGTAGGCCAGCGACAGATTAAAGCCGCGCCAGCCGCCGACCTGGCCGCGCAGCACCACGCCGGAGAGGATCGGCAGCATCGGCAGTACACATGGCGTGAAGGTCAGGCCAAGGCCGGCGAGGAAGAACAGCGCCAGTTCTCGCCAGCTCCAGTTGGATGCGGTCGGTGTGGCGCCGAGGCCATCGATGCTCAGGCGCTCGGTTTCCGGTGGATAGCACAGGCCCTTGTCGGCGCAGCCTTGATAGGTCACGGCCAGGGTAAAGGCGCGTTGATCGGCGCGCGGCAGTTCGACATCAAGAATGCCGTGATAGACCTCGACGTCGCCGAAGTATTCGTCGTGCTTTTTCTGGCCTTCAGGCAGTTGCGCCGCGCCGGAAACGGCGTCAGCAGGGTCGGCGCGGAACTGGAAGCGGTGCCGGTAGAGGTAATAACCCTCGGTCGCGACGAAACGCAGCTTGATCGATTGCGGTGTGCTGTCTACCAGGCTCAACTGAAAGGCTTCGCGCACGGGCAGAAAGTCGGCGCTGTTGTTGATCGAGCCCAGGGTCGGGTTGGGGCGACTGTCCAGCAGCCCGGTGGCGCTGGCCGGAAGGGCAATCAACAGGAAAAGCAGGCAAAGCAGGCGGCGCATGACAGTCTCGCGTATCGGAGTTGGGGGGATGATAGCTGAGACTCCCCAACGACGCTGAACCCGTAGGAGCTGCCGAAGGCTGCGATCCTTTGATCTTGCTTTAAAAATAACCAGCCAAAGATCGCAGCCTTCGGCAGCTCCTACAGGTGAGGCGGTGTGTCAGACGCGGAAGGCTTGAACGGCTGTACGCAACCGCCCACCCAGCACCAAAAGATTCTCCCCCTGCTCACGCCCCTCGCCGATGCGCAGCAAGTTATCCCCACCCAACAGGTGAATGCGCTCACTGTGATCACGAATCTCGCTGACCGCGCCGCTCTGCTGGGCAGTGGCATCGGCGATGCGCACGGCGGTGTCGGAAATGGTCTGGATCGCCCCGACGATTTTATCCAGTGCACCGTCGGCAGCCTGGGCCTGGCTGGCGGTGGCTTCGGCGTGTTCCACCTGGGCGCGCATGCCTTCCACCGACTGGCGCGCAGCGGTCTGCAGACCGGCGATCAGGCTCTGGATTTCACCCGTGGCGCCGGCCGTGCGCTGTGCCAGCGAACGCACTTCTTCGGCCACCACTGCGAAGCCACGGCCCATTTCCCCGGCCCGTGCCGCTTCAATGGCGGCGTTCAAGGCCAGCAGGTTGGTCTGGTCGGCAATCGAACGGATCACCGTCAGCACGCCGCCGATGGTCGCCGACTCCTCGGCCAGGTGTTCGATCATCTGCGCGTTGCCTTGTACTTCCTGTACCAGCGCATGCAGGCCGGTAAGGCTCAGGCCAATGACTTGCTGTCCGTGGGCCACCGCCAGGCCGGCATGGCGGCTGGCGTCGGCGGCCTGGCTGGCATCGCCCGCGACCTGTTGAATGGTCGCTTCCAGTTCGCTCAGGGAATCGCGAATCATGGCTGTATCGCCAGCTTGATCCTGCGCGCCGTCGTGCAAGTCGTTGCTCAGGTCGGCCAGGGTGCGGCTGCTGCCAGCCACCTGCTCGGCGTTGAGGCGAATAGTCCCCACCAGGTCGACCAGATAGGCGCGCAAGCGGTTGAGCGACGCCTCGATGTCGTGCAGCTCGCGGTTGGTATTGCCCAGTTGGATGTCGCGGCTGAAGTCGCCTTCGGCCCAGGTCGACAGGGCTGGCGCGAGGTTGGTCAGGGTGCGTGCCAGTTTCCTTTGCAGCGTGTCGATCAGCAGGGCGATCAACAGGAACAACCCGATCATCAGGCCCTGCATCAGTCTTACTTCACTCTGGATCTGCCCGTGTTGGGCGCGCACCACCGGCTCCAGTGCGGCGATGGCCTGCTGCACGTCGGCGATTTTCAAGTGGGTCGCGTTGCTCAGGTCGGCCCGTTGGCGGATCTGTTCGCGGGTGCGCGCAAGCTCCGCCGGGTAGCGGTTGAGCAAGCTGTTGAGGTCGCGCTTGAGGCCGATCCCCGCATCTTCGGCAGCCACTTTTTCGCTGTTCTGAAGGCCCATCATCGCGGCGAAATCGTCGGTGTTCGACTCGCTGCTGGCGGTCACACCCAGCAGGGGCAGGGCGTCGAGCTGTGCGGCCTGGGTGCGGATGTTGGCGACCTCGCGCTCGACGTCGCCGGCCAGTTCGCTGCGGCCGCTGCTCACCAGTTTGTCCCGGGCCAGTGACAGTTTGCCGAGGTGTTGCGAGGCGCCCAGCAAGGGCGTCAGGTACGCCGCATGGCCGCTGGCATATTGACTCAGCTGATCCAGGCTGGCACCGATTTCCCGTTCAGCCTGCAACAGTAGCGCCTGGGGATCGCCGGCCAGTTTGCCGGCTGCCAGCAGGTCGGTTCTGCTGAATTCAGCAAGGTTCGACAGGCTCGGGCGCAAGGTCTCGGCCAGTGCCGGGGGCAGTTCGCCGAGTTCCTGTTGCAGGCCCTCGATGGCCTGGTTGGCGCTGCTCAGGCGCAAGGCGTCGCCGCTGCCGAGGTAGTCCTCGACACGGCGGGCGACTTCGTTCTGAAAACGCTGCGACAGTCCCAGGTAACGCTCCATCAACAGGTAGGGGCGCTCCAGGGCTTTTTGCGACCACCACAATGTGGCGCCGAGGGCGACGCACACGGCCACCAAGAGGAGGGTATTGAGATTGGTCAGCAACTTCAGGCGCATGACAGGCTACCAGGGCAGAAACGGTAAGCGCCTGAAGTTATTGCGTTTCTGTTACAGGCTTGTGACCGTATCGGTCAGATCCGATAAAAAAGTGGCCATTTGCTTTGATGCCCGCTCGGCCTGGATACGGTTGCGCCCGGCACCCTTGGCGCGGTACAGCGCCGCGTCCGCCTGACTGGCCATGGACAGGCTGTCAGAGCCTTCGCGGAGCTCGACCACTCCGGCACTGAACGTGCACCAGAGATCCTCGGGTTGCGCCGGGTAGTGAATTTCGGCAAATCGCTGGCGGATTTCATCGAGCACGCTGAAGGCTGCTTCGATATTGGTGTCCGGCATGACGATGGCAAATTCCTCACCGCCGTATCGGCCGATGAAGTCGGTCTTGCGCAGGCGCTGCTTGAGGAACAGTGCGAGACTTTTGATCACCCGATCGCCCATGGGGTGGCCGTGGCTGTCATTGACCCGTTTGAAGTGGTCGATGTCGAGCATGGCAAAACTCAGTGGCTTGTCCTCGCGGCGGGCGCGGAACGAGCAGTCTTCGAGCAATTGCAGAATGTGCGTGTGGTTGTACAGGCCGGTGAGGCTGTCACGCACCATCCGCGCCTTGAGATTGCGTGCCCGCGCCGCCCGGTTGCGCACGGTGGTGATCAGGTGCCGCGGCTTGATCGGCTTGGTCAGGAAGTCATCGCCGCCTTCGCTCATGGCGTCGAGTTGCTTGTCCAGGTCGTCTTCGGCCGACAGGTAAATGATCGGCACGCTCACGTAGCGGTCGTTGTGGCGGATCACCTTGGCCAGCTCCGTTCCCGTGCAGGCCGGCATGTACATGTCGAGGATGATCAGGTCCGGCTGAAATTCCGCCAGTTCAGCCATGGCCTGGATCGGTTCGATCAGGGTGCGGGTAATGATCCCGGCGCTGTTGAGCAATCGTTCGGTGTGCAAGGCCTGGGCGCGGGAGTCGTCGATAATCAGCACTTTATAGGGCTCGTACTGAGCGACACAGGTCAGCACTTCGATCTTTTCCAGCAGGCTCGAGGCTTCGAGGGTACCGGTGAGGAATTCCTCGCCACCGGCACGCACCGCGGCGAGACGGGTCGGGGTGTCAGTTTCGAGCAGGCTGAAAAACAGCAACGGCAATCGCTGTTCGAGGCCTTCCTGGGCTTCGGCGGCCAGCTTGAGGCCGATGCCGGGCCCACTGAAGTCCACGTCCATGACGATGGCTGCCGGCAGGCGTTCGCTCATCGAGGAGCGAAACGCGGCTACGCTTTCCAGGGACTGCGCGCTGAGCCCGAAGAATTCCAGTTGTTTGGCCAGGCGCTCGGCGCGGTCATGGTCCTGCAGCATCACATAGACAGGTTTGCGCAGTGGCGGCAGGAAGGTGTGTTCAAGCTGGTCGCCATGGCGCAGACCGGTGCGCGACAGGCGCTGCATCAAGCGATTGAGGTCGGTGATCAGGCTGCTGCTCAGGCGCCCGCGATTGGCGGCGACAGCCTCCAGCGACGCACCCAGCTGGCGAGCCAGTTGAGTATGTTCCGGTTGCTCGAAACGCTCGGCGAATCGCAGCAGGCGCAGGTTGGCTTCGCTCAATTCCGCCAGGTCGGTGGCGGACCACTCAGTGCGTTGCAGGCGCTGCCATATCTCAAGAATCTGACGTGCCTGATGAATTACCCGCTGGGAAAAGTGGTGCTTGAGGCGCTCGCGGCTGGGGTCTTCTGGCTCGGTCATATCCTGACTACTAGTTAGGGGCTACGCTGAGAACGACTGATGGCTCTATGCTAGCACCTCTTTTCGTTGAGATGAGTGCTGTACGTCAATAATCTGCAGGTTGGATCCATTCAGTTTCTGACCGGCCGGTCGCGTGTTGGCGCCTAAAGTCGATGATCAGGGTGCTAAATCGTCCGTCAGGAACGTCTGCGGCGGGGGATGTGGGCTCTATTCGGCGTTGGGCCACCCCAGCAATTTTCTATTCAGATACGTGTTTTGTTGGCTGTCGGCGCCTAGGGGATTCCCTGATACGACCTGGATTAGACTGGCGGGTCATATTCAACTCGGCCGTGCAAATTCCGCCACCCGTTCAGTAATTTCTGCCAGGGGCGCTATGGCGGGTGCCCGGCAAAGGCACGTTGTTGTATGGTTGTGGTCGAACCGATGAACCCAAGTGATTGAAAGGATATCGCCATGCTGGACTGGAAAAACCGCGCGGGCAGTGCGCCTGAACGTGCCGCTGAGCCAAAGTCGGCCACCCGCAGTTATCTGGGCGGGCTGTTGTTCAGCCGGGCGCTGGCTACCCTGGTCGGTATTTACCTGTTGGTGACGATTGCGCTGGGCTGGTACTGGAGCCAGGAACCTGCGCTGTTCCCGGTCCAGCAAACCGCGCAACTGGCGGCGGAGAAAGAAGGCAAGCAGATGGTCGTCGGCTATACCACGGTGGAGACCCTCAAGACCGTGGCGGGCACTTTGTTGACCAAGCCGGGCGGCTACATTTCCAACGATCGCTTCCCGCCGGGATTGTGGATGGACAACATGCCGAGCTGGGAATATGGCGTGCTGGTGCAGGTCCGCGACCTGAGCCGCGCCATGCGCAAGGACTTTGCCCGCTCGCAATCGCAGTCCGCCGAAGACGCCGACCTGGCCAAGGCCGAGCCGCGTTTCAACTTCGACAATAAAAGCTGGGTGCTGCCATCCAGTGAGTCTGAATACCAGGAAGGCATCAACTCCCTGAGCCGCTATCAGGCGCGCCTGTCCGATCCCAGCCAGAAGAGCGCACTGTTTTATGCCCGTGCCGATAACCTGAACAACTGGCTGGGCGATGTCGGCACGCGCCTGGGTTCGCTGTCGCAACGCCTGTCGGCCAGCGTGGGCCGGGTCAAGCTCAATACCGCGCTGAAAACCGAGGTGGTCGCTCCGGGCGAAGTGCCGCAGGTTGACGAGGAAATCGTTGAAACGCCGTGGCTGCAGATCGACAACGTGTTCTACGAAGCCCGTGGCCAGGCCTGGGCCCTCTCGCACTTGCTGCGCGCCATCGAAGTCGACTTCGCCGATGTGTTGGCGAAAAAGAATGCCACGGTGAGCGTGCGCCAGATCATTCGTGAGCTGGAAGCCTCCCAGGAACCGGTGTGGAGCCCGATGATCCTCAATGGTAGCGGCTTCGGCGTACTGGCCAACCACTCGCTGGTCATGGCCAACTACATTTCCCGTGCCAACGCCGCAGTGATCGACTTGCGTCAATTGCTCAATCAGGGCTGAGTCATGGCTGATAGCCCCTTCAATAGTCTGGAGGCCGCGCACCGCGCAGCCTCGGACGCCGAACAGATTGCCTGGGTCGACGAGCAGGACAACCTGCTCGGCGCCCTGGTCCGTGCCGACCTGCGCGAGCGTGGACTGATCGGGCGTGGTACCTACATCATGCTCTTCAATTCCGCCGGAGAACTGTGCGTGCACCGGCGGACCCTGAGCAAGGCGCTGTACCCCGGTTACTGGGACGTGGCTGCAGGCGGCATGGTGCTCGCCAGCGAAACCTACGCCGAGTCGGCCGCCCGGGAGCTGGAAGAAGAACTGGGCGTGAGCGGTGTGGAATTGACCGCCCATGATCACTTCTTTTTCGAAGACACCGGCAATCGCCTGTGGTGTTCGGCGTTTTCCGCCGTGTGGGACGGGCCGTTGATCCTGCAGCCGGAAGAGGTGCTGGAAGCGCGCTTCATCCCCATCGATCAGGTCATGCTGGAGATCGAGCAAAAGCCTTACTGCCCGGACTCGCTGGCCGCGTTGAAGCGCTACCTGAAGGCTCAACAAATCAACGTCGCAAAACCGCTATAAATTGGCGCTGATTGGCTCTTAGCAAGTGGCGTTTTTGCCGTTACACTGCGCGACCTTTTCAAACTGAACCGGTACTGTTTGTTGTAGGAGCTGTCGCAGGCTGCGATCTTTTGACTTTGCTTTTGCTTCAAAATCAAAAGATCGCAGCCTCGTTGCACTCGTCAGCTCCTACAGAAAACCTTACCGTTTCAGTAGCGCTGCCCCTGCCTGAGTGGGGCTTCGCGGTCGATGGCACCTGCCCGGGTTGCCGCGACCAGTCTTTGTCCTCCAAAGAGGATTGCCGGTGGCCAAAAAAGCCGCATCCTTCGCCGCCCTGGGCGGCCTGGTATTTTCCACCGACGCAGGTCGTCATTGCCCGGAATGCAGTAAACCGGTGGACGCCTGCATCTGCAAACAGACCGTCATCCCCGCCGGCGACGGCATCGCGCGCGTGCGTCGCGAAAGCAAGGGCCGTGGCGGCAAGACGGTGACCACCATCACCGGCGTGCCGTTGGCTGAAGAGGCGCTCAAGGAGCTGGCCACCACGCTGAAGAAGCGTTGTGGCACAGGCGGAGCGCTGAAAGACGGAATCATTGAAATCCAGGGTGATCATGTCGAGCTACTCTTGGCAGAACTGATCAAGCACGGATTCAAAGCGAAGAAGTCCGGCGGCTAGCAGCCTCTGTGAAAGCCACCCCCGGTTTGATCCGGCCCTGTTTGCATGCAGGTCCGGCGCCGACACCATGGTTTTCACAGAGCCTGTTCATGACCGGTTTCTAAACTCGTAGCGGTCGGCAGGGTCTATGACCTCGTTGACGAACCGTCATTTTCATTCTTTAGACTGCGCCGGCCTGAACCCAGGCGACGCACGATGACTTATATATAGGGGACTTCGATGTCCGTACGACGCACACGCAAAGACGATGGCAGCCAATGGACAGTTGCGGACAGCCGCAGCGTTTACGGGATTCGCCATTGGGGGGCCGGGTATTTCGCGATCAATGACGCCGGTCGCGTCGAAGTTCGTCCGAACGGTCCGAACAGCTCGCCTATCGACCTGTTCGAGCAAGTCGACCAGCTGCGCCAAAGCGGCCTGTCCTTGCCGCTGCTGGTCCGTTTCCCGGACATTCTGCAAGACCGCGTGCGTCAGCTGACGGGCGCGTTCGACGCCAACATCGAGCGCCTGGAATACCAGAGCAAATACACCGCGCTGTACCCGATCAAGGTGAACCAGCAGGAAGCCGTGATCGAGAACATCATTGCGACCCAGAATGTCTCCATCGGTCTGGAAGCCGGCTCCAAGCCTGAACTGCTGGCGGTGCTGGCACTGGCGCCGAAGGGCGGCACCATTGTCTGCAACGGTTACAAGGACCGCGAGTTCATCCGTCTGGCGCTGATGGGCCAGAAGCTCGGTCACAACGTGTTCATCGTCATCGAAAAAGAATCCGAAGTGGGTCTGGTGATCGAAGAAGCCGCTGCGCTCAAGGTCAAGCCCCAGGTCGGCCTGCGCGTGCGCCTGTCGTCCCTGGCTTCGAGCAAGTGGGCGGACACCGGCGGCGAGAAGTCCAAGTTCGGCCTGTCGGCGGCGCAACTGTTGTCGGTGGTCGAGCGCTTCCGCGCGGCGGGCCTGGACCAGGGCATTCGCCTGCTGCACTTCCACATGGGTTCGCAGATCGCCAACCTCGCTGACTACCAGCACGGTTTCAAGGAAGCCATCCGTTACTACGGCGAACTGCGCAACCTCGGTCTGCCGGTGGATCACATCGACGTCGGCGGTGGCCTCGGCGTGGACTACGACGGTACGCACTCGCGCAACGCCAGCTCGATCAACTACGACATGGACGACTACGCCGGTGTCGTGGTCGGCATGCTCAAGGAGTTCTGTGACGCGCAGAGCCTGCCGCATCCGAACATCTTCTCCGAAAGCGGCCGTTCCCTGACCGCGCACCACGCCATGCTGGTGATCCAGGTGACCGACGTCGAGAAGCACAACGACGACGTGCCGCAGATCGAAAACAAGGAGTCGCTGCCGGAAACCGTGCAGTGGCTGGTGGACCTGCTGGGTCCGACCGACATCGAGATGGTCACCGAAACCTACTGGCGCGCGACTCACTACATGAGCGACGTGGCCGCGCAGTACGCCGACGGCAAGCTGACCCTGGCGGAAAAAGCCCTGGCCGAACAATGCTACTTCGCCGTGTGTCGTCGCCTGCACAACTCGTTGAAGGCACGCCAGCGTTCCCACCGTCAGGTGCTGGACGAACTCAACGACAAGTTGGCGGATAAATACATCTGCAACTTTTCGGTATTCCAGAGCCTGCCGGACACCTGGGCCATCGACCAGGTCCTGCCGATCATCCCGCTGCATCGCCTCGACGAAGAGCCGCTGCGCCGTGCGGTGCTGCAGGACCTGACCTGCGACTCCGACGGCAAGATCAACCAGTACGTCGACGAGCAGAGCATCGAAACCAGCCTGCCGGTACACGCCTTGAACGAAGGCGAGGATTACTTGCTGGGCGTGTTCCTGGTCGGTGCCTACCAGGAAATTCTCGGCGACATGCACAACCTGTTCGGTGACACCGACTCGGTGAACATCTACCAGAATGCCGATGGCAGTGTGTATCACGCCGGTATCGAAACCCACGACACCATCGAAGACATGCTGCGCTATGTCCACCTGTCGCCGGAAGAGTTGATGACTCACTACCGCGACAAGTGCGCTACCGCACGCATCACCGCCAGCGAACGCACCCAGTTCCTTGATGCCTTGCGTCTGGGGCTGACCCGTTCGTCCTACCTGTCTTCCTGACGGAAATAGACTGCTCATCAGGTTGTCTGAAAACTTACCGTTTCACTGCGGAAAATTCAGATGACCTGGTGCGGCATCTCTTATGTTTCAGTCGGACATTCCCACGTTGCGGCGATCTTCGGCATAACGTCCTCTTTTCGCGTAGGCCCTTTCCTAAGTTGTACTTCGGCACTCTACTCGGCCATGTCTCTCAGCGAGAATCCCCGGCCGCCCCTCCAGTAGAGAAATGCCGATGTTCAATCCAGTCAGCGAACCCTCATTTCGTCTGGATGTAGCAGGTCTGCCCGATCCTTTCGAGGTCCTCGCCTTTACCGGTAAAGAAGCACTCAACGAGCCTTTCGTGTTCGACATCGAGTTACTGGTCGACGATTCGGTGCCTGACCTTGCCAGTTTGCTGTATCGATCGGCCACCCTGTACTTCGGGCCGCAGGGCAATTGCATTTGCGGACAATTGCAGGAACTCGTCCAGCGTGAGCATGGCCTGGGGACGCGACTCTGCACGGTGCGCCTGGGGCCGAAACTGGCATGGCTCGGCCAGCGGTTCAGTCAGCGCATTTTCAGCGACTGTTCGGTGCCCCACATCATCGATCAGGTGCTGAAGGAGCACGGTATCGTCGATAAGGACCGGCGCTTTGAACTTGAAGGGGATTATTTCCCCAGGGATTTTTGTACGCAGTACCAGGAGTCGGATCTGCAGTTTCTCCAGCGCCTGTGTGCCGAGGAGCGACTGCATTACCACTTCGAGCAACGGGCGCATCGACACTGCGTGGTGTTCAGGGATGATCAGCAAACGTTTCCCCGGAGCGTGCCCGCCAGCTTTCGGATCGAGGGTGGGCAACCGGCGGTGCGTCAGTTCGAATTGCAGCACTGCCCTGATACATCGCAGCCATTTGCCGAATGCCGGAGCGACCTGCCCGGCTTGCGCAGTGGTCAACTGATGCTGCTGTCCGGCCATCCCCTGCAAGCGTGTAATCACAACTGGCTGTTGACCCATATCGAACATCAGGGCAGTCAGGGTGAGCGGGTGACCTACCGCAACCGGATCCGTGCCCTGAAAGAAAACAGTCCTGTCGAACCGGATCATTCGATCATCAAGCCGCGAATGCAGGGACTGCAACGGGCATGGGTGGTCGAAGTCGATGAGCTGCGTCCCGCTCCACAGAGGCCGATACCCGTTCAATTCGACTGGTTGTATCAGGGCGAAGGCGCGTTGCCCAGCCATTGCTGGCTGCCCCTGGCGGCTCCATTACAGGCCAATACCGCAGCGTTCCTGCAAGAGGGGACGCAAGTCGTGGTGAGCTTTATCGATGGCGACCCGGACAGACCGTTGATCACCGGCTTGCTTTACCGGCCAGAAAACGGGGAGGCGCCGACGGACATGGAATGCGCCGTGTCCACCGTCCCCACCGGTGTGCAGCAATGGCTTGGCTCTGCGCAACCGCTGATGCTGTTATGCCTGCTGCCCGGCGGTGGCAGCTTCAACCATTGCGCTCAGGCGCTGTGCACCTGTCGAGCGGCGACCCGTCTCAGTCAGAGTGGCAGGTCATGATTGCCTCCCAGGTACCCGATCCACGACCACAGTGGCTGTTGCTGGATACACCGGGTTCGCCAGACATGGCTGCGGCCCTGCAACAGATGTTTGCACAGGCCCGCAGCTTCTGGTTGTTCGAAGCTACCGAATGGCATGCACTGCATGAACAGGGGCCGTTGCTCGTTGACCTGCGGACGTGTCCGGGCCTTGCCGACCTGTGTCACGTCGACGGTCACCGCTGGCGCGGATTGTTGATGGTCAGTGATGCCTCGGCTGTGGCGCTGCTGGCACATTTGCGGCGAATGCTCACGGTGACGTTCGGTCTGCATCGAGCCTTGTTGAGCTACTACAACCCGAATACCGCCAGTTATTTTTTTGATGCCTGCGACGCGATGGAACTGAGCCGATGGCTGGGGCCGATCAGCCAGTTGCGCTGGTTCGGTGGCACCTGGGCTGACCGTGCAATCGGCTGTGAAGGCTGGCAGCGTCTGTCCAATCCGGGATTGGCGGTGACGCCCTTGGCTGTCGAGGAAAATCTCAGCGCCTGGCAGCGGGAAAAACTGCAAACCTGCCTGCTCGAACTGCATGCCTGGCGCTGGAGCCAATCCAGCGGGATCGATTACAACCGCCTGTGGCCTCTGGTCCAGGAAGGCTTGACCCTGGGATTCAGCGAACGCACGGTGCTCGATGGCTGGGTCTGGCTGCGCCTGCAGTACCCCGATGCGAAGCCGGTGCAGCCGTTGGTGGGGCGCACCCAGCAGCAGCGCCTGGATCACCTGCGTCACTTGTGGCAAAACGATTCAGGCCAACATTGATAACAGGCCCGATCAGTGAGCACTGCGGGCGAACCAGCCATCGTTGCGCCGCAGACGCCAGGCAATCACACCGAGGGTCAGGCTGCGCAACAACATGAACAGCAGAAAGGTGATCCACAGGCCGTGATTGCCCAGGCCTTGCAACGCCCAGCCAAACGGCAGGACCAGCGCCACGGTCAGTAGCATGCCGTTGCGCATCTCCCGGGCGCGGGTGGCACCGATGAACAAACCATCGAGCAGGTAACTCCAGACGGCGATCAACGGCAGCGTGGCGAGGTAGGGCAGATAGATGAATGCCGTGTCGCGCACGCTTTGAATGTCAGTCTGCATCTCAATGAACAGATGCCCGGCGAGCAGGAACAGCAGGGCGAATCCCAGGCTCGCCAGCAACGACCAGCCGCAAGCCACCACCAAAGAGCGGCGCAGCGCGTCGCGGTCGCGGGCGCCAATGGCGTGTCCGCAGAGCGCTTCCACCGCATGGGCCAAGCCGTCGAGGGCATGCGCTGTCAGCAGCAGGCCATTGAGCAGCAGCGCGTTGGCGGCGACGGTCGCGTCGCCCAGCCGCGTGCCTTGCACCGTGATCAGGAAAAACACCGATTGCAGCGCCAGGCTGCGGATGAAGATGTCGCGGTTGACCGCCAACAGCGGGCGCCAGCTCTGCCACAGGGCCAGCGCCGCCCAGGCGATCTGCCCGGGCCACGCGCGCAGGGCTTTGCGGGTCAGCAACAGGCCGATCAGCGCGCCGGTCCATTCGGCAATCACCGAAGCCCTGGCCGCGCCGACCACGCCCCATTCCAGGCCGAGGACGAACCACAGGTTCAGAGCGATATTCACCAGGTTGGTGCTCAGCAGAATCGCCAGCGGTGCCCGGGCGTTCTGGGTGCCGAGGAACCAGCCGACCAGTGCATAACTGGCCAGCGCGGCGGGCAGGCCGAACAGTCGGACATGGAAAAACTCCCGGGTCAGTTGCGCAAGCTCCGCCGAGGGTTGCATGAAATGCAACGCGACACCGCTCAAGGGCACGGCCAACGCGCCCAGAAGGATCGCTAGCCCCATGGCCAGCAACAGCCCTTGCAACAGAATCTGCCGCAATGCGGCACCGTCCGCCCGCCCGGCGGCCTGGGCGGCGAAGCCGGTGGATCCCATGCGCAGAAAACCCATGGCCCAGGCGAGAAAGGTGTAGAGGCTGGCGCCGACCGCGACGGCGCCGAGCTGATGGGCGTGGGGCAGGTGGCCGATGACGGTGCTGTCGACCAGTGCCACCAGGGGAACGGAAATATTCGAGAGAATCATCGGCGCGGCGAGTGCCCAGACCCGGCGATGGGTAGGGCGGTCGCGCCAGTCGGCGGTCAGGTTGGACATGCGGGCTCCTTGGGGGAGCGGCGATTGTAGCGGCAGACGGGAAACCTGCGTTCATCCATTGTTGGAACGGTTGGCGTTTCGACGATAGCAATCTGACCGTCGACGCAGCGGTGAACGTCTCGCCGCCATCGCGAGCAAGCTCGCTCCCACAATGGTTTGTCGGGTCAGTGAATGATCCAGCTGAACAGCCACAAGCCCAGCATCAAACAGATGATCCCCCAGATGATCGACGCATTCAGAAATGCACGAATCGCTGACCACAAAAACACCAGGCCGAGGATCAGGGTGATGATGCTGATCACCGAAGTGTCCATGCCCAAGGCATTGGCCAGACCTTCGACAAAGTGGCTGCTGGCCTTGCTGACCATGTTGTACAGCCCGCTGAGCGCATCAACGATAAAACGTATGAACGAACCGAGGACCTGGCCGAGCCATTCGAAAAAACCTTCTACCTGCATGGAGTGAGCGTCCTGATGAAAAGGGGGCGAAGTTGCCGGGCTTGAGCCTTGGGCTATCGATCACGGTGCCGAGTTCCCACAAGCATAGAGGGTTGCACGGAACCTGTGGGTGCAAGCCGGCCCCTGAATCTTTGTCACTTGCCTTCGCTCCTGATCCCCCCGAAGCTATACGCCTTCAGGAGAGCCCGATGAACCTTGTTGAACTGACCGAACGCCTGCACGCCATCCGTGACCGCAATGATTGGCGGCAATTTCACAGCCCGAAAAACCTGACCATGGCCGCGAGCGTGGAGATGTCCGAGCTGGTGGAGATTTTCCAGTGGCTCAGCGAAGACCAGTCACGCCAGTTGCCGGCGGACAAGCTGGCCCATGCCGGTCAGGAGGTGGGCGATATCGTCCTGTACCTGTTGTTGCTGTGCGGTGAACTGGGGCTGGACATGGAGGAAGTGGTGCGCAGCAAGCTGGCCGACAGCGAACGGAGGTTCAGCTGATGAGCGATCGTCATTTCGATCAACTGGCGACCCGATTCGCCGAAAAAATCTACGGCGGCGCCAAGGGCGCGATCCGTCTGGCCGTGTTGCAGGCGGACCTGGCCGAAACCCTGCCCGACCGGCCGCTGCGCGTGCTGGACATCGGCGCCGGGCTGGGCCACATGTCGTTGTGGCTGGCCGAACGCGGGCATCAGGTGACCCTGGCCGAACCCGCCGGGCCGATGCTCGAAGGCGCCCGCCAGCGTTTCGCCGATGCCGGCCAGACCGCGACCTTCATTCAGGCGCCGTGGCAGGACCTGCTCGGTCAGCTCACCGAGCCCTACGACCTGGTGCTGTGCCACGCGGTGCTGGAATGGCTGGCCGAGCCCCACGCGATCCTGCCGGTCCTGCATCAGTTGACCAAGGCTGACGGCTGGCTGTCCCTGGCGTTCTACAACCGTGACGCGCTGATTTACCGTAACTTGCTCAAGGGCCATTTCCGCAAGATGCGCAAGAATGACATGGCCGGCGAAAAACAGAGCCTGACGCCGCAACAGCCGCTGGATCCGCGGGAACTGGCGACGCAACTTGAAGGTTTGTGGCGGGTCGAAACCCAGAGTGGCGTGCGGGTTTTCCACGATTACATGCCGGTGGAATTCCAGGCCCGTGCCGAGCTGGTGGATCTGCTGGAAATGGAGCTGGCGCACCGCCGTCACCCAAGTTTTGCCGGGCTTGGGCGTTACCTGCACTGGATCTGTCGGCCAGCCTGATCGGAGCGCGAAATGAAAAAACGTTCAGCGTTGCTGGTGCTCTGCCTGGGGTTGACGGCCTGTCAGGGCAGCAACCCTTATGTGGCCAGCTCCAGGCCCTTGCCACCGGCTCCACCCCAGGCGGCCACGACCTTCGACCGCAGTGCCTATCCGGCGCCGACCCGTGACTATGGTCAATATCGCAGCTGGGCCTGGCTCGACGGGCATCCGCCACCCGGCACGGTGTGGGCGGACTCTGCGCAGGTCGCCGAAGCCGTGAGCAGCGCGCTGGACCAGCGTGGCTTGCGGCCGCTGCACGACAATCGTCCGGCCGACCTGTTTGTCCACGCCGATCTGCGCCTGGAAACTCGACTGCGGCAGGTTCAGGACGACTATTACGGTGGTGCCTACGGTGGCTATGGCGGCTACAACCGCTATGGCTACGGGCCGGGTTATGGCATGTACACGGCGGTGCCGATTGTGCGCACGTACTCGGAACAGGTCGTGGTGGTGCAGGTCGATCTGTATGACGCCAAGAGCGGTCAGCCCATCTGGAGCTCCAGCGCCGAAACCGGCAACGCCGACAGCGAAAGCAAGCGGGTGGATGCGATTCGCGAGGCTGTGGAAAAGGCAATGTCGGCGTATCCTCCCAGTTAGCTTCTGTGGATAAGAAGCATTTCGTGAGTGTGTTTCTACCGGAGAACCATCATGTTTTGCCGTCTCGCTTTACTGGCAGTGGCCGCGCTGCTCAGTGCCTGCGCCGCCAACCAGGTCAATCATGATTTCGATGCCAGCCGGGATTTTGCTGCCTATCGCAGTTGGAGCTGGAAAGAACCCGCCCTGCAATATCGTCCCGATGATCCACGGATCCAGAGCAGCCTGACCGAGCAGCGCATCCGTGAAGCAGTGACCGATCAGCTCGACTCCCGGGGTTTGCGGCCTGCCGCCGCGGGTGCCAAGGGCGACTTGAATGTACAGACCTACCTGATCGTCGAAGAGCGCCAGCAGCAGGTGACCACCAATTACGGCGGTGGCTGGGGCAACCCGTGGTACGGCTACTGGGGCGCGCCGATGTACAACGAAACCCGCAACGTCAGCTATAAGGTGGCGACCATCCAGATCGACCTGCTCGATGGCAAGGACGGCAAGCTGGTATGGCGTGGCAGTGACGAGCAGATCCTCAGCCGCACGCCGAACCCGGCGGATCGCAGCACGGCCATCCACGATACGGTCACGCGGATTCTGGCCAATTATCCACCGCGCTGAGTTCCCTGACGCTCCTATCCCCCTGTAGGAGCGAGCAGGCTCGCTCCTACAGAAAAACGTAAATACAGAAGTACAGGGAAGCAGGGGGCAGGGACGTGCGTTGTTCGATGGCATCTTGCCAGCAGCGCTGGCCAGCCTTGACTACACTGTTTCACACCAATGGAGGTAGCGCCCGGTAGTGCACCGGCAAAGGAGTGCGTCATGTCCCCCCGCCTGCAGTTTCGCGGCCCGGCCCGGCAACGGGGGGCTATCGGCCTGATGGCGGCACTGACCCTGACCATGGCCCTGGCGTTCACGCTGGTGGTGATCGACACCGGTAGGCTGTATCTGGAACAACGCAAGTTGCAACGCCTGGCCGATGTGGCCGCCCTGGAAGCGGTCAGTCGCAATGGCGACTGCCTGATGCCCGCGGCGACCGCGGCGACCTACGCCCTCGAAAGCGCGACCCGCAACGGCTACAACGCTGCCGATAGCATGACCCTGAACACCACCTGCGGCTCGCTGCAGACCGGGGCCGACAACCTGCGCGCCTTCGTCGTCGACGCGAGCAAAAAAGAAGCGGTTCGCGTGATCGCCACCCACAGGGTGACGACCAGTATTGCCGGGGGGATTTATGGCCTGATCAGCCCGGGATCCGTCAGCCTGACCACCCAGCTCACGGCGACAGCCGTCAGTGCGCCGGCCGCCTTGCCGCCCCTGGCCATGTTGACCATCGGCAGCACGGCGCTGGTGGTCGATTCCAGCAAGTCGGCCGCCCTGAACCTGTTGTTGGGGCAGATGCTCGGCGGCAGTCTGAACCTGACGGTGGCCAGTTGGCAGGGCCTGGTCGATAGCCAGATCAACCTGCTGGGCTACCTCAACCAACTGGCCCTCGACATGCACGTCAGCGCCGGCAACTACACCCAGTTGCTCAACACCAACATCGGCCTGAACCAGTTGCTGGACACGGCGATTACCGTGCTGCAGGCCGGCGGCACCACCAGCAGCGTGGCCATCAGCGGGCTGACCGGGCTCAAGGCGGCGGCGGGCAGCACCTCGATTGTTCTGGGACAAATGTTGCAACTGCAAACCGGTGCGGTGTCCTCGGCCCTCAACACCAATCTGCAGCTGTTCCAGCTGGTCGAAGCCTTCGTCCAGCTCGCCAACAGCCAGAACTCCGCCACCGCCAATGTCCCGTTGAACATCCCGGGGCTGGTCAACGGCGTGGCGAAGGTCAAGGTCATCCAGGCACCGCAGTTGTCGGCCATCGGCAACCCGGCACTGGTCAATGGCTCCCTCAATGACCCCAATCGCATTTACGTGCGCACGGCTCAGGTGCGCACTATCCTGTCGCTCAATCTGCCGGTGCTGTCTGGTATCAGTGGTCTGGCCAACGCCCTCACAAGTAACACCTTGCTGGGTGGCCTGACGGACACCCTGAACAATCTGCTGCACCTGAACCTGGCCGGCACCGTGGGCTCGTTGCTGTGCACCTTGACCGGTACCTGCAAGGTGGCCGATCTGAAAATCCTGCCCACCCCCAGCATCGATATCGCCCTGGAGGTGGCCGCGGCCGACAGTCACGTCACGGGGTACAACTGCGCCAGTGCCGCGACGAAAACCCTGACCACCCAGACCAACACCTCCCTGGTGAAACTCAAGGTCGGCAAGATCGACACGGCCAATGCGTTTTCATCGTCCGCCGATGTCAGCGTGCAACCCCTGGCGTTGATTGATATCGGCCGGATCAGTTGTGTGCTCTGGGTCTGCAACCCGAGCACCCGCGTACCCTTTTATGGTGGTGGCCTGGGGGTGAAAATCGACACGTCGGTGGCCAGCAGCCAAAGCAACCATGTCTACAACCAGCCACCGGAAATCAAGCAGCCGCCGCTGTTCTACAGCCTGGGCACCCAGGGCGTGGTCAACAGTCTGAAAGCCACCTTGAGCGGCGTTGATATCGAGGCATACAAACCAACCGGTTCAAGCCTGCTGGGGGATTTGCTGGTTCTGACGGCTGGCGCGCTGGATGGTGTCAACAACACGCTGGGCAACGCGATCCAGGGGCTGCTGAGCCCTTTGCTCGATCCGCTTCTGGACGCGCTGCTGGCCAATTTGGGTATCACCCTGAACAAGGTCGACGTCGGCGCCAACCTGAGTTGCAAACCGCCGGGTCGCCCCTCCCTGGCGATCTAGACAGCGATCGGCAATTCAATGCAAAACCGCGCGCCGACGGTGGAGTTTCTCACGCTCAGTTTGCCGCCCATGCTTTCGACAATGCCATAACTGACCGACAGCCCCAAGCCGGTGCCGACCCCTACCGGCTTGGTGGTGAAGAAGGGTTCGAAGATCCGTTCCAGCAGGCGCGAATCGATACCGCCACCGTTGTCCTCGACCCACAGGCGCACCGAATCCGCTTCCCGTTCGGCGTACAGGGCGATCCACGGATTGAAGTCGGGATCGCGCTCGCGTTTGCCCAGCAGCGCGTCCCGGGCATTGACCATCAGGTTGATCAACACTTGCTCCAGCTGATCGACATGACCGCGAACCTGCACCTCAAAAGCTGTCTCACTGATGCGCAGATCGACGCCCTTGCCGCGCATGCCTTCGGCCAACAGTGACAGCGTGCCTTCGATGGCCTGGGCCGGGTTGAACGGCTGCTGCTCGATTTCCGAACGACGGCCGAACACCCGCATGTGATCCACCACTTTCGCCGCCCGTTGCACCTGAGCGTCGATGCGGTTGAGCTTGTCGGTCAGGTAGTCAGTCTCCACCTCACCCTTGCCCAGGCGCTTGAGTACATTGGTGATCGCCATGCGCATGACGTTCAACGGCTGGTTGATTTCATGGGCCAGGCCGGTGGCCATTTCGCCGAGGGTGGCCATTTTCGCGCTCTGGGTCAGTTGCTGCTGAGAACGGCGTACTTCGGTGTTGTCGCGGCCCACTGCCTGAACCTCCAGCAGTCGACCCTGATCGTCGAACACGCCGCGATCCGACCAGACCCACCAGGCGTGTTCGCGGCCAGGCAGTTGCAGGTTGATTTCGGCCGTGCTCACCGGCGACTCCGGGCTCAAGGTGCTCAGCCTTTGATTGAAGGCGTCGCGTTGTTCCGGGGACATCCAGCTGCCAAGGTCAACACCCGGCAGTTGTTCGGGCGGCAGTTCCAGATAGGTGGCCAAGGGGCGATTGCCGAAGATCAGCGTCAGGTCCGGGCGGTAGCGACAGATCATCGCGGGCGAGTCTTCCACCAGAATGCGGTAGCGTTCCTCACTCAACCGGACCTGCTCGGCGCTCAGGGTCGCTTCGGTGACGTCGAGCCACAGGCCGACGGCTTCCACCGGCAGGCCGAGATCGTCACGCAGCAGCTTGGCTTCATCGAGCATCCAGTGGTAATCCCCGCGGCTGTCGCGCAAGCGGTAGCGAGTACTCACCGAACCTTCTCGCAGCAAGCGCCGGGCGCGCTCGAAATAGTGTGGGCGGTCCTCGGGATGAACCCGGTCCACCAGGCCAGTGCCGGCACAATCGGCGAGGGACCAGCCCAGCAGAGGCACCAGGCTGTCACTGAAGAAGCTCGGTTGCAGCGCGCCTTCGTCGTAGCGCTGCACGTAAATGACGGCGGGCGAACTGGCGATCAGATTGTCCAGGCGCGCATGGGCGGCGGCGGCTTCCACTTCCTGGTTTTTGATGTCGCTGATATCCAGCATGAAGCCCACCAGGCGACGATTTTTGCCGCTGCCCAGCATCTGGCCCTGCAGGCGATACCAGAGCGCTGACGAGCCATCATCGGTGCGGTGCAAGCGTATGCAACGCAGCAGCGGCGTGCCGTCGTCCTGCAGCGCTTGCAAGTCGCTGCGCAGCGCTTCGCGGTCGGCGGGATGCACCTGGTCGAACCAGTTTTCCAAGGGTAATCGTGTTGTTTCGAGCTGGAGGAGGCTGGCCAGGCCAGGGGCCAATTGCACTTCGGCACTGTCGCTGAACATTTCCCACCAGCCGGTGCCCAACAGGGCCTGCAACGACTCCACGCGCTCCAGCTGCCGTTGATGCTGATGTTCGCGTAACCGCTCAAGCAGCGGCGCAGCCAGTGCCCCGGTGATTTGCAGCCAGTCGCGGTCGCTGATGTCGGGCGCGCGCTCCTGTGCCTGATAAAAACCGCACAGCAACCAGGCGACCACGCCCTGGGCGTCGTGGTAAGGCACCGCAAACCCGTCGCTGTTGCCGAAGCTGACTTGCAAGCGCGGGTGCCGGTCCGCCGTCACCTGTTGCGCTGTGGTGCCGCTCAGGCTGTCCAGCCCCGAGCCCAGTCGCTGGCCGTCCTGCCACAGCTGCGGCGCATCCAGAGCGCTGTAGTGCCGGTGAATCTGCCAACCCTGCTCATCCTCGTCGGGCAATGCCAGCGCGACGCAGGGAATGCGAAAACGCTGGGCCAGGGCTTGCAACTGCTCGACCAATACCTCGCTCAGGCGCGACAGGCTGCACACCCGAAGTTGCTCGCCGATCTGCATCACCAGCCATTGGCATTGTTCGCGACTGCGTGATTGCCGCCGCTCCAGCAACAGGTCACCGATGTCCAGCAACTGCAACAACCAGGCGTCGCCCAAGGGTTGCACCCAACCGCGCAGGTGCAGGGGCGGGCCGGCCAGGCTGTAGAAATCCAGGTCGAGGGTCTGTCCCTGCCAGTCAGCCGGCGAACCTTCGATGGAGAGGGCGCAGTGGGGCAGGAGCAAGTCGAGCAGATGCGGCGCTTGCGGCCCCGGGACCTGTTGCCCCAGAAAGTTGCGCACCGGACCACTCAGTTGGGTCACCCGACCCTCGGCATTGAGCTGAATCTGCAAGCCGAAACCCGGCGCACGCAATGTGGGTGGCGGCTCTGGCGCAGGTGCCGGATGACGATTGAGCAAACGCCCGAACAGCTTGTCCCCGGCGCTCAAAACTGCAGGCTCGAACTGGCAGTCAGGGTGGCCGGCAGATTAGGCACCCGGCCGATCCCCGGCAGGTTGAGAAAGGGAATGACAGCGCCGATTTTCTGCGTCGGGTAGTGGATGCTGACCTGCAGCAGCCCGCCCACATAGGTCACGCTGGCGTCGGTGGCGACATTGAAGTTCAGCGCGGCGGGAATCCATGCCAGTTGCTGGCCGAGCTCCGTGGTCGCGCGGGCCTTGAGCGCGGTGTCGTAGTTGGCGATGGTCGGGTCGAGCGCCACGCTGCGCCGCACCGCTTCAGCCGTCGACTGGTTGAACGACTGCATCATCAACAGCGGCAGGCTGTAACTGACGATGGCGTAGAACACGGCAAAGAAGATGATGAACACCAGGGCGAACTCAATCGCGACGGCACCTTTCTGCTTGCGGGGGAGGCTGATTTTCACGAGTGCGTCTACCCTGACCAACACTAAGTAATGTCAGCATAGAATCATTCAGCCAATACGGACGTTTTTTGCCGATGCAGAGTTTTGTCCTACTGATCTGGCTGGCGCTTTGCGCCGCCCAGGATGCCCGACAACGGCACATCGCCAATGGCTTGACCCTTGGCGCGGGCGCAATGGCCCTGGCCTGGTTGCTATGCAGCGGTACCACATGGCTGGGGGCCGATGCACAGCAGGGCGGTTGGGCATGCTTGATGGCGCTGGCCTTTACCTTGCCCGGCTATGCCTTGGGTCGCCTCGGTGCCGCGGACGTGAAGCTGATGGCGGCGCTGGGCCTGGCGACGAACGGTACGTACTTGTTAGGTAGTTTTATCGGGGCCGGCTTGGCCATGGTTTTCTGGGTGCTGCTGGCGCCAAGACTCTGGCTTCATATGAGTCAAGGACTTAGAAACCAACTTCTTTATATGTCACCTGAAATGTCAAACAAGTTGCCATTTGCGCCTTTCGTTTTGGCGGGATTGGCACTGACCTTAGCCTTGGGCCACTAGTCGTTTGCGATATATACATGGGCAACAACTACGGTTACTTTCAATTGAGCCGTTGTCTAGCCTTTGGCTTTGAGTGAAGGACGGGTCAATCTTTGACCTCACATGGAGTTGCGCGTGAACAAGTTAACTTCAGCAATAAAAGTTCTAGTGGTTGACGATGCCCCATTGATCGTCGAGGAACTCTGCGAATTCCTGGAGGGCAAAGGTTATTGCTGCATCCCCTGTGAGTCGGGCTTCCAGGCCATCGAGCGCTACAAGGAAGACTTTGATATCGGCCTGGTGTTGTGCGATTTGCACATGCCGCGCATGAACGGGATCCAGCTTGTCGAGGAGCTGCAACGGCTCTCGGGCAGGCACCGTGCCTTCGAGGCGATCATGTTGACCGGTGGTGCTGACAAACAGGATGTCATCAAGGCCCTGCGCGCCGGGGTTGCCGACTATTACCAGAAACCGCTGGATCTTGATGAGTTGCTTGAAGGTCTGCAGCGTCAGGAAGTGGCGGTGCAGGAGCGGCACAAGAACCTGCAACTGGGTCATCTGAATCAGAAGCTGCAGTATCTGTCCGAGTCGATCGACGACCTGTATCACGACCTCGACAAGTTTCGCCACGGGCCGCATTCGACCGACTCTGCGGACGGGGGACAGCAGGAAGCAGAGCGCAATGTGCCGCCGGCGTTTCTCGATCAACTGTCACCCAGGCAACTGGATGTGGCGCGGTTGGTCGGCAAGGGGCAGACCAATTATCAGATTGCCTGTGAGCTGGGGATTACCGAGAACACGGTGAAGTTGTATGTGTCGCAGGTGCTGCGCTTGACCCATATGCGCAATCGCACGCAGCTGGCGTTGGCGTTGTCGCCGGGGAATGCGGGGGCGCGGCCCAGGGTTTCGGTGACTTGAGGCTTGGCGACCTGCATTGATGCGCACGGTCACTGTGGGAGCGGGCTTGCCCGCGATGGCGGCGGGTCAGGCACATCGATGCTGGGCAATACGGGCCCCATCGCGAGCAAGCTCGCTCCCATAGAGATCTTTGGCGTTCACAAGACTTGTGGATTGACCCCGGCCCCCTTGTGGGAGCCGGCCTGCTGGCGATAGCGGCCTGCCAGTCAACGGGGTTGTTTAATCCTGATCCGAATTATCAGAAACATCCCACATGTTTTTCAGGTTGTGCCTCAGACGCCCGATCTCTAGCCTGCGCTTTGACGAAATGGTGGCTGTGCGCGGGATACCTTAGGGTATACCCGGTTTCCAGGTAGCTAGGTCCGCGAACCCGCGTACAGCCGCCACCTTCGAGCTTATGGCGAGCTGCGCGCAGGAGGGCTCAGGCCCTGCCGGGTTCCCATTCCCCGGTCGACCGGCCTGCGCTCAGGTCGCCACCTTACACTGGCGTGCTGCACCGCAAACGCCAGGTCCTTTGTCGGACTCATCCCCCAGACCCACTGTCCACCACCCCCCCAGCGTCCTGCTCGAAAAACACCGGGATGTCATGCTGAAAACTCTTCAACCAGCGCTGCATGGCCAGCTCACGCTCAGTCGCATTGGCCGTTTGCGGTTTGGCGGAAGCGGCCTTGTTGCTGCCCTGCAGTTGCAGCCAGGCTTCGGTTTCCTGTTGTTGCAATGAGGCGGGACCCGCGTCGAGGGCGTGAGCGAACAAGGGCAGCGCGAGACAGGCCAGGCCGCAAAGCATGATGGTTTTCATAAGATGCACTCCCTATGGCAGTGGCGACGGGCTAACGGCGGCAACCTGTGCGGCCATGCTCGGGCCGGCCTTGCCCGGGGCCTTGAGTTTTTCCGCCCGGGCCTGGGCTTCGGTGACCTGGGCCGGGGTCAGGCCGAGGCGGTTGACCAGTTCGGCGGCGCGGCTCCAGTCGTCCTGGTAAATGAGCAAGGTCACCAGGTTCTCGGCCGCCAGTTGATCGCCCTGTTTGAGTTCAATGGCGGTGAGGAACTCGAATTTCGCGTCTTCGACCCGGCGCTGATTGAGGTACACCACGCCCAGGTCATTGCGGATTTTTTCGTCCGTGGGGGCCAGTTTCACGGCGCGTTGCAGATGCGCCTGGGCCTGGCCGTTGTCGCCATTGGCTGCGGCGAGTTGACCGAGGCCGTGTTCGGCTTCGGCGGCCAGGCATCCACCGAGCAGGCTGCGGTACAGCGGTTCGGCTTCGCTGCGCCCCAGCAGTCGATAGACCTTGGCTTTGCGCAGGCGCACGTCGGCGAGGTTGTCCGGAAGGTTTTGCAGGTTGGCCAGGCTGGCGTGCAGTTTGCCGTCGTTGGCCATGTCATCGGCCAGGTTCATTGACAGTTGCTGATCGGAAGAGAGTTTGCCGCAACTGGCTGAGCTGGTCAGCGCGCTCCAGGGTGTTTGGCCGGTGCTGGCGCAACCGCTCAACAACAGCAGACTCAACCCGGTAATCAAGGCTTTCATAAGGTTCCCTCTAGGAAGCAAAGGCCCGGGCCAGGGCGGTGAAGCCCGGGCCGGCCAGCACGATCAATAACGCCGGGAAGAGAAACAGCATCATCACGACGGACATTTTGGCGGACATCTTGGAGATGTATTCCTGCAGGCGCGTCTGGCGCCGGTCATCGAACAATTGCTTGAGCGCGAGCAGCGACTTCATCGCGCCACCGCCCTGATGGATCAGTTGCTGCAGGATGACGCAGGTGTCGGTGAACTCCTCAACCGCGAGCAATTGCGTGGCCTTGTTCAGTTCTTCGCCCAGCTCCAGACCGGAATCGACCCGGGCCAGCACCAGGCGCAATTCACGGGTCAGGACCGGCAACAGCTGTTTGCCTTCCTGGCTCAACACACGCAGGGATTGCTCCACGGCCATGCCCGACTCGAACAGAATGCGCAGCAGCGCGATGAACGTCGCGGTCTCCACCGCCAGCTGTTTTTGCCGGTGTTGCGCGGCCGCCGCCAGCAAGCGTTTGGGCAGCAGATAACCGATGCCGGCGGCACAGGTCGGGGCCAGCCAGTGGTTTTGCACATCGGGGTAAAACAGTCCCTGGATCAGCAGACACGCAGCCAGCGCGACCAGCGGGACGCCCACCTGCAAGGCGGCAAACAATGAGCGTTGACGCACGCTGCGCCAGCCCAATCGGTTGAGCAACGTCTGGGTTTCGCTGTCGAGCTTGATCGATTGTTGTCCGAAACGACTGTTGCCCAGGGCCTGTAGCAGCCATTGGCTGAACCTGTGGTCGCCCGGTGCCTTGCCATCCAGTCGGCGAGCGACCTGGCGCGCCCGCCGGTGCTGTTGCAGCAGGGCGCTGAGCAGCAACAGCGAGGCGCCGAGCAAGCAGAGTGCGCTGATCAACAAGGGCATCTTCATAGGCTGCGCAACATGCGCCAGAGCATCAGGCAACCGATCGCCTGCAGCGCAAACGCGCTGGCCAGCATCATTTGCCCGGAGCTGTCGTGCCACATGGTCAACAGGTAGTGCGGATTGGTCATCAGCATGTAGCCGGCCACCGCGACCGGCAACAAAGCCAGGACAATCGCGGTGATACGGGTTTCGCCGGTCATCGCGCGCAGCTGTCGAGACGCCTGCTCCCGTTCGCGGATCATCTTGATCAGATTCTCCAGCAGTTCACTGGCATTGCCGCCATAGCGGTGGTTGACCTTCAAGCCGAGGGCGAACAGGCGCAGTTCTTCTTTCTCGTACAACTCGGCAAAGTCCGAGGCCGCGTCGGCCAGGTTGACGCCCAGCTGGACATTTCGCTGGATGCGGCCCATGGCGTTTTTCAAGGGATCCTCGGCAGCGTCGATGGCCCCCAGAACGGCATCGGCCAGGGTGCGCCCGGACTTGAGACTGCGCACGGTGTGATCGAGCAAACCCGGCAACTGTTCAATCATGCGCGCCAGGCGACGTTGATAACGCCAGCTGACAAACAGGCGTAGCGCCAACGGGGGCGCCACCAGCAACAGCGATGCACCCATCCAGCCGGCGGCGCCCCAGCCGGTCAGTATCCCGAGGGCCCAGAGCGCCAGCCACAGGCCGAGGCGTTCGGTGGGGCGGCCCAGCCCCGCGCGCAGGAACGCCCGCTCCAGTCTGTTCCAGGAAGCTTTTTGCGCGACCTGTTGCGGCTGCCCCTGGCCGAGGCGCCCGAGAATCCGCTCGGTGCCGGACTGGCGCAGGCCGCTGTAAAGCAAGCGCAGCGACAGCCCGACCAGGCACAGGCAGAGCAGGATGAGCAGGGCCGGTTTGAGCATGTCCTGGCCTCCTCAGTACGCCGATGGCGAGAGCGCCGAATCACGACGCAGTTTGTCGCCGGCGGGGTTGACCGCCTCGCGCAGGAAACCGAAACCGCTACGCCGATCAAGACGAAACAGGGTGTTGGTGACATACACGTCTTCCCTTACGCCCACCACCTCGACCACTTCGCTGACGCATCGGCGGCCGTCGGGCATGCGCGTCAATTGGATCACCACGTCGAGCGCGGCGCAGATCATTTGCCGCAGGGTGCGCTCGGCGATGCTGCGTCCGGTCAAACCCACCAGGGTTTCCAGACGCAACAAGGCGTCCTGGGCATTGTTGGCGTGCACGGTGCTCATTGAACCGTCGTGCCCGGTGTTCATCGCCGTCAGCACGTCGACCACTTCGACGCCGCGAATCTCGCCGAGGATGATGCGGTCCGGACGCATGCGCAGGGCGTTGCGAATCAGGTCACTGGCTTTCACTTCGCCGTGGCCTTCGGCATTCGGTGGCCGGGTTTCCAGGCGCACGACGTGAGGATGGCCGAGTTGCAATTCGGCGACGTCCTCGATGGTGACGAGACGTTCCTGGGGATTGATCGACTGGCTGAGGATGTTCAGCAGCGTGGTTTTGCCGGTGCCGGTGCCGCCGCTGATGAGAATGTTGCAGCGCTTGCCGACCGCTTCCTGAAGGAATTCGTAGATCGCCTGGTCGATGGTTTGCATCACCATCAGGTCGGTGGCCTTGAGCATGTCCTGGCGAAATTTTCGAATCGACAGACAGGGGCCGTCGAGCGCGATGGGCGGGATGATGGCGTTGACCCGGCTGCCATCGGGCAGGCGCGCATCGACCATGGGCGATGATTCGTCGAGGCGCCGGCCCAGCGGCGCAAGAATCCGTTGCATGACGCGCTCGACATGGTGCGAATCGATGAAGCGCAAGTCGCTCAGGTGCAGCACGCCATCGCGTTCGACAAACACCCGGTGCGGGCCGTTGACCAGGATCTCGGTGACGGCGCTATCGCGCAGCAGCACTTCCAGCGGGCCAAAACCGGTGAGTTCATCGACGAGCTCTTCAGCCAGGCGTTCCATTTCATAGCGCGATATCGCCAGGTGCATCCGCGCGATGTATTCGGCCACCTTGTCGATGACGAATTGCGACAGCACCTGCCGCGAGCCTTCCAGCAAATTCTTTCCGGACTCTTCGATGGCGTCGATGATGTAGCGGTGCAGCACCAGTTTCAGGCCTTCGTGATCGGTATTGCCAATGGCGGCACGGGCACTGCCACCGAAAAGTCGTTCACTGCTCATTGTGCACCCCTCAAGCGGTTGAACCAGTTGGCCTTGGGTTTGGCCAGGCCTTCCGAACGTTTCGCCAGCTGCTCGCCCAGCGCCCGCAGGCTTTGGGTGAGACCTTCCCGGGGGGCCAGTTCGAACAGGGTCACGCCCTGATTCTTGGCGTTGAGCCGCACTTCCGGGCTGTAGGCCAGGGTGGCGATAACCTGCATGTCGAAACTTTTGCCCAAGGTCTCGGAGTCCGGTGCGACGCTGCGCAGGTAGCGGTCCACGAGCAGTTTGGCGTGATCGAGTTTCAGGCCTTTTTCGCGCCACTGGTTGAGTACCGCCAGGTTGCGACGACAGTCCAGCACGTTCTGGTCGGTGTACCAGAGCAGCTTGTCGCAATGGCTGACAAAGGTACGCAAGGCTTCGCTGTCGGGCTGGCCGGTGAGGTTCACCACGATGTGCTGGAAGTGTTGGCGCAAGGCACTGAGCAGCATGAACAGCTCGGCAGCGCTGGTTTGGTCCAGCGGATCATCACTGACGGCGTAGGCGAGGATGCGCAACCCGCCTGTGCAACTGGTGAAGGCGCTGTCGATCAGCGTCGCGTCGAGGCGGCGCAAATGACGCACGGCGTCGCCAAAATGAAACGAGCTTTCCAGGCCGAGTAACGCCAGGCTGTCACCCCGAGGCAAACCGAGGTCCAGCAGCAAGGTCTGTTGTCCGCTTTTTTGCACCACCTGCGCCATGTGCGTGGCGAGCAGTGCTCCATCGGCATTGCTCTGCACGCCGTACAGCGCCGTCAAGCCACCCAGATGCGTGCTCGGTGTTGTCGGTGGCAGGCGTTTGCTCAGGCGTCGCACCAGTCCCGCGACCTCGCTGGAGCGCGAGCCATAGGCGACGAAGTCCCGGGCGCCGGCGCGCATGGCATTGAGCACCAGTTGATTGTCCATGCCGTCGCCCAAGGCAACGATGGCCAGCATCGGCTTGGCTTCCAGGGCTCCTTCGATCAAAGCGCTTTGGGCCACCACTTGGTCACGGTCGAGGCCGACGAACACCAGGCTGGCGAAGGTCACGTCGACCAGCGCCAGCAATTCGTCGAGGCTGCCAGCGCCGGCGCTGACCACTTGGCCCAGGGGTGCGAGGGCGCCTTGCAGCCATTCAAGGTCGGTGCTGTTGCGCGTGATCGCGAGGAAGGTCTGGCTCAGGTTCTGGCTCATTGCGATAACCCGCTGCGTTTATCGAAGTCGCCGTTTTCGAGGAAGTACAAGCGATACCAGTTCGGGTCGTAGTTGCGCAGCTTTTCGCCGGGCAATGCCGGCAGCGGCGCATTGGCGGCCAGAGGTTGCACCAGGTGCGGCGTGACGATCATCAGCAGCTCGCGCTCTTCGCGGCTGATCGACGAGCTGCGGAAAAAGGCACCGAGGATCGGGACGTCGCCCAACCCCGGAAACTTGCTGACTTGCGAACCGTTCTGCGTGCTGATCAGGCCGCTGATGACGAAGCTTTCGCCATCGGCCAGGGAGATGCTGGTGTCGGTGCGGCGAATGGTGAACGCCGGCACGGTGGTGCCACCGATGGTCACGGCATTGTTGTAGTCCAGTTCGCTGACCTCGGGGGCGACCTTGAGGGCGATCTGGTCATTGCTCACGACCGTCGGCGTGAGGGTCAGGCGAATGCCGAATTCCTTGTACTCGATGGAGTAGCTGTTGCTGTTGGCGCTGGGAATCGGGATCGGGATTTCACCACCGGCGAGGAAGCTCGCGCTCTGCCCGCTGAGAGCGACCAGGCTCGGCCGGGCCAGGGTGTAGGCGAAACCGCTGCTTTCCATGGCATTGATGATGGCGAGGAAGTTACCGCCACCGGCGACGATATTGAACAGGTCATTGGCCAGTGGAATGCTCGGCACGGCGATGCGCGGGTCGAGGTTGCGCAGGGGGAACACCCGCGGCGTCACCGCGGTATTGGGCACGGTGCCGGGCGAGCCGAACAGGAAGTTCGAGTTCTTGCCGTAGATCGAGGTGCTGGCTTCTTTGAGTTTGGTCCGGCTGACTTCGACGAAGCGGATATCGGTTTGCACCTGTGACGGCAGCGCGGGGTCAGCGGAGGGCAGCCGGTTGGCGCTGGTCATCGCAGCCGTGGCTCGCCCCTGGACGAACACCATGCTCTGGCGCGGCGCCGTGGCGCAGGCGGTCCAGACCATCAAGCTGGTGGTGCCGGGTGCCATGCCGGTGAGCAGCAATGCCTGATTGCCGTTGACCCGAACGTCGGCAATTTTCGGATCGCCCACCGCTACGCGAGTGATGGGCACCGCCGATTGCATTTCCTGTTGCAGGCCTTCGCCGACTTCCAGTGCCGCGGGCAACGGGGTGAGTGTTGCGCAGCCGGCGGGTGCCGCGACTGCAGCGAACGGCATGCCGGCGAGCAAGGTGGCCCAGATCAAGCCGTTGAACAACGGCATAAAACGACTGCGCATGGAAAGGCATCCTTGCTTCGATTCAGGGGGTCTTTTCGGCTTTGTTGCCGCGGATGACTTCCACACCGCGCTTGCGCGGCGCAGGTCCATTGCTGGCAACCACGGGTTTGGCTGGCGCTGGTGTCATCGCCAGTTGGTTGAATTGCAGCAGCTCGCGGTTGGCGTTGGCCAGGCTCTCCGCCGAATCACGTTCACCGGCCCAGTAGCGGGCCAGGCGTTGTTCATCGGCGCTGCGCACTGCCAGGCGCAGGATGCCGGACTGGGCGGCAAGCATCAGGCGGCTGAGGAGTTTTTCCGGGACGGCGAGCAAGACGGTGCGAGCCGTGGCACGCAACTGGTCCTGCCGCAGCTTTTCCTCGTTGCTGCGTGCAGGGCTGGACGGTTGGCCGTCGTTGGTCAGCCCCAGTTGCTCGCCGACGCCGAGTACGCGCAAGGCCGGAATCACCAGTTGGGCCGATGGCTGCGGGTTGTTGGCGTCCATGTGCAGAAACATCAGCACGTCGACATAGTCCCCCGGTGCCAGCTGACCGCCGGCGTTGATCACTTCATCGACGGCGACTGCCAATGCGCGTTCGTCGGGGCGGATCATGCGCGACACCCGGCTGCCGGTTTCGAAGCTTTCGTCACTCAGCCAGGAGCCGGCGGCCAGGGTACGCCAGGGGGTACGGCCAATCGCCTGGTCGAGGCGGGTCAGGCTGCCGGCGGGAACGGTGCGCAGGTTTTCCAGGGCCACATCGGCAGCGGTGATTTGCGCGAAAGGGGCGACGTCGTTGACCAGTACCACCACGGGATGACGAACGGTTTGGTCAGCCGGCACGGGAGCGGCAGTCGGGGGGACGTCGGGGCCGGGAACGGATGGCGTGACAACGGGTTCAGCGGCCGGTTGACGACTGAGCGTCAGCCCCCAGTACCCGGCAATGATCGCGCCGATCAAAAACAGACCGGCGAGACCCAGCGTGATACGACTGTTCATGAAGGCTCTCCCTTTCCTGCTGCTACCGAACTTCGTTGAAACTTAACGAGACTACTTCGCAAATGGGTAGCACTGAACATTGAACTTTTTCGCTATTTGAAGGTAGCGCAAGTAGAGCGAAATGCCATTACCGATTATCAAATATCCTGTGAAACTATCAGAACCAATGGAATTTTGGCGTCAGAAAAACGGTTAATACTTTGGTATTAATGCGTATTTACAGTTGTTGGTATGGGTAATGCCGACAATGCTGGTGCTGGCACGGAGGAATCATGTTGCGCTGGTGCAACAGCCATCGTGTCCAGGAGATCGTCATGTCTATTTCCAAACTGGTTCGGAAAGTGAAATCGGAAATTATTTTTTATAAGGGTTTGCTAAAAGATACCGAAGGTGCATCGGGTATCGAATACGCAGTAATCGCCGCGATGGTCGCCGTGGTACTTGCTGGGCTGAGTCCGGATATTTCGGCGGCGATAACTACAACTTTCGGCAAAATCAAAGATGTGTTGTAAGTGCTCGGCAGGCAACTTTGTGAATGCTGAAAGTAATCCTAACGTCAGCGGTTAGTCCATTGCAGGTGTTTCCAAATGAACGCTCCAGTATTTCCACGACAGCAATTGCTACTGGTCGATGATGAAGAGGACGCACTGCTGGAACTGGCGGAATTACTGGAGGACGAGGGGTACAACTGCTTCACGGCCACTTCGGTAAAGCTCGCCCTGCAGCATTTGACCCGACACCCGGATATCGCCCTGGTCATCACTGATCTGCGCATGCCGGAAGAAAGCGGCCTGTCACTGATCAAGCGCCTGCGCGAACACACCTCGCGCCAGCATTTGCCGGTGATCGTGATGTCCGGGCACGCGGCGATGGAGGATGTCAGTGATCTGTTGCGCCTGCAGGTACTCGATCTGTTTCGCAAGCCGATCTATCACGTACGGCTGCTGGAAACCCTGAACAACCTGTTTCCGCAGCCGCAGATTTATCTGGTCAAAGGCTGATAAACCTGCGGCAAGTGCATGATCAGGCGACCGGTCGCCAGTGCCCGACCATGTGCTCCAGGTCCGCTGCACCGACCAGACGCAAATCCCCGCTGGAGCCTGCCTCGCTGGCGAGCAAGGTCACCTTGCCCGGCAGCCGTACCGGCTTCCTGAACTGCACTGCTATTTCGACGCTCGACGCCGGCAGACGCGCATCGAGCGCCGCCAGGGTCCGCGCCTTGAGCCACAGGCCGTGGGCAATGGCAGTGGGAAAACCGAAGAGTTTCGCGCTCGCCGCACTCAGGTGGATCGGGTTGTAGTCGCCGGAGACCTTGGCGTATTGCCGGCCAATGTCTGCAGGGGCTTGCCAGTGGTCGACCTCGATCAAGTCCAGGGTTGAGGCCAGGACCTCATCGACGGGTTCGCCATCGAGTTTCACGCCACGACAGAGCATCTGACTTTCCGCCTCCCATAAGGGTCCCAACTGATCGTCGAGAGACGTCACCAGGTCAAAGGTCGCGCCCTTGGCGTGGGGTTGCAGGTTCTGCACTTGCACGCTGACCCGCACCCGGTGCACGCCCCCCATGGGCCGCAGCACACGAATGCGATTGCCCAGGTGAATCAGGCCCAGCAGCGGGAACGGAAAGTCGCTGGCGGTGAGCAGTTGCATCTGCAAGGCGAAGGCGAGGATGTGCGGATAAGTGGGTGGCAGCAGGCCGTTGTCTTCAAAGCCGCAGACCTTGCGGTAGGCGGCCAGGTGCTGTGGGTCGACCTCAACCCAGCAGCGCAACCCTGAAGCGGGCAGGGTGGTGCCCGTGATTTTGCGTCGGGTTGCCGCCCGTGCGTACAGGCCGGGCAGGCTCGGCTCGCGGTTGAGGGTGTGCCATTCGGTCATCATGCCTATGCCCCCAAAACGCTTTGTCCACAGACGCGCAGCGCTTGCCCGGTGAAGGCACCGGTGCCCGGCTGCGCGAGCCAGGCCACGGCTTCGGCGACGTCTTGCGGCAAGCCACCCTGTCCCAGGGAACTCATGCGCCGTCCGGCTTCGCGCAGGCCGAAGGGAATGTGTGCGGTCATCTGGGTTTCGATGAAGCCCGGTGCCACGGCGTTGATGCTGATGCCGCGTTCATGGAGCAGCGGCGCCCAGGCCTGTGCCAGTCCGATCAGCCCGGCCTTGCTGGCGGCGTAGTTGGTTTGCCCGCGATTGCCGGCGATGCCGCTGATGGACGCCAGCAGAATGACCCGGCCGTTGTCGTGCAGGGTGCCGTCGTCGAGCAGGGCCTTGGTCAGTACCTGCGGGGCATTGAGGTTGACCGCGAGCACTGCGTCCCAGAATTCCGGGGTCATGTTGGCCAGTGTCTTGTCGCGGGTGATGCCGGCGTTGTGCACCACAATGTCGACGCCGTCGGGCAGTTGTTCGATCAACTGGCTGGCGGCGTCTTCGGCGCAGATATCCAGGGTGACACTGCGCCCGCCGAGGCGGGCGGCGAGGGCTTCGAGATCTTTTTTCGCCGCTGGCACGTCGAGCAATATGACCTCGGCACCGTCCCGGGCGAGGGTCTCGGCGATGGCTGCGCCGATACCTCGCGCAGCGCCGGTGACCAGGGCCTTGCGCCCGGCGAGCGGACGGGTCCAGTCGCTGACCTGGGTTGTACACGGGGTGAGGTGAATGACCTGGCCGGAAATGAATGCACTTTTCGGCGAGAGGAAAAATCGCAACGGGCCTTCCAGTTGATCCTCGGCGCCCTCGTCAACATGCACCAGTTGCAGGGTGCCGCCGCTGCGCAGTTCCTTGGCCAGGGAGCGGCTGAAGCCTTCCAGGGCCCGCTGCGCGCTGGCGGCGAAAGGATCATCCTGTGTTTGCGGGGCGCGGCCGAGGATCACCAGGTGCGCGCAGTGATCGAGGTTTTTCATCAGCGGCTGGAAGAACTCGCGCAGCTGTTTGAGCTGGTCGGTGTGGGACAGGTCGCTGGCATCGAACACCACGGCCTTGAGTTTCGGGCCATGGCCGGGGATCCAGGCGGTGGCCAGCGAAGGTTCGCTGCCGTAGCTGTAGATCGCATCGGTCAGGCGGTTGGCAAAGGCCATGACTTTTTCCGCCATTGGCCCGCCGCCGATCAGCAACGCGCCTTCCACGGGCCGCAGCCGGCCGGCTTGCCAGCGTTCCAGGCGGGTCGGTGCAGGCAGCCCGAGGGCGCCGACCAGGCGATGGCCGAGGGATGAGTTGGCGAAGTCGATATAGCGGTCAGACATGGAACGCGCTCCAGCGGCTGGGGTTCAAAGTGTGGACCACGGACGGCGATCAGTCGTTCGATCCACGAGATAAGGCCTACGCTTGATCATTGTAGGAGCTGCCGAAGGCTGCGATCTTTTGATCCTGATTTTGGTTTTCAAGATCAAAAGATCGCAGCCTTCGGCAGCTCCTACCAGGGCTTGGCTATATTTTTGAAATTCCTGGGGGAGCTTTATGACTCAACTGCGTCGCGTCGCGATCATCGGCGGTAACCGGATTCCCTTCGCCCGATCCAACGGCCCTTATGCCACCGCCAGCAATCAGGCAATGCTCACCGCCGCGCTGGAAGGCCTGATCGAGCGCTACAACCTGCACGGCCAGCGCATGGGCGAAGTCGTTGCGGGGGCAGTGATCAAGCTGTCCCGGGACATGAACCTGACCCGCGAATCCGTACTGGGCTCGCGACTGTCACCGGCGACACCGGCCTACGATATCCAGCAGGCGTGCGGCACCGGTCTGGAAGCGGCCTTGCTGGTGGCGAACAAGATTGCCCTGGGCCAGATCGAATGCGGCATTGCCGGGGGCGTCGACACGACGTCAGATGCGCCGATCAGCGTGAACGAGGGCCTGCGCAAGATTTTGTTGCAAGCCAACCGCGCCAAAAGCACCGGCGACAAACTCAAGGCCTTCCTGCAACTGCGCCCCAAACATCTGGTCCCCGAGTTCCCGCGCAACGGCGAACCGCGCACCGGCTTGTCCATGGGCCAACACTGCGAGCTGATGGCGCAGACCTGGAACATTCCCCGTGAAGCCCAGGATCAACTGGCGCTCGAGAGTCATCAGAAGCTGGCGGCGTCCTATGCCGAAGGCTGGCACAACGATCTGATGACACCTTTCCTCGGGCTCACCCGCGACAACAACCTGCGCGCGGACTCAACCCTGGAAAAACTCGCCGCGCTCAAGCCGGCCTACGAGAAAAGCGCCAAGGGCACCTTGACCGCCGGCAACTCCACACCGCTGACCGACGGCGCGTCCCTGGTACTGCTGGGCAGCGAGGCTTGGGCGCAGGAGCGGGGCCTGCCGATTCTGGCGTATCTGCGCGATGGCGAGACGGCAGCGGTGGATTTCGTCAACGGCAATGAAGGATTGTTGATGGCGCCGGTCTATGCGGTACCGCGCTTGCTGGCGCGCAACGGTCTGACGTTGCAGGACTTTGACTATTACGAAATTCATGAGGCTTTTGCGGCGCAGGTGCTGTGCACGTTGAAGGCCTGGGAAGATCCTGAGTACTGCAAAACCCGGCTTGGTCTTGATGCGCCGTTGGGATCGATTGATCGCAGCAAGCTCAACGTCAAGGGCAGCTCGCTGGCGGCGGGGCATCCGTTTGCGGCGACGGGTGGGCGGATTGTGGCTAACCTGGCGAAATTGCTGGAGGTGGCGGGGAAGGGGCGCGGGTTGATATCGATTTGTGCGGCGGGGGGACAGGGGGTGACGGCGATTATCGAACGATGATCTGAGCGAGAGGTGGCGTGCAGAGGATCGCAGCCTGCGGCAGCTCCTACAGGGTGGGTCGCTGCAACCCTGTAGGAGCTGCCGAAGGCTGCGATCTTTTAATCTTTACGTACGAAACCGCCGAACCAACCCATCCAGCTCATTCGACAACCCCGCCAGACTCTGCGAGTCCATTCGCGCCGAGTTCGCCAGTTCCGCCACCCGCTGCGCGTCGCCATGGATCTGGCTGATGTGACGGTTGATATCCTCCGCCACCTGATGCTGTTGCTCCGCCGCCGTGGCGATCTGGGTGTTCATGTCGCGGATCACGTCCACCGACTCGCGAATCTGTCCGAAGCTGTTGCGGGCTTCGCCGATGCGCGTGACCGATTGCTGGGACACTTCCAGGCTCGCATGCATCTGCTGGGTCACCTGGCTGGTGCGTTTGGCGAGGTTGCCGAGCAGGCCGTCGATTTCCGCCGTGGAGTCGGCGGTGCGCTTGGCCAGTGCCCGCACTTCATCGGCCACTACCGCAAAGCCGCGCCCCTGCTCGCCAGCCCGCGCTGCTTCAATGGCTGCGTTCAGTGCCAGCAGGTTGGTCTGTTCGGCAATCGAGCGGATGGTGCCGAGGATCGACTGGATGTCATTGCTGTCGCGCTCGAGTTGCTGCATCGACTGCGCCGACTGTTCGATTTCCTGGCTCAGGCGATCCACGCTGCTCACCGCGGCATCGATCTGTTGCTGGCCTTCGCGCGCCTGGCGCTGACCGCTGTCGGCCGACTCGGCGGCCTGGCTGCAGGAGCGTGCGACTTCGTTGGCGGTGGCGACCATTTCATGGAACGCCGTGGACACCATGTCCACCGCCTCGCGCTGACGCCCAGCGGCTTCGGCCATGTCGCTGGAGACCTGGGTCGAGCTGCGCGAGGTGGCGAGAATCTGGGTCGCCGCGCCGCCGATGCTCTGGATCAGGCTGCGAATCGCCATGAGGAACTGGTTGAACCAGTTGGCCAGTTGCGCGGTTTCGTCGCTGCCGCGCACATCCAGGTTCTTGGTCAGGTCGCCTTCGCCCTGGGCGATGCCTTCCAGGCCGCTGGTCACGCTGTGGATCGGGCGCACGATGACGCTGGCAAAACTGGCGCCGACGACGGCGAAGATCACCGCCAGGACCGCGGCGATGATGGCGATCAACCAGGTCAACTGGGTCGCGGAGCTCATCACGTCGTCCTGCCTGATCAGGCCGATGAAGGTCCAGCCCAGTTGCTCCGACGGCCAGACGTTGGCCATGTAGCGCTCACCGTTGAGCTCGACTTCCACCAGGCCCTTGCCGGCCTTGGCCAGTTGCGCATAGCCCTCGCCGAGGCTGCCCAGGGCCTTGAAGTTGTGCTCGGGTTGCTTGGGATCGACCAGCACGGTGCCGGTGTTTTCCAGCAACATCAGGTAGCCGGATTCGCCAAGCTTGATCTGTTTGACCAGTTCGGTGAGCTGCTTGAGCGACACGTCGATGCTGACCACGCCGCCATTGCTGCCCAACTTGTTGTCGATGGTGCGCACGGTGCTGACGTAGGTCGAATCATTCTCCGCCCAGTAATAAGCCTCGGTGCGAAACGGCTTGCCCGGCTTGGCCTGGGCCGCCTTGTACCACGGACGCTGGCGCGGGTCGTAGTTGCTGAGCTTGGCGTCGTCCGGCCACGAGACGTAACCGCCGGCAGCGGTGCCGAGGATCGCGTAGGCATAGGACGGGTGACTGTTGCCCAGGTCCTGGAGCAGGGTGAAGACCTTTTTGTCCATCTCGCCCTGAGGTGTGCTCTGGGCGTTGGCGCTCATGTAGGTCTTGAGGCTGTCGTCGGAGTTCTTGATCAGCGGTTGTGAGGCCAGGTAGTCGACGTTCTGGCTGATGCCGTCAAAGAACAATTGCATGGCGTTGCTGACCTGGCGAATTTCCCGGGCACTGCCGTCGAGGAATTCGTCCCTGGCATCGCTGCGCAGGTTCAGCACAACGAGGGTGGCGACCAGCACCACGGGCAAGCAGGCGATGATTGCAAACGCCCAGGTCAACTTCTGTTTGATGTTCATCCGCGCTCCAGATTTTTCTTGTAGGCCCACGCAGTGCAGATGACTCGCGGTTGATTGGCAGCCGAAAAAGTTGTTGCTGACTCCGGTCCCTGAGTGCGGCATCGCTGTCGTTGGCGCGAATGTCGGACAAATCACTTTGTCACTCAGGGCTTCGGCTGCGGTCGGAGGAAATTGAGGACTGTTGAGAAAATTCCTACGGAAGGTGTCGGTCGTGGTGCCAGCATCTGTCGTAAATGCCTTCAACGGCTTTGCGCAGCACGTCACATACGCTCGGCTATGATCCACGGCGGCCATTAATCTGGCCTATTGTGTGCATCTGTAATGTTCTTAGGTCGGCAACCCCTCCCACCCGCGAGTGGATTGCCGTATAAGGAATGACTTTCGCGTGTTTGGTAATAAAGGACCCACAATAAAAGCTGATGAAGACTCCAAAACGCATTGAACCCCTGATCGAGGACGGTCTGGTCGACGAGGTGCTGCGCCCACTCATGAGTGGTAAAGAAGCAGCTGTTTATGTGGTGCGCTGCGGCAACGAGTTACGTTGCGCGAAGGTCTACAAGGAGGCAAATAAACGCAGTTTCCGGCAGGCGGCCGAGTATCAGGAAGGCCGCAAGGTGCGCAACAGCCGTCAGGCCCGGGCGATGGCCAAGGGCTCGAAGTTTGGCCGCAAGGAAACCGAAGACGCCTGGCAGAACGCCGAAGTGGCGGCGCTGTTTCGCCTGGCCAGTGCCGGCGTGCGGGTGCCCAAGCCGTTCGACTTCCTCGAAGGCGTGCTGCTCATGGAGCTGGTGGCCGACGAATACGGTGATGCTGCCCCGCGTCTGAACGACGTGGTGCTGGAGCCGGATCAGGCGCGCGAGTATCACGCCTATCTGATTTCGCAGATCGTGCTGATGCTGTGTACCGGTCTGGTGCACGGTGACCTGTCCGAGTTCAACGTGCTGCTGACGCCGACGGGGCCGGTGATCATCGACCTGCCGCAAGCGGTGGACGCGGCGGGTAACAACCACGCGTTCAGCATGCTGGAGCGGGATGTCGGCAACATGGCGTCCTACTTCGGGCGTTTTGCACCGGAGTTGAAAAAGACCCGTTATGCCAAGGAAATGTGGGCCCTGTATGAGGCTGGCACCCTGCATCCGGCGAGTGTGCTGACCGGGGAGTTCGACGAACCGGAAGAACTGGCGGATGTTGGCGGGATCATGCGCGAGATCGAGGCTGCGCGTCTGGATGAAGAGCGCAAGCAGGCGGTGCGGGCGGCGGATGATGCGCCGCCGGGCAAGACCGAAGAGCCGCCTCCGCCCTGGATGCAGTGATTGGTTGAAAGAAAAAACCCGGCTTTGCAGACTGTGTGAAAACCTAGCAATCTGAGTAGAGCTCGAAGAAAATGCTCCGTATCGAAAGATACGGAGCATTTTTCGTTATGACCTACATCCAGGGACAGTCCCGCAGCCAGACCAGTCTGT
>Ga0160472_100352_pt1 | contig 41222 bp, 36 predicted proteins | sample HID1973M_E11MG_FD_108267 | JGI IMG/M metagenome (GOLD analysis project Ga0160472, IMG submission 108267) | Enriched mosquito-associated microbial communities from UW Madison campus, WI, USA - HID1973M_E11 MG | ecosystem: Host-associated > Arthropoda: Insects > Digestive system > Unclassified ... | reverse complement strand
TTTTTTCTCCGGAGTCAGGATCTGCGCCGGTTCAGGTACATCGACGACCTGAATGGGATGGTTGGCAATCCATGCCGATTTTTTCCCGTCGACAAGTTGATATCCGGAGAGGCTATAGGGGCCCGTCGGTAGAGGCTTATCGATTTGCACTGACCATTTCCCATAACCATCCACCACCGTTGTAGCCAATGCCGTATCTGGATCGTTGGTTTTTAGTAACGTCACGGTCGCGCCCGCGATACCGGTGCCGGTCACAACCGGCCGCTGGCCTGTCTGGACGTTTTTCTGCGGAGTCAGGATATGCGCCGGTTCAGGTACATCGACGACCTGAATGGGATGGTTGGCAATCCATGCCGATTTTTTCCCGTCGATAATCTGATATCCGGAGAGGCTGTAGGGTCCGGCCGGTAGCGGCTTATCGATTTGCACCGACCATTTCCCATAACCATCCACTACTGTTGTAGCCAACGACGCCTGGGGATTGTTGGTTCGTAATAACACCACGGTCGCGCCCGGGATACCGGTGCCTGTCACAGTCGGGTGCCGGCCTGTCCGGACGTTTTTATCCGGCGTTTGAATCAATGCCGGCGAAACGGCAATGTCTGTGACTTCAAAACTTCGTTCTATGGCAAGCACCGAATGTTTGGGGCCGAAAAATTGCTGTGCCGTGATCGTTTGCCTGCCGAGGGGAAGATTTTCAGGGTATTGGAGCGACCATTTTCCTTGTGCATCGGTAATTGTCTCTACCGGTTTACTCGCCGGTTTTTTCGCCTCCGATACAACGATGCGAGATCCCGGCCAGGCGGTTCCGGCAATCACCGGTCTACGCCCGGTTTTCGCATTGGTCTCTGGCGCTGCAATGACGGGAGCCGGAACGGTGGTAGTGCAGTAAGGCAGATTTTGTCCATTAACTGCGACGGCAACGATGGCCCCTGTCTCGTCAGTTGAGCAGACAGCGATCTTGACCCTGGCCGTAACGTCTTCCAGAAGTTTACCTGGCAGTAACGCAGGGTCGTCCGTCGACGACGTTTCTGGCGTGGCATCAAGTTGCGTGTTTCTGACTGAGCCCCCCATCGTGGTGTACCTCACCCAGACCCCGTTGACTCGATTATCCCCAGGTGGGAAATTATCGAAAGGGGTGGGTTTTCGATACTCCAAGGCCAGTTGAGCGGGAGTCAAATTGCTGCGATTGATCAGGTACAGTTGCGGACCTTTCTGACCCAGCACACCCAGGCGATACAGGCCGGTGGCGGTTATCACACTGGCTTGTGAGCTGTCCAGCCAACCGGAGAACCAGCGGTTGTTCGCAGGATAGAGCGTTCCTCCACCGGAAACCGTGTCTCCTGTGTCTCCAAATCCACTCGCTGTACATTCGGTTGGGCTTTTAACGGTATTTTGATCTTTCGGGCACTTGGTGTAGGTATTGCCATGGCTGTAACCAAGATTGTGTCCAAACTCATGCTTGTAAACGTGTGGACCACCAGATTGACCATAAACGCCGATTAACCGTCCGGGCGTGGATGCCGCGGCGTTGCCTCCACAATCAATGACATTGATTAGATAGTCGAATGAGTCTGGATCAATTCCTTTTGCCCTTGCAGCCTTGTCACCTTCCTCTCTTGCCAATCCAAAAGGCATTGGAGAACCGCTTTTGCAGATATCGGGACGACGGCCCGAGGTGGAGGTGATCATGGTGCCATCCAGCGTCAGTTTCCCGTGGGAAGCCGCCAGTATGTAAGAACGTAGAGAGTCTGGATCGCGGGATACTGTGTGTTGCTCAATCAATGAGTCTTTCAGAGCGTCGCCATCCTGCCAATGCACCACAGTGACCAGGAGCTTTTTAACCCCTGTTACGGGATGAGGTCCCGTTTGTTGCAATGAATCACTTTCTATTGCATCTCGTTCGTCATATCCAAAGTCATTGGACGTTGAATGATCTGAGGCGACAGAGTGCGTACTACCTGCCAAGACAAACACTAAGTTGAATAGCATTGATTTGCGCATCGCGTTTGCTCCTATGCACCCTGATGTGTGCTGGAACAAACCTACGCTGTCCATTTAATTCTCGATACTGTCAAGAATGACAGGTGAAACAAGGCCCCGACTGACGTTGTCAGCGGGGCCTTCGTCTATAGCTGATGCGAATTATTGCGTATTGGCACTCACCGCCGACCGCGGAATCACCGGCTGGTTGTCATTGGAAATGGTCACCTCCACCCGACGATTCATCGCCCGGCCCGAGGTGCTGGTGTTATCCGCTACCGGGTATTCCTTGCCGTAACCCTGGGCAACGACGCGGGCCGGATCGACCCCCATCTTCACCAGCGCCGCACGCACGGAACCTGCGCGGCGTTCCGACAGCGACTGGTTGTGGGACGCGGTACCGGTGCTGTCGGTATAGCCCTCGACAATCACTTTGCGGTCCGGGTTTTCCTGGAGGTACTGCGCCAGTTTGTTGATGTTCGTCAGGCCGGTGGATTTCAGTTCGGCCTTGTCGGTGGCAAACAGTACATCACCGAAGGTCACCAGGGTGCCGCGATCGGTCTGTTTGGCGTTGAGGCTGTTTTTCAGTTGCTCGATCTGTTGATCGCGGGCGTCCAGGCGCGCTTGGGCCCGTTGCGCGGAGGCGTTTTTCAGGTTGGCCTCGGCGGTGCGCAGGGCGATGGTCTGCTTGGCGACTTCAACGCGCTGGTTGGTCAGGTAGGCGAGTTGGTCTACCTGCGACGCGTCTTCCTTGTCCAGGTAAGCCTTGTCAGCCTTGTCCAGATAATCACTGGCTTCCTTGGTTTCCAGAGCGGCGACCTTGCTTGCCTGCGGGTCGGCCTGCAGGCCGGAGTAGTTGCTGCGGGCCTGTTCCAGGTTGGCATTGGGCGGTGTCGAGCAGGCGGCCAGGGCAACACTGGCGGCGAGCAGGGCAGGGATCATCAAATGATTGCGCTTCATGAGTTCGTCCTTTTAGTCGATTTGAGAAACACGTCGGGTCGCGCCGTTACTGGACGGTACGCTGGCTTTCCTGACGCAGTTCCTGAACGCCTTGTTGCGAGTCCTTCACTGTCTGTTCGGCCTTCGCCGCCTGGGCTTTGCGCTCGGCCACGCGGGCATCCCACTCGGCCTGTTCGGCGAGCAGGCGGGCCTGGTCATACTGTTTGTCGTGCATGGCGATTTCGGCTTGTTTTAGCTTGTCCTGAGCGGTTTTCATTTCCACCGCGGCGAATTCGGTGCCGCCGGCACTCACGGCATCATTCACCGCCGATTGGGTCACCGCGTATTGCTCGGTAGGCGGATTGCCGGCGCAACCGGCCAGGATCAGGCTGCTGCCGAGGGCCAGCGCGGCCAGTTTGAGATTGCGCAGGGGGGTGGACGAGGTTGTACCGGTTAGGATTTTCATGGTCTTCAACTCCATTGGGTCAACTCCTGAAAAACGTCGAAATCCATCCTGGGCAAGGAGCTGCGAAGCGTCTGAATCGAGGGAGAGTGAAACGCTCGTCCCAGGCATGGTTACTGGGGTTGACCCGAGGCGTTTTTTGAAAGTTCAGAGAAATTTAGCTGGCTATCGAAAAATCGTGATGGGGTTGGCAGGGCTCTGGATCGCATCCTGTGTGCGAGCGAGGCAGCCGAAGGGAGGGGTAACCAGGCAGTTTCCATGCACCTGCAAGCCTGTATGAGCTGGCTTGTCGGGTCGCCGCATCGCAGCGATGGCGGCGACAGCTTCACCATCGCATCGCCAGCAAGCCGGCTCCTACAGGGGAAGGTGTGGAATCAGTGCTTTTGTTTGTCGTGACCTGTCGACAGGTCTTGCAGATGACGGCGGGACAGCGCCAGGAAACGCGGGGTCGGGCCGACGTCTTCGTACAGCGGATCACCTTCTTCGTCGGTGGCGACCACGGTCGAGCCCTTGACGTACGGGAAGCTGCGTTCCAGCTCCTCCAGTGCCGCGCCGATCAGGTCGCCGAGCAGTTCCTCGGGGTGGCGCTTGGGGTACATCTCGATGATCGCCGCCAGCCGTGCGGCAGATTCAACGTCCAGGTGAATCGAGTAGCCGGTGTCGGTCAGGCGACCCTTGGCGTTTTCTTCCCAATGATGGGCAAGTTCGCGGATTTTCATAATGACCTCATGGCGCGTCTGCTCGTGGCAGGCAGAGTGAGTGTCCGGCTGGTGCCGGCGACGACCGTTGTACGGCCTACTGTTGAGACTAGCTTTAACCGGCAAAGTTTGACGTTACTTCGTCGTCTGGCTTGTAAGAAGGGGTCTGGAGCGGCATTCTCGAGGTTCCTGGCCACCCGGATTTTTTGCTGGAGACCTGCTGATGACCGATATTGATGCACGCTTGCGCGAAGACGTTCACCTGCTCGGTGAGCTGCTGGGCAATACCATTCGCGAGCAGTATGGCGAGGGCTTTCTCGACAAGATCGAGCAGATCCGCAAAGGCGCCAAGGCTGACCGTCGCGGCTCCATGGATGCCGAGCTCAGCGCCAGCCTCAACCAGTTGACCGAAGATGAGTTGCTGCCGGTGGCGCGGGCGTTCAACCAGTTTCTCAACCTGGCCAATATCGCCGAGCAGTACCAGCTGATTCACCGTCGCGAGGAATCGCAGCAAGCGCCCTTCGAAGCCCGGGTGTTGCCTGAGTTGCTCGCCCGCCTGCGTGCCGAAGGGCACGGCGCCGAGGCGCTGGCCCGGCAGCTGGGCCGACTGGAGATCGAGCTGGTCCTCACCGCGCACCCGACTGAAGTGGCGCGGCGCACGTTGATCCAGAAGTACGACGCCATCGCCGCGCAACTGGCGGCCCAGGACCACCGCGACCTGACCAGTGCCGAGCGCGAGCAGATCCAGTCGACCTTGCAACGGCTGATCGCCGAAGCCTGGCACACCGAAGAAATCCGCCGCACCCGCCCGACACCGGTGGACGAAGCCAAATGGGGTTTCGCGGTGATCGAGCATTCGCTGTGGCAGGCGATTCCCAATTACCTGCGCAAGGCCGATCAGGCCCTGCATGCCGCCACCGGCCTGCGCTTGCCGCTGGAAGCCGCGCCGGTGCGTTTCGCCTCGTGGATGGGCGGCGACCGTGACGGCAATCCCAATGTGACCGCCAAGGTCACCCGCGAAGTGCTGCTTTTGGCGCGCTGGATGGCGGCGGATCTGTATTTGCGCGACATCGATCACCTGGCGGCTGAGTTGTCGATGCAGCAGGCCAGCGACGAACTCAAGGCCATGGCCGGCGACAGCGCCGAACCCTACCGGGCAGTGCTCAAGCAACTGCGCGAGCGCCTGCGGGCCACGCGCAACTGGGCACACACTGCGTTGACCACGCCAACGCCCGCGCCGGCCGACGTGCTGCAAAACAACCGTGAACTGCTCGACCCGCTGGAGCTGTGTTTCCACTCCCTGCACGAGTGCGGTATGGGCGTGATCGCCGACGGGCCGTTGCTCGACTGCCTGCGTCGGGCCGTGACTTTCGGCCTGTTCCTGGTGCGCCTCGACGTGCGCCAGGACTCGTCGCGACACAGCGCTGCCATGACCGAAATCACCGACTATCTGGGGCTGGGTCGCTATGAGGACTGGAGCGAGGAAGAACGCATCGATTTCCTGATGCGCGAACTGAACAACCGTCGCCCCTTGCTGCCGGCCTACTTCAAACCCTCCGCCGACACCGCTGAAGTGCTGGCGACCTGCCGGGAAATCGCCGCCGCCCCCGGCGCGTCCCTTGGCTCCTACGTGATCTCCATGGCCGGTGCCGCTTCCGACGTGCTGGCCGTGCAATTGCTGCTCAAGGAATCCGGCGTGTTGCGGCCGATGCGTGTGGTGCCGCTGTTCGAAACCCTGGCCGACCTCGATAACGCCGGTCCCGTGATCGAGAAACTGCTGCTGTTGCCCGGTTATCGCTCGCGCCTGCACGGGCCGCAGGAAGTGATGATCGGCTATTCCGATTCGGCCAAGGACGCCGGCACCACGGCGGCGGCCTGGGCGCAATACCGCGCGCAGGAACGGCTGGTGGACATCTGCCGCGAACAGCAAGTGGAACTGCTGCTGTTCCACGGTCGTGGCGGCACCGTGGGCCGTGGTGGTGGCCCGGCCCACGCGGCGATTCTGTCGCAGCCGCCGGGATCGGTGGCCGGACGTTTCCGCACCACCGAACAGGGCGAGATGATCCGCTTCAAGTTCGGCCTGCCGGACATCGCCGAGCAAAACCTCAACCTTTATCTGGCGGCGGTGCTCGAAGCGACCCTGCTGCCGCCCCCGCTGCCGAAACCGGAGTGGCGGCACCTGATGGACGAATTGGCCGCCGACGGCGTCAGCGCCTATCGCGCGGTGGTTCGGGAAAATCCGCAGTTCGTCGAGTATTTCCGCCAGTCCACGCCGGAACAGGAACTGGGCCGCTTGCCCCTGGGCAGTCGTCCGGCCAAGCGCCGGGCCGGCGGGATCGAAAGCCTGCGGGCGATTCCGTGGATCTTCGGCTGGACCCAGACGCGCCTGATGCTGCCGGCCTGGCTGGGCTGGGAAGCGGCCTTGGGCAAGGCGCTGGAACGCGGTGAAGGCGAGTTGCTGGGGCAGATGCGCGAGCAGTGGCCATTCTTCCGAACGCGCATCGATATGCTGGAGATGGTGCTGGCCAAGGCCGACGCCGATATTGCGCGCTCCTACGACGAACGTCTGGTCGAGCCGGATTTGCTGCCGTTGGGCGCGCACTTACGCGACCTATTGTCGCAGGCATGTGCCATTGTCCTGGGTCTGACCGGCCAGTCCCAGCTACTGGCACATAGCCCAGCCACCCTTGAGTTCATCCGTCTGCGCAACACTTACCTCGACCCGCTTCATCTATTGCAGGCCGAGTTATTGGCCCGTTCTCGGTTGCAGGAGGTGGCACAGGGCAGCCCGATAGAACAGGCCCTGCTGGTGTCTGTGGCGGGGATTGCCGCCGGATTGCGTAACACCGGCTAGGGTTTTTGACGTGGCGACAGGCCTGCGAACGAAGTGTCGCAGGTTGGTCGCGGGCAGGTGAAAAAGTGCGGCCAGGCGACAGTTAATGATGGGGTTGCGACTTGGGGAACCACGTCGCCAGTTGACCAAAGGCAGCGGTTTCTCCGACTTTTGCCGTCTTGTGTGGGCGCAGCCTGCTGTGTATCTTGATCAGCCTTTGGCCGTTTGGGCGGCCACGACCCGATTTTGAGATTGGCCCCACGAGGCGAATCTGACGTTATCCATATAAAAAATTGAGGAGCACATCGATGCGCGTCATTCTGCTGGGAGCTCCCGGGGCCGGTAAAGGTACTCAGGCACAGTTCATCACCGAAAAATTCGCCATTCCACAAATCTCCACCGGCGACATGCTGCGTGCGGCGGTCAAGGCCGGCACCGAGCTGGGCGTCAAGGCCAAGAGCATCATGGATGCCGGCGGCCTGGTGTCCGATGACCTGATCATCGCACTGGTCAAGGACCGCATCGCACAGCCTGACTGCGCCAACGGTTTCCTGTTCGACGGTTTCCCGCGCACCATTCCCCAGGCTGAAGCCCTGGTGACGGCTGGCGTCGAGCTGGATGCCGTGGTCGAGATCGCCGTGGAAGACGAAGAAATCGTCCAGCGCATCGCCGGTCGTCGCGTTCACGAAGCCAGCGGCCGCGTGTACCACATCGTCTACAACCCGCCGAAAGTGGCCGGCAAGGACGACATCACCGGTGACGACCTGGTGCAGCGCAAGGACGACACCGAAGAGACCGTGCGTCATCGCCTGTCGGTCTACCATTCGCAGACCAAGCCGCTGGTGGATTTCTACCAGAAGCTGTCGGCTGCCAACGGCAAACCTAAGTACAGCCACATCGAAGGCGTCGGTTCGGTTGAAGCCATCACCGCCAAGGTGCTGGCAGCCCTGAGCTGATCAACGCCTGCATCAACTACGGCCCGCTTGCGGGCCGTAGTTGTTTATACTGACGCACTTTTTCTGACCTCTTGCTACGGATACATCGATGAGCACCTTGCTGGCCCTGGACACCGCGACTGAAGCTTGCTCCGTTGCCTTGCTGCATGACGGCAAGGTCACGAGCCATTACGAGGTGATCCCGCGCCTGCACGCGCAGAAGCTGCTGCCGATGATCCAGCAACTGCTGGCCGATGCCGGGACCACCCTGCAAGCGGTGGATGCCATCGCTTTTGGTCGTGGCCCGGGGGCGTTCACCGGCGTACGCATCGCCATCGGTGTGGTGCAGGGCCTCGCGTTCGCCCTGGAGCGTCCTGTATTGCCAGTCTCGAACCTCGCGGTGCTGGCCCAGCGTGCCTATCGCGAGCATGGCGCCAGCCAGGTCGCCGCCGCGATCGATGCGCGTATGGACGAAGTCTATTGGGGTTGCTACCGCGAAACGGCAGGGGAGATGCGCCTGGTCGGCGCTGAAGCGGTATTGCCGCCAGAGTCCGCCGCATTGCCGACCGATGCCAGTGGTGAGTGGTTCGGCGCGGGCACCGGTTGGGGGTATGCCGAGCGCATCGCCGTTAATCTGACCGGCCAGGATGCGGGCATGCTGCCCCATGCCGAAGACCTGCTGACCCTGGCGCGGTTTGCCTGGGAACGGGGCGAGGCGATTGTGGCCGATGAGGCTCAGCCGGTTTATCTGCGCGATAAAGTCGCGACGCCCAAAGCACGTTAAGTCTTGAAAGATCGCAGCCTTCGGCAGCTCCTGCAGGGGATCGCGTATCCCCGTAGGAGCTGCCGAAGGCTGCGATCTTTTAGCAACAACACCAATCGTCGTTTTATAGCCCCAGCTTTTAAACCTTTTCCCGTTTCTGTGTTCTAGTTATCACCAGGCCGTTTGCGAAGTGACCAGTGCGCCACTAAACTGCCATCACTGATTCCGAGTATGCCCCCATGCGTATAGACGGCGTTTCCTCTCAGTCCTACCCCATCAAGCGCAAGGCTCGCAAAGGCCCTGTGGTGGAAGACGATTACGTCGACATCGACGGCGAGCTGGAATTTCCGACTGAGGAGCAGATGGCTGCCCGCGCCGCCAAGGCTTCAGCGCAAAAGCTCAGCAACCTGCCGGCCCGTCAGCAGGACATGCTTTACCACCGAGCCATGAGCAACAGTGTCGCGAAGGCCCTGGCCAGCTACATGAGCACCGCCGGTTTTGTCGATTGGGATGCGGATGTGCTGGGTCTCGACCTGTACATCTGATGTCACTGCCTTACTACCTCGGTTGTCCGTCCTGGAGTGAAAACGCCTGGCGCGATTACCTGTATCCGCCAGACGCGAAATCCGCCGACTTTCTCAATCTCTACTGCCAGGTGTTCAACGCCGTGGAAGGCAATACCACCTTCTACGCCAGCCCCGCTGCCAGCACGGTAGAGCGCTGGGCCGAAACCATGCCCGCGCACTTTCGCTTCACCGCCAAGTTCCCCGGGGATATCAGCCACGGCGGTGACCTGCGCGAACAGTTAACCGCTGCTGAGACCTTCACCCAATTGCTCAGCCCCTTGGGCGAGCGGGTGTCGCCGCTGTGGTTGCAGTTGTCGAAAAGCTTCACACCACAACGCTTGCCTGAGTTGGCGGGTTTTATCGATGGTCTGCAGCGCCCCTTGGCGGTGGAAGTACGCCACGATGAGTTTTTCGCCAAGGGCGATAGCGAACGCCAGCTCAACCGGCTGCTGCTGGATCGTGGTGTCGAGCGCATTTGCCTCGATCCGCGGGCGTTGTTCAGCTGCACCTCGACCGATCCTTCGGTGCTCCACGCCCAAGCCAAGAAACCCCGGGTGCCGGCGCGTCCTGCTGCATTCACGCGGTTCCCGCAGGTGCGCTTTATCGGCCATCCCGAGCTTGAAGCCAACGATCCGTTCCTGCTGCCGTGGGTGGAGAAAATCGCCGAGTGGATCGAAGAGGGGCGCACGCCCTACATCTTCCTGCACACTGCCGACAACCTGCTGGCGGCGAAACTGGCACAGCGCTTCCATGCCCGGTTGATGCTGCGTCTGCCTGGCTTGCCGGCGCTGCCTGAGCTATACAGAGAACCCGCCGCCTTGCAACTTGGCTTACTCTGAGGCGGATCTTTTTCCCCTTTCGAGGAGCCTGCCAATGGACGCGCAAACCCTTAGAGCCCAAGCCTTTCAAGCCTTGCACGAGCGCAGCGGTGCCTTTGTGATTCCCAATCCGTGGGATGCCGGCTCGGCAAAAATGCTCGCCAGCCTGGGTTTCGAAGCATTGGCGACCACCAGCGCCGGTTATGCATTTTCCAGGGCGCGTCCGGATGGCGGACTGACGCTGGATGAGACCCTGGCCAACGTCCGGGCGATTGTCGGCGCCAGCGATCTGCCGGTGGCGGTGGACCTGGAAAACGGTTTCGCCGACGACCCCGCCGAATGCGCGAAGAGCATTGTGCGTGCGGCAGAGGCCGGTGCCGTGGGTGGTTCGATCGAAGATGCCACGGGTCGCGAGGACGGGCCGATCTATTGCTTCGAGCATGCCGTGGCGCGTATTGAGGCCGCCGTCGCTGCCGCACGCAGCTTGCCTTTCCCTTTCACGCTGACCGCCCGGGCCGAGAATTTTCTGCACGGCAATCCCGACCTCGACGACACCATCCGCCGGCTGCAAGCGTTTGCCGAAGCTGGCGCCGATGTGTTGTACGCGCCGGGGCTGCGCAGTGCGCAAGAGGTATTGGCGGTGGTGCGTGCGGTGGCGCCGAAACCGGTCAACATCTTGATGTCCGGTGGCTTGAAACTGACCGTCGAGCAGTTGAGCGAGATGGGCGTCAAACGCATCAGTGTCGGCTCGGCCCTGGCCCTGGCGGCGTATGGCGAGTTCTTCCGCGCGGCGGCAGAAATCCAGAATTCCGGCACCTTCGGTTTCACCTCGCGCTCAATGCCGTTTGCCCAGGCCAATCAACTGTTCAAGGGCTGAACATGGGCGGCGGGCGCTGGTTCCTGCTGGTGCTGTTGCTCGTCGCCGGTACTGTGGTCAGTGTCTGGCGCGGCTGGCTGCAATTGCCCTCACAGTGGAATCCTTGGGCACCGCTGGACGTGAAGGCCACGCCGAACCTGCTGACCCGCTACAAGCTGATGCGCCTGCGCGATGACCCGCAGCTGTGCGCGCAAGCCCTGGGCAGCTCCGGTTTGCGGGTCACGCCGCAAGCCGACAGCCCCGGCGGAAAATGCCCGCTGATCGATACGTTGCGCGTGCAGGGCGGCGACATTGCCCTGAGCAGCAGCTTTCTCGCCAGTTGCCGCCTGGCGGTGTCCTTTGCCCTGTTCGAACATCACGCCCTGCAACCTGCTGCCCAGGCGGTGTATGGGCAGGCGGTGACGCGGGTCGATCACCTCGGCAGTTTTGCCTGTCGCAACGTCTACGGCCGCGAAAATGGCCGGCGCAGTCAGCACGCGTCGGCCAATGCGCTGGACATCGCCGGGTTTCGCCTGGCCGATGGGCGCTCCATCAGTGTGCTCAAGGATTGGCCCAAGGATAACCAGGACGCGCAATTTCTACGGCAGGTCCGCGATGGCGCCTGTGGTCTGTTCAGTGTGGTGTTGAGCCCGGATTACAACGCCGCCCACCGCAATCATTTTCATGTCGATGTCGGGCCGTGGTGGCTCTGTCGTTGAGGCTCAGGCGGCGAGGCGCAGGTTCTGCAGGACGATCGGGCGAGCCCAGCCGTTATCGAAATCGAGTTGTTTCTGTTGCTCGACCATTTCTTCAGGGGAGAACGGTGGGAACGGCTTGTCCAGCAGGTCGAGTTCGAACTCGGCGATGGGCAGGTGCAATGGGCGCGGTTGTGGCGCGGGGCCGGATTCTGGCAAAGGCTGGCCGGCGGTCAACACGATCGGGCGCACCCAGCCGCTTTCGAAGTCCTGCTGTTTCTGCTGGGCGACGATTTCTTCGGCGGGGAACGGCGGGAACGGCTTGTCGGCCAGATCCATTTCGAATTCGGCGATTGGCAGGAACAGGGGTTCAGGCGGGCGGATTTCGTTGTCTTTCACATCGCATTCGCGCTGGGACACGATGTGCGCCAGCAGGTCGCTGCCAACGGTGGGTTCAACCGGGCTTTCGAGATCGACAGGTGGGTAGTTCAGCGATTCAGGCAGCACCTCACCCGACTGTTCGGCCAGTGCACGGGCAAAGAAATCCTGCCAGATGTGACTGACGCCGCTCAGTGCCTGGGTGTTTCGCAGGTTGTAGTCGCCGTAGGGCGAGATAAAACCTGTGATTGTCGGTTGAATGTCTGACATTTCTCTCGGTCGACGCTCAGCTCTGGCAAAATGCTCGATAGTTTTGTTATCGGCCGTTTTTGCCGATCATTAATTTTTTTGAGCGTGTTTTCGATGAGTGATCAACCTGCGGCCTGCCGCATCCATGTCCAGGCCCTCGACGCCGCCTTCGCGGTCCAAGCCGAGCAGTGGGGCGCGCGCCTGGGCTTGCCGGCGCAGGTAGAGGACGCCGAGTTTGCCTTGCAGGTCGGCGAACAGGGCTTGCAACTGCAACAGTTGGGGCCGGATGCACCGGGGCCGGTGCGGGTGGATTTCGTCGAGGGCGGCGCGGCCCACCGGCGCCTGTACGGCGGTGGCAGTGGCCAGATGATCGCCAAGGCCGTCGGCGTTGCTCAAGGCGTGCGTCCGCGGGTGCTGGATGCCACGGCTGGCCTGGGCAAGGACGCGTTCGTGCTGGCCAGCCTTGGTTGCGAGATGAGCCTGATCGAGCGCCAGCCGTTGATTGGTGCCTTGCTGGAAGACGGCCTGGCCCGGGGCGCGGAAGATTTCGAGGTGGCGCCGATCGTGGCGCGCATGCACTTGCTCAAGGGCAACTCGATCGAGGTGATGCGCAACTGGGAAGGGGAGGCGCCGCAGGTGATCTACCTCGACCCGATGTTTCCGCACCGGGAGAAAACCGCGCTGGTGAAGAAGGAGATGCGCCTGTTCCGGCCGCTGGTGGGGGATGATCCCGATGCGCCGGCCTTGCTCGAGGCGGCACTGGCTTTGGCCACGCACCGGGTGGTGGTCAAGCGTCCGCGCAAGGCGCCTTGCATTGCAGGGCCGAAGCCGAGTCATGCGCTGGATGGCAAGTCCAGTCGCTATGATATTTATCCGAAGAAGGCGTTGAAGCCTTGAGACCGAGTCGCCCCCATCGCGAGCAGGCTCGCTCCTACAGGGAACACAGAACCATTGTAGGAGTGAGCCTGCTCGCGATGAGGCCGGATCCGACAACCCATACCTGTCAGGCTCACTCAGGCCGATAAGCCCGCATAAACAACCCCACCACTTCCCGCACATGACTCTCCGCCGCCTCACCCACCGGCGGCTCGCCACAGCCATACAGCAAGCGGAAATTCCCCGCGCCCTTGAGCAGGCAGAAGAAATGCTCGGCGGCATTGTGCGGATTGTCGATTCGCAACGCGCCGGTCTGATCGATCCGCGTCAACAGACGTTCCATGCCTTGCACCATGCGCTGAGGTCCGGCCTCGAAGAAGATCTGCGAGAGTCGCGGGTCCTGAACGCCCAGGGTCATCATCAACCGATGCAGGTTCACCGATTCAACGCTGTTGATCAGTTGGTGAAAGCCGCGCGCAATGTTGAGCAGCACGGTTTGCACCGACACACCTTCCGGCAATTCAAAGAACAGCGGCGGCAATTGCTCTTCGCACTTGGCCACCACGGCGGCGGAGAACAGCGTCTCCTTGTCGGTGAAATGGCTGTAGACCGTCAGCTTCGACACGCCGGCTTCGGCGGCGACCGCGTCCATGCTGGTGCTGGCATAACCCTTGGTCACAAACAGCGTTTTCGCCGCGTCGAGGATCGCCTTGCGCTTGGCTAGATCCTTGGGACGGCCCGGGCCGTTGGGTGCTGAAAGATTGTTGGGCATATTCGCTTTTATTACTGGACTGGTGAGTTTGCTATTAATAACATACTCGCCAGTATAATTATTCCAAGCACTATTAGCGAAAGGTCCTACGCCATGTTCCGCTATGCCTTGCCCCTCGCGTTGCCGGTTTCCCTGGCATTTCTTCTGTCGGCGTGCGGTCAGGAGGAGGCAGTTCAAGTCAGCGTGCGTCCGGCCATGGTGGTGCAGCCAGAGCCTTCGGCCCAGGCCATGGAAAGCTTTCCCGGTGAAGTTCGCGCCCGTTATGAACCGGACCTGGCCTTCCGCATCGGCGGCAAAGTCAGCCGACGACTGGTCGACGAGGGGCAGCGGGTCAAGGCCGATCAACCCTTGGCAGAACTCGATCCCCAGGACGTGCGCCTGCAACTGGAGGCCACCCGCGCCCAGGTCGCGGCCGCCGAGGCCAACCTGAGCATGGTGCGCGCCGAGCGCGATCGCTACAAAACCCTGATGGACCGCCAACTGGTCAGCCGCTCGCAGTACGACAACCACGAAAACCTTTACCGCTCCGGTGAAGCGCGGCTGAAGCAAATCAAAGCCGAGTTCAACGTCTCCACCAACCAGGCCAGCTACGCGGTGCTGCGTGCGCCTCAGGATGGCGTGGTGGCCAAGCGCGCGGTCGAGGTCGGGCAAGTCGTGGCAGCCGGGCAAACGGTGTTCACCCTCGCCACCGATGGCGAGCGCGAAGTGCTGATCAGCCTGCCGGAACAGAGCTTCGGTCGTTTCAAGGTCGGTCAGCCAGTGGCGGTGGAACTGTGGACCCAGCCCGATCAGCGTTTCGCCGGTCAGATTCGCGAGCTGTCGCCCGCTGCCGATCCGAAATCGCGCACCTTTGCCGCGCGCATTGCCTTCACCGCCGGCAAAGTCCCCGCCGAGCTGGGCCAGAGTGCCCGGGTGTTCGTGCAGACCGCCGATGTGGTGGCGCTGTCCGTGCCGCTGTCGGCGCTGACGGCGGAAAACGGCGTGACCTACGTATGGGTGGTCAACGCCAACAACACCCTGAAGAAGACCCCGGTGCGGGTCGGTGCCTTCGGTGAGAAAAGCGTGCCGGTGCTCGAAGGGCTCAACGCCAGCGACTGGGTGGTGGCCGCCGGCGTTCATGTGCTTCTCGAAGGGCAGCAGGTGCGTCCCGTGGATCGCTCCAATCGCGTGGTCAATCTGGCGAACAAGGAGTAATCCCCGATGGGCTTCAATCTTTCCGCGTGGGCGTTGCGTAATCGTCAGATTGTCCTGTTCCTGATGCTCTTGCTGGCGATCGTCGGCGCGTTGTCCTACACCAAGCTGGGCCAGAGCGAAGACCCGCCGTTCACCTTCAAGGCCATGGTGATCCGCACCAACTGGCCGGGGGCGACGGCACAGGAAGTCTCGCGCCAGGTCACCGAGCGCATCGAAAAGAAGTTGATGGAAACCGGCGAGTACGATCGCATCGTGTCGTTCTCGCGGCCGGGTGAATCCCAGGTGACCTTCATCGCCCGGGACTCCATGCATTCGGATGAAGTCCCCGAGCTTTGGTATCAGGTACGCAAGAAGGTCAGCGACATTCGCCATACCTTGCCGCCGGGTATTCAGGGTCCCTTCTTCAACGACGAATTTGGCACCACCTTCGGCAACATCTACGCCCTCACCGGCGAAGGCTTCGACTACGCGGTACTGAAGGACTACGCCGACCGCATCCAGATTCAGCTGCAACGGGTCAAGGATGTGGGCAAGGTCGACCTGCTCGGCTTGCAGGACGAAAAGATCTGGATCGAACTGTCCAACGTCAAGCTCGCCACCCTCGGCTTGCCATTGGCGGCGGTGCAGCAGGCCCTGGAAGAACAGAACACGGTATCGACGGCGGGCTTCTTCGAAACCAGCAGCGAACGCCTGCAGCTGCGGGTCACCGGTAATTTTCAGAGCGTCGAACAGATCAAGGATTTCCCGATCCGCGTCGGCGACCGCACCTTCCGTATCTCTGATGTGGCCAATGTACGGCGTGGCTTCAACGATCCACCGGCGCCGCGCATGCGCTTCATGGGTGAGAATGCCATCGGCCTGGCCGTGGCCATGAAAGACGGTGGCGATATCCTTGAACTGGGCAAGGCCCTGGAAGTGGACTTCGCCCGCATCCAGAAAAACCTCCCGGCCGGCATGCAGTTGCGCAAGGTTTCCGATCAGCCGGCAGCGGTCAAGACCGGGGTCGGCGAGTTCGTCCAGGTGCTGGCGGAGGCCTTGGTCATCGTGCTGCTGGTGAGCTTCTTTTCCCTCGGCGTGCGCACTGGCATGGTGGTGGCGCTGACGATTCCGCTGGTGTTGGCGATGACCTTCGCCTGCATGTATTTCCTCGGCATCGGCCTGCACAAGATTTCCCTCGGCGCGCTGGTCCTGGCGTTGGGCTTGCTGGTGGACGACGCGATCATTGCCGTGGAAATGATGGCGATCAAAATGGAGCAGGGCTTCGACCGGATCAAGGCCGCGAGCTATGCCTGGACCAGCACCGCGTTCCCGATGCTCACCGGTACGCTGATCACCGCGGCTGGCTTTCTGCCCATTGCCACGGCGCAATCGGGCACCGGTGAATACACCCGCTCGATCTTCGAGGTGGTCACCATCGCGTTGCTGGCGTCATGGGTCGCCGCGGTGTTGTTCGTGCCGTACCTGGGGGAAAAACTCCTGCCGGACCTGGCGAAAATTCACGCGGCCAAACATGGCTCAAGCCAGCCGGATCCCTATGGCACGCCGTTTTATCAGCGTGTTCGCCGCCTGGTGGAATGGTGCGTGCGCTGGCGTAAAACCGTGATCGTGCTGACCGTGCTGCTGTTCGTTGGCTCGATTGCGCTGTTCCGCTTCGTGCCGCAGCAGTTCTTCCCGTCGTCGGGGCGACTGGAGTTGATGGTCGACCTGAAACTGGCCGAAGGCGCTTCGCTGAGCAACACCGCCGATGAGGTCAAGCGCCTCGAAGCGCTGCTCAAGGAGCACGCCGGCATCGACAATTACGTGGCCTATGTGGGCACCGGTTCGCCGCGTTTTTACCTGCCGCTGGATCAGCAACTGCCCGCGCCGAGTTTTGCCCAGTTTGTCGTCCTGGCGAAAACCATCGAGGAGCGCGAAAGCCTGCGCACCTGGTTGATCGCCACCCTCAACGAGCAATTCCCGGCCTTGCGCTCGCGGGTCACGCGGTTGGAGAACGGTCCTCCGGTCGGCTATCCAGTGCAGTTCCGGATCACCGGTGAACACATTGAGGAAGTCCGCGCCTTGGCGCGCAAGGTCGCGGCCAAGGTTCGTGAGAACCCGTACGTGGCCAACGTCCACCTCGACTGGGAAGAGCCGAGCAAGGTGGTGTACCTGAACATCGATCAGGACCGCGCCCGGGCACTGGGGGTGAGCACGGCGAACCTGTCGAAATTTTTGCAGAGCTCGCTGACCGGCTCCAGCGTCAGCCAGTACCGCGAAGACAACGAATTGATCGAGATCCTGCTGCGCGGCACTGCCCATGAACGTACCGAACTGTCATTGCTGCCCAGCCTGGCGATCCCGACCGACAACGGGCGCAGCGTAGCCCTGTCGCAGATCGCGACCCTGGAGTACGGCTTTGAAGAGGGCGTGATCTGGCACCGTAACCGCCTGCCCAACGTGACGGTGCGTGCCGACATCTACGGCAAGGAACAACCGGCGTCCCTGGTGCAGCAGATCCTGCCGACGCTTGAACCGATCCGCGCCGAACTGCCGGACGGTTATTTGCTGGGGGTTGGCGGCACCGTGGAAGACTCGGCTCGCGGGCAGAATTCGGTGAAGGCCGGTGTGCCGTTGTTCATCATAGTGGTGCTGACCTTGCTGATGCTGCAATTGCGCAGTTTCTCGCGCACGGCGATGGTGTTTTTGACGGCGCCGCTGGGGTTGATCGGAGTGACGCTGTTTCTGTTGGTGTTCCGCCAGCCGTTCGGGTTTGTCGCGATGCTCGGGACTATCGCGTTGTCCGGGATGATCATGCGTAACTCGGTGATTCTGGTGGATCAGATCGAGCAGGATATTGCTGCGGGGCTCAAGCCTTGGCAGGCGATTATCGAGGCGACGGTGCGGCGGTTCCGGCCGATTGTGCTGACGGCGCTGGCGGCTGTCCTGGCGATGATTCCGCTGTCGCGCAGTCTGTTTTTCGGGCCGATGGCGGTGGCGATCATGGGTGGGTTGATTGTGGCGACGGCGTTGACGTTGTTGTTTTTGCCGGCGTTGTATGCGGCTTGGTTTCGGGTTCGCCAAGAGTCGGTTTGATTTTTGTGAGCGTGGCGGCCTTTGGGCCGACCATGCTTTGGGGGGGGTGAGTACATATCCGTTATTTGGGTTATGGCCACTATTGGTTCCGCTCTTACAGCGGGTCACTTGGAAAAGCCCCAAGTAACCAAGGGCTCGTGCCCCTGTCGTTCGGTGCCTCGCTGTGGCTCGGCATGCCCTCCTTCCGGTCCTGCTCCGTGGGCCCGCCGCGACCGGCCATCCATGGCCTAACGCGGCTAACCCGGCATCCATGCCGGGTTGCCCACTGCGCAGAACCTCCACTCGGCCTCTCGAGGGGGCGAAAACCGCGAAAGCGCCCGAGGCGGCCTGACAGCCGACCTGTTTATCGATCGTGCGCGCTCACCCTGTGGGAGCGGGCTTGCCCGCGAAGGCGGCCTGATAGCCGACCCATCTCGCATGGATGCTCACGGACCCTGTGGGAGCGGGCTTGCCCGCGAAGGCGGCCTGACAGCCGACCCGATTCCGGATCAGCCCGCAATCCAACTGTAGGAGCGAGCCTGCTCGCGATGGACGTTAACGATGACGCTGGCGGTATGGATGCCCACGGTGTTCTGGAGCGAAGGCGGCCTGACAGCCGACCTGTTTACGGATCAGCCCGCAATCCAACTGTAGGAGCGAGCCTGCTCGCGATGGACGTTAACGATGACGCTGGCGGTATGGATGCCCGCGGTGTTCTGGAGACCATGGCGAGCAGGCTCGCTCCTACAGGATTCTCGGGTGTGTTTGAACCCCGGGCGGCTTTCCAGTCAACACTGTTTACCACCCATTCAAAACAATCAGACCATTCCCACAAGACTTTCAGGTTGTCCGTCGGAAGCACTATCCCTAGTCTTTCTTCGTCGCTGCCAATTCAGCGACCGGGACTGCAAGCCCGCCAATAGTTTGTTAGGCGCCTACCGGCGCACCTATAATCGTGGCGCTTTTTTAGCGACCACCGATTTATGGTGGCTGTGTGCGGGAGATCTCCGGATCTGCCGAGGTTGCCTAACGACTCGGTCTTGCAGGCCTGCACACAGCTGCCACCCATCATCTGCAAGTGATGCTGGCTGCTCCGACTATCGTTAGGAGTTTCACGATGATCAAGCACAGCCCGAACCCCCCGTCTTCAGAATCCCAAGAACCTGGCAATACACCAAACCGCCCCTGCCCAATCTTCACCCTCCGCCCAGGCATCGACTCCGAAACCTTGCTGGTCCATGCCTACGAAACCCTCGCATCGGCCAACGTCATGGTGACGGAGTTGTCCTCCATCCTGACCGGCCCGACGTGCAATCTTGCGCTGGGTATTCAGCAAATGGTGGTCCTCGCGCAGTTATCGGTAAACGGTGTACTGGACTCACTCGAAACCAGGCAATAGCACGAACAATGCCCGCTGATGCCGGATCACTCAGCGGGCAGTCCGTGTTCCTACATGTATCTCGGAGCCGTCTGATATTGAGGCTGGCAGGCTCCGGTGGTGTACTCACAACCTGCTTTCACGACGATTTCATACAGCCCCCATGAAGAATCCACCCCAGTTCAGGGGACGCACCGACCTCGTGTTCGACCGGTTGGTTAAATCCCCGCACAAGGAGCGCCTTGCGGATTATCTGGCTTTGCTCAAGCCACTGGACGATCGGGGCCGTTACCTGCCGTTCGATGCGTTGCGTTTTCGCTGGCCCTCGGGGCTGGATTCGACGTTGTGCTGGGCGTTGGTCAAGAAGGCCAGGGCGGCGCAGTATTCGAGGCTTTTGCCATTGGGGGAGCCGGCCCGGTGGCTGCAGTTCGTGCTGACGCCGCAGGCGCAAAAAGCCATTTCTGCGGTAGACCGGCAAACGACAACGGCAGTGCTGGAATACATGACCGGCCAGATCGGCGAGCATGCGCATTTCAGCTATCTGCTCAACGACCTGATCAAGGACGAAGCGATCAGCAGCAGCCAGCTGGAAGGGGCGGCGACGACAACGCGGGTGGCCAGGGACATGCTCAAGCGCCATCGACAGCCGCGCACACCGGACGAACGAATGGTCTTCGGCAATTTCAAGATGATGAACTTCGCCTGGGAGCGGCGCTACGAACCACTGGGCGTGGAATTGATCTGCGCGATGCACCGCGTTGGCGTGGAAGGCATTGATGATCAGCAGTATTCACCTGGCCTGTTGCGAACCCATGATGATGTGGTGGTACAGGACGGCCACGGCAACACCGTGCACAGTCCGCCACCTGTGGAAGGGCTTGTGTCACGCTTGCAGGCGCTGGCCGAGTGGATCAATCGGCCCCACGGCAACCCCCGCCAGCCGGGCTATCTGCATCCGCTAATCAAGGCTATTACGCTGCATTTTGCGCTGGGCTATGAGCATCCTTTTCGCGATGGCAACGGCCGGGTCGCTCGAGCACTGTTCTACTGGTTCATGTTCAAGAATGATTTCCCGGCGTTTCGCTACATCGCCATCAGCGTGTTGTTGCGCAAAGCACCGGTGAAGTACGGACGCTCGTATCTCGATACGGAGGCTGATGATCTGGACCTGACGTACTTCATCGACTTCCAGTGTTCAGTGGTTTTGCGGGCGGTGGATGGTTTTACCGAGGCTTATCGCAAGAGTCTCGTCGATGCGACGCGCTTTGATGGCTGGCTGCGGGAGACTGGTTTTCTGGAACAGCTGACCGAGAAGCAGCGAACCGTGTTTCAAGTGGCCAAGAGTGGAATGGCCAAGGAATTTACCGCGGCCAATGTGAAGGAAAATCTGGGTTGTTCATACAACGCGGCGTCGGCCGCGTTGAATGGATTGGTCGCGTTGAACCTGTTCGAGAAACGCAAGATGGGGCGCGAGTGGGTGTTCTTTCTGCGGCCTGCATCGGCTGGTTGATCCCTGTGGGGCAAGATCCTCACAGAGAACTCGCCGGTGTCAGAGCGTACCAAACACCTTCTTCGCCAACCCCGTCGCCGCAGCCGCCGGGTTCGCGCGCAGGGTTTCTTCCTGTTTGCCGATCATTTCAAACAACCCATTGAGCGCCTGTTCGGTCACGTAGTTTTCGACGTTGGCGCTCTTTGCGTCGATCACGCCCATGGTCGCGGCCTGGCCGGCGAAGGTGTTGTATTGCTTGGCCAGACCGACCTGGTCGGTGGCTTGTTTGACGATCGGCAGAAATTTGCTGCGGATCTGTTCGCGGCTGGTTTTGTTCAGGTACTGGGTGGCCGAGTCATTGCCGCCGCTGAGGATGCCCTTGGCATCGTCCACGGTCATTTTCTTCACGGCGTCCAGGAGGATGGGCTGGGCCTGGGTCACGGCGGTTTCCGCCGCCTTGTTCATGCTGGCTTCCAGTTGATCGACCTGATCACCCATGCCGAACTGTTTCATTTTGCTGGCGACCTTGCCCAGCTTGCCCGGCAGTTCGATTTTCACATCGGGGTTGTTGCTGAACCCGCCCGGGGTGCCGAGTTGTTTCACGGCCAGTTGCGCGCCCTGAGTCAGTGCATCCTTGAGCCCGCCCGTGGCGTCTTTTTGCGACAGGTCGGTGAGGGACAGTGCCAGGGCGTTGGCGCAGATCATCAAGCCTGCACACAGGCCGGCAAAGCGAAGGGTAGGGCGGGGCATGGGGTTTCCTTGTGCGAAAGAGGGCATCAGCGGACGGCGTCGACGCGGATTTCCGAGCAAGGCGGTCAGCCCAAGAAGAGTCAGTTTTTTCATGAATCGAATCCTTGTCGTTGGCGTCCGAAGAAGCCCGACGCCAACGACAATTTAACGGATTTTTCGGCCGGGGTCCCTTGTCAGGGTGTCGCCACTTGAACTCAGGGAACCCGCCGTACAGGTGTGCAGCTGTTATCAGACGCGGCTGACGACTACATCCTGTCCTTTTACATAATCCACATCCAGTTCCACCTGATGTTGCTCAGTGGTGACGAAGAGAAGCTGGTCATTGTGTTTTATGTGTGCACTGATCGCATATCGATGACCGGGAAGAACATCTGCCGGTCGGAACTCCAGGGTGAAATCCAGTCCTGCCGTATCGACATGGTGATAGATCGCGCCTGCCAGCAATTTGGAGATTGTGTCTTGCACGGACACATCCAGCAGAGTGACTTGCAGGATCGAATTGGCTGGCAGCGCGATTTTTTCGAGGTAGCGCACTGTGCCACTGATGGACCGTACGGGTTCGCTGCTCATATTGATTTCCTTGTCAATTATGCATCGGGAGAAACATTGACGATCTTCACCACCACGTCTTTAACCCATAGAAACTCTTCGCTCAAATCCAGCGCGGGATGTTTCGTGGAGGTGAACACCACCTGGTTTTCATAGAGGATGCTGGCACTGATCGAGTAGGTATGGCCGTACTGCAGAATGGCCGGATCGAACTTCAGTGCGTAGTCCATGAAGTCCTGGTTCAGATCGGTATAGACGCCTGTCGCCAGGGTTTTCGGGGCGCGGGGCTGAGTGACATCCACCAGGCTGACATGAAGGGTCGAGCCCTCCAGAAGGCCGACCTTTTCCAGATAGCTGACGTTGCCGGTGATTTCTCTTTCGTTGTTCATTTTGATGTCCGTATCAAATGCTCGTCGGTATTGACGAGTGCTAACCATAAAGCCGATAGCATTATTTCTATGTAGGACAATTCCTGCGAAATAGGATGAAGAGTGTGCTCGGTTTGGCAGAAGCGTCCTTGCTTCGGCCAGCGCGAGGGATTAGAGCGGCGTTGCCAACTCTGCGGCATCTTCGCTGCGGTGCAGCGCCACCTGACGGATCGACAGGCGAATTTCCGCCGGCAACACCCGCTTGGCCGCGCCTTCGGCCAGTTCGCCGAGCAGTTCGTGATAGCTCAGCTTGCCTGCCTCATCGCGCTTGAGCACTTCGAGATCGAGCAGGGTCTGGATGAAGTGGCGGAACAGGCTCTTGTCGAAGAACTCCGGGGCGTTCAGGCCGTGGAGGATTGACAGGCGCTGGGCCATGACCGTGCACAGATCCTCCAGTTCTTCGGCGCTGATGCTGTTCTGGCCGCTGTTGAGCAGCAGGGAGACGGTCATGTAGAAGCGCTGCAAGGTCTGCGCGATGCTTTTCGACAGCAGGGTCAGCAGCACGAAGTGCCGAGAACTCGGCGCCGGGCGCAGGTACACGTCATTCTCGAAACGCAGCAGGCCCTGTTCGACGAAGGCTTCGAGCCATTGATCGATCACCGCATCCAGCTCGTCCAGCGACCAGCGAATGAACAGCTCCGATTGCAGGTACGGATACAGCGCACGGGTGTAGCGCAGGATCTGCTCGCGGTTCATGCGCGATGCGCTCTGGAAGAAACTCGCCAGCAGCGCCGGCAAGGCGAAGATGTGCAGGACGTTGTTGCGGTAGTAGGTCATCAGGACGGCATTCTGCTCGTCCAGATAGAGAATCTTGCCCAGGGCATCGCTCTGTTCCGAGAGCAGGTCCATGTCCTTCACGTGCTCGATCAACGCACGGCCGTCACCTTCCGGCAGGGTGGTGTGGGGTGAGTAGGGCACTTTGCGCAGCAGCGCCAGATACAGGTCGAGCACCCGCGCCATGGCGCGATCGTCCAGGGCCAGGCGGCTGGTGGACAGCAGCGCGAGTGCCACCAGGTTGACCGGGTTGATGGCGGCCGCTTCGTTCAGGTGCTGCGCGACTTTTTCGCCGAGGCGATTGGTGGTTTCGTTGAGCCAGGCCGGGCGGAACTGCGGGCCGAGTTCCTGTTGGCGCCAGTCGGGCTGCTCGCTGTCGAGGAATTCCGCCAGTTTGATCGGCTCGCCGAAGTTCACCGCCACCTGACCGAATTTCTGCTTGAGGGCGCCAATGACTTTGAAAATGTCGAAGATCGATTCTTTCTTCTTGGCCGCGCCGCGCAATTCGCCCAGGTAGGTCCGGCCTTCCAGCACCCGCTCGTAGCCGATGTAGACCGGCACGAACACGATCGGCATGCGCGAGGAACGCAGGAAGCTGCGCAGGGTGATCGCCAGCATCCCGGTTTTCGGTTGCAGCATGCGCCCGGTGCGCGAGCGCCCGCCCTCGACGAAGTACTCCACCGGGAAGCCTTTGGTGAACAGGGTGTGCAGGTATTCGTTGAACACCGAGGTGTACAGCGGGTTGCCCTTGAAGGTGCGGCGCATGAAGAACGCGCCGCCACGGCGAAGCAGGCCGCCGATCACCGGCATGTTGAGGTTGATGCCGGCGGCGATGTGCGGCGGGGTCAGGCCGTTGCGGAACAGCAGGTAGGAGAGCAGCAGGTAGTCGATATGGCTGCGGTGGCACGGCACGTAGATGACTTCGTGACCCTGGGCAACCTTCTGCACGCCTTCGATGTGGCTGACCTTGATGCCGTCGTAGATCTTGTTCCAGAACCAACTGAGCACCACTTCCATGAAACGGATCGCCGTGTAGGTGTAGTCCGAGGCGATTTCATTGCCATATCGCAGCGCCTGGGCCTTGGCTTTCTCGGGGGAAATGTTCTCGCGCTCGGCTTCGTCGAGGATCGCCTGCCTGACCTGCGGCTGGTTCAGCAGGCCCTTGACCAGGTTGCGCCGGTGGGAAATGTCCGGGCCGATCACCGCGGCCTTGAGGTTGCGGAAGTGCACCCGCAGGATACGCTGGGCCATGCGCACGGTGCGTTCATGGCCCTTGTTGTGCTCGATCAGTTCGCGCAGGTGGATCGGCGCGGAGAACTGCACCCGGGTCTTGCGCCCGAGCACGATGATGCTCAGCAGGCGACGCAGGCGCCCGGTGACGGCCCAGCTGTCGGCGAACAAGAGTTTCCACGGGCTGTTTTCGCTGTCTGGCGACTGGCCCCAGAACACGCTGACAGGAATGATCTGCGCGTCTTCGGCGGCGTTCTGGCTCAGGGCACTGACCAGACGGGTCAGGGTCGGCGGCGCGCCACGCTTGTCCTGGCGGCCGAGCCAGTCGGGGTCCGGAGTCAGGTAGAAGAATGCGGCAGGTTCCACCAGGTTACCCACCGACACCGGCAGCACCGGGCGCGGCAGGCCGGCCTTGGTGCACTCGGTGTCGACCACCGCGAGGTCGCTCAACGAAGGGTTTTGCAGGACGTAGAACACCGGACGGCTACGGTCGAGGTCGAGGGTGAACGACGACTGATTGATCGTCTCCGAGCGAACCCAGAGGTACAACAGGCGGCGCAGGGTGCCAAACACCAGACGGTGGAACGGGGAACGGGTCATACGGCTTCTGCGTGAGTGAGTAAAACCGAGCAAGTGCTCGGGCGCTCGACAGTGTGCCGGATTCATCGAAAATCGGCAAAAAAGCACGAAGGTAAAGTCCTGTTGAGACTTCAGGCGTCTGACATATACTCGCAAGCCTGTCGCCGTTGCCCCGTGGGGCCGGCATGTGCAGGCTGATGTTCCCGAGGCTTTCCCGCGAAAAGCCCGATCAATAATAAAAAAGGAGTATGAGCAGATGGCAACACGTGAAACCGGCAACGTGAAGTGGTTCAACGACGCGAAGGGCTACGGCTTTATTCAGCGCGAAGACGGGGTGGATGTATTCGTGCACTACCGCGCGATCCGCGGCGAAGGGCACCGTTCGCTGACAGAAGGTCAGCAGGTTGAATACGCCGTGGTAACCGGCGATAAAGGCTTGCAGGCTGAGGATGTGGTGGGTCTGTAAATACGAACCTGTAGGAGCTGGCTTGCCAGCGATGGCGCAGTTTCAGGCACACCGCGTGGTCATGATCGCCAGCAAGCCGGCTCCTACAGGTTTTATGTTTGCGGGTTAAGCAGTTTTCCAGGTGATCTCTTCTTCACCATCAGCGCTGATGCGAATCCAGCGATCCGCCGTTTCCTCACCTTCTTCCTCGACCCAAGTCCCCGGCGCGCAGCGCACTTCAACGTTCAATGCAGCAAACGCGGCGCGGGCGCAGGCGATGTCGTCATCCCACGGGGTCGCGTCGCTTTCCAGGTACAGGCTGTTCCATTTGCCCACGGCTTTGGGCAGCCAGGTCACGGGTACGTTGCCGGCCTTGCACTTGTAGGTCTGGCCTTTCTGTACCCAGTCGCTGCATGGGCCCAGTGCCGCACCGAGCCAGGCGGAAATGGCTTTGTGGTCGACGTCGGCGTCTTTCAGGTAAATCTCGATATCGGGCTGGCGCATGGATGTCCTCACTGCGGGTCTGAAAAATCCATTCGCGGATTTAGCCGGCCTCGGGTATTTGCCCAAGGCCAAAAAAGTTGAAGTTACTGAAGAATGAAATAATCGTAGCGCATCGACACGGTGACCTCGAACGGTTCCGTCTGCTCGATCACCGCTGCCCGCCGCTCAGCACTGGCACGCCAGCCGTGGGGTGTCATGGCCAGCAGGTTGGCGCGATCCTGGCCGCTGACCAGGGACAGCTTGAACGCCAGGGTTTCGCTGTGCGCCAGCACCATGCCGTCCGGCACCAGGTCCAGGTGCTTGTCGTCGATGTACTCGCGCACTTCGTCATAGAGCTGCTCGCGCAATTCCATTAGATGGCCACTGGTCGGGCCGACCTTCATCAGGCCGCCACCGGGGCTGAGCAGGCGCTTGGCCTCCTCCCAGTCCAGCGGGCTGAAGACGCTGGCCAAAAACTGGCAACTGCCCGACGCCAGCGGCACCCGCGCCATGCTGGCGATCAGCCAGGTCAGCGCCGGGTTGCGTTTGCAGGCGCGCTTGACCGCTTCCCGGGAAATGTCCAGGGCGTAGCCGTCGGCATTCGGCAGGGCCTCGGCGATTTGTGCGGTGTAGTAACCCTCACCGCAGCCGATGTCGAGCCAGCGCTGTGGCGCGTAGCTGGCCGCCAGTTCCGCCAGGCGCCTGGCCACCGGGGCGTAGTGCCCGGCGTTGAGGAAATCCCGGCGGGCTTCGACCATCGCCTGGTTATCCCCAGGGTCGCGGCTGTTCTTGTGCTGCACCGGCAGCAGGTTCAGGTAACCCTGGCGCGCGCGGTCGAAACGATGCCCGGCGGGGCAGGCCACGCCGTTATCCACCACGTTCAGCGGTTCACTGCAAATCGGGCACGCGAGCATCAGGCGAGCAACTTGATCAGGGTCTGGTAGTAGATTTCGGTCAGCACGTCGAGATCGGCCGCCAGGACCCGCTCGTTGACCTGGTGAATCGTCGCGTTGACCGGGCCCAGTTCGACCACCTGGGTGCCCATGGTCGCGATGAAGCGGCCATCGGAGGTGCCGCCGCTCGTTGAAGCCTTGGTGTCGCGCCCGGTGATGTCCTTGATGCTCGAGGAGACTGCATCGAGCAGGGCGCCCGGCTCGGTGAGGAACGGCAAGCCGGACAGCGCCCAGTCGATGTGCCAGTCCAGACCGTGCTTGTCGAGGATGTCGGCGACGCGCTTCTGCAGGCCTTCAACGGTCGACTCGGTGGAGAAGCGGAAGTTGAACACCGCCACCAGATCACCGGGAATCACGTTGGTCGCGCCGGTACCGGAGTTGAGGTTGGAGATCTGGAAACTGGTCGGCGGGAAGAAATCGTTGCCGTGGTCCCAGTGTTCGGCGGCCAGTTCGGCCAGCGCCGGGGCGGCGAGGTGGATCGGGTTTTTCGCCAGGTGTGGATAAGCCACGTGGCCCTGCTTGCCGCGCACGGTGAGTTTGGCGCCAAGGGAGCCGCGACGACCGTTCTTGACCACGTCACCGACCAGGGTCGTGCTGGACGGCTCTCCGACGATGCACCAGTCCAGACGCTCGTTGCGCGCAGCGAGACGCTCGACCACTGCCTTGGTGCCGTGGTGGGCCGGGCCTTCTTCGTCGCTGGTGATCAGGAATGCGACCTTGCCCTTGTGGTCAGGGTAGTCGGCGACGAAACGCTCGGCCGCCACGGTCATGGACGCGAGGCTGCCTTTCATGTCGGCCGCGCCACGCCCGCAGAGCATGCCGTGTTCGTCGATCAGGGCGTTGAAGGGTTCGATCTGCCAGTCGGCGACCGGACCGGTCGGCACCACGTCGGTGTGACCGGCGAAGCACAGCACCGGACCTTCGTATTTGCCATGGGTTGCCCAGAAGTTATCCACATCTTCGATGCGCATCGGTTCCAGGGCAAAACCGGCATCGCCCAGGCGCTGCATCATCTGCTTCTGGCAATCGGCGTCGAGCGGCGTCACGGACGGACGGCGGATCAGGTCGATGGCGAGTTGAAGGGTCGGCGAAAGGTCGGCGTGGGCCGTCATGGAAAACTCCGGAAATCTTGAATGTGCGCACGGACTAACTGTAGGAGCGAGCCTGCTCGCGATGGCGGTGTGTCAGAGACCATAAACATTGAATGTTACACCGCTATCGCGAGCAGGCTCGCTCCTACAGGGATTGGGGTCGTTCGGTAAACCACGACATGCCAAGGCCCTGCAAAATGGCGGTTATCTTAAAGCAAAACGGCGACCGTTGGCCGCCGTTTAGTGCATCCGCGAAGATTTAGACCGCTGGTGCGGTTTGCGCTTGCTCCGCAGGTTTGGGCAGCGACGACAGGAACGCCATGATCAGCGCCGCCACATACGGCAGCGACTGCACCAGCAACATGGTGACCCAGAAACGCATGTCGTTGCTCGGCAGGCCGTTGACCAGGAAGATCCCCAGCGCCGCGCCCCACAGCAGCAGCATGATGAACATCTCTTCCCGGGCCTCGGAAATCGCCACCCAGAAACCATGGTTATCGGCATTCTTCGGTGTGCGGAAGAACGGAATGCTGCTGGTGAAGAAGCCGTACAGCACCGCTTTGGCGATGGTATGGGACAACGCCAGGCCGGCCAGCGCCGCGCAGAAGGCATCCTTGAGGTTGACGCCAACGGCGCGACGATAAAGGAAGATGATCTTGGCGACCTTGAACACGAACAGCGCCAGGGGTGGAATCGCGAAAATCAGCAGCGGCGGATCGACCCGCTGCGGCACGATGATCATCGCCGCCGACCACAACAGCGCGCCGACGGTGAAGAAGATGTTCATGCCATCGGCGACCCACGGCAGCCAGCCCGCGAGGAAGTGGTAGCGCTGGCCGCGGGTCAGTTCAGTGTCCTTGCCGCGCAGCAGGCTGGCGGTGTGGCGCTTGATGATCTGGATCGCGCCGTAGGCCCAGCGGAAACGCTGTTTCTTGAAGTCGATGAAGGTATCGGGCATCAGGCCCTTGCCGTAGCTGGTGTGGTAGTAGGCTGCCGACAGGCCTTTTTCGAACACCCGCAGGCCCAGTTCGGCGTCCTCGCAGATGCACCAGTCGGCCCAGCCCAGCTCTTCGAGCACCGAGCGTCGGGTCATGGTCATGGTGCCGTGCTGGATGATCGCGTCACGGTCGTTGCGGGTGACCATGCCGATGTGGAAAAAGCCTTTGTATTCCGCGTAGCAGAGCTTCTTGAAGGTGCTTTCGTTCTGGTCGCGGTAATCCTGCGGCGATTGCACCACGGCGATTTTCGGATCGGCGAAATGCGGCACCATGTGCTTGAGCCAATTACGGTCGACGCAGTAGTCCGAGTCGATCACGGCGATCACTTCGGCATCCTTGGCAGTGTGCGGAATCAGGTAATTAAGCGCGCCACCTTTGAAGCCGGCCAGGGGGGCGACGTGGAAGAATTTGAAGCGCGGGCCCAGGGTTGCACAGTAATCGCGCACCGGCTCCCAGACGGCCGGGTCTTTGGTGTTGTTGTCGATGATCAGGACTTCGAAGTCTGGATAATCGAGGTTGGCCAGGGCATTCAGGGTCTGTTTGACCATGTCCGGCGGCTCGTTGTAGCAGGGCACGTGAATCGACACTTTCGGGCGGTAGCTCGAATCGCCGACCACCGGCAGAAACTCCCGTCGGCGCTTGTGCACCCAGACCGCTTCAGCCAGTTCATGGGCTTCGGTGAGCAGAACGATGAACACCCCAAGGGCACCGAGGGCAAGCAGGAACCCCACGGTCAGGCTGAACCAGGTGCTGTATTGCTGGCTGTAGTCGTAACCGATCCACACCAGCACCGAACCGCACAGGAAGGCGACGAACGTCAGGAAGGTGCGGCCACGCTGGCGCAGGGCCGAGCCGTCGATCATCAGCAGGGTCAGCGAGAGCAAGGCGAGGACCACCGAGCCGATGGCCAGAACGCGCCATTGCGGTATGGCCACCACCGGGCCTTCGAAGTTGAATTTCTGCTGGCGCGCGGCGTTGAACACGCCCCAGTAGGCGCCCACCGAGCCTTCATCGCTGGCTTTCCACGGCTGGTCGAACGCTTCGATCACGAAGTAGTTGAAGCCCTGACGATTGAGCTTGTTGACCAGGGTACGCAGGTAGATCGCCTGATCCGCTGGCGAAGCGTCGGCGCCACCGCGCATGCGGCCGTTGCTCGGCCAGCCCACCTCGGACAGTAGCAACGGTTTTTTCGGGAACATTTTTTTCAGGTCGCGAGCGCGGTCCAGTACGAACTGCCCGGCCTTGTCCATCGGGATGAATTCCCAGTAAGGCAGAATGTGTGCGGCGATCAGGTCAACGTGCCTGGCCAGTTCCGGGTGTTCTTCCCAGACGTGCCACTGCTCGGACGTCGTCACGGGAACCTTCACCGCAGCACGCACCCGATCGAGGATCATGCCCAGTTCGGCAGCGCTGATTTCCTTGCGGAAGATCGCTTCGTTGCCGACGACAACCCGCACCACGCTACGGGAGGTGTTGGCGATTTCGATGGCGCGATTGATCTCGCGCTCGTTGCGCTCCTGGTCGGGGCTGATCCAGATCCCCAGCGTCACCCGCAGGCCGAACTCTTCCGCCAGTTTAGGAATGTTTTCCAGGGTGCCGTCGACCGAGTAAGTACGGATGTTGTCCGTCAACTTGCTCATGATCTCCAGATCGCGCCGCATCTGATCGTCAGTCGGGTACTGCTCCTTCTGCGGGAATTGGCCTTGCTGGAAGGGCGAGTAGGAAAAACCGGAGATCTGCTCAGGCCAGTTGGGGGCGGTGACCGGGCGGTTGATCAGCGCCCAGAAGCCGGTAAACAAGGCAGCGATGGCGAGCACCACCACCAGATTGAGTCCAAATTTACGCGATGACATAGTTGTTTCAGGTTCCGGGGACGGTGGAACAAAAGATCGGTTGGCGGCCCCTCAGGTGGGCGCCTTTCCTACACTGGCGGTTCACTGAACTTACAGTGGACAGGGAAATGCCGGACGTTGGGCAATGCAAGTCGACTTAAGTTCTTTCGTTAGAGCGCGTAGGGCGAATCTTCGTTCGATGCAGTTTTTCTGGTAGATCCCGATTCGCAGCGCAATGATGCTCTTGTCCGCCGACGGCCCTATAATGCGCGCCGGTTTTTGGGGTAATGGTCATGAGTACAGAAGATCCGCGGTTTGCAGGCATCGCCCGTTTATATGGCATCGAAGGCCTCGAGCGCCTGCGCGCCGCCCATGTGGCGATTGTCGGCGTTGGTGGCGTCGGCTCCTGGGCGGCGGAAGCCATTGCCCGCTGTGGCGTGGGCGAGATTTCCCTGTTCGACCTCGACGACGTCTGCGTCAGCAACGCCAACCGTCAGTTGCATGCGCTGGACAGCACGGTCGGCAAGCCCAAGGTCGAAGTGATGGCCGAGCGCCTGCGCGGCATCAACCCGGACTGCACGGTACACGCGGTGGCGGATTTCGTGACCCGCGAGACCATGGCCGAGTACATCACGCCGAACATCGATTGCGTGATCGACTGCATCGACAGCGTCAACGCCAAGGCGGCGCTGATCGCCTGGTGCAAGCGCCGCAAGATCCAGATCATTACCACCGGTGGGGCGGGTGGACAGATCGATCCGACCTTGATTCAGGTCTGTGATCTGAACCGCACCTTCAATGACCCGCTGGCCTCGAAGGTACGTTCGACCCTGCGCCGCGATTACGGTTTTTCACGCACGGTGACCCGCCATTACAGCGTGCCCTGCGTATTTTCCACCGAGCAGCTGCGCTACCCGAAACCGGATGGCAGCATTTGCCTGCAGAAAAGTTTTGTCGGTGACGGCGTCAAGCTCGACTGCGCCGGCGGGTTTGGCGCGGTGATGATGGTGACGGCGACCTTTGGCATGGTCGCGGCGACCAAGGCTGTGGATAAGATCGTTGCGGGTGTGCGGCGCCCGGCGGAGCGGGTGAAGCCGCAGGCTTGACGAAGATCCCCGTAGGAGCTGCCGAAGGCTGCGATCTTTTGATTTGTCTTTAAAAGATCGCAGCCTTCGGCAGCTCCTACGGGGGCGGCGTGCAAGCGGTATTAGCCAGCCAGCTCGCGCATCCGCTGAAACACCGCATTCAACCCGTTACTGCGCGACTGCGACAGCTGCCGCCCCAACCCCAACCGATTGAACCAGTCCGCCAGGTCGACGTGCTGCAATTCTACAGCTGACAAGCCATTGACCCGCGCCAGCAACAACGCCACCAAGCCGCGAATCAACCGCGCATCGCTGTTGGCGCTGAACTGCCAATGGCCATCAATCAACTCGCCCACCAGCCACACCTGGCTTTCACAGCCATGCACGCGGTTGGCCTCGCACAGCTGTTGTTCGCTCAAGGCGGGCAGGCGCTCGCCCCACTGCATCAACAGGCGTGCGCGCTGTTCCCAGCCCGCGGCCGCCTGAAAGGTTTGCAAGGCAGTTTCAGCATCGGCGGGCAAACTCATCGCAATAACTCCAGCGCCTGATCCAGCGCCTTGAAGAAGCGTTCGAGGTCTTCGGAGTCATTGTAGAGCGCCAGGGACACCCGTATTGCCCCGGCCAGCTCAAAGCTTTTCAGCAGTGGCATGGCGCAGTGATGACCGGCGCGCACGGCAATGCCTTGCTCGGTGAGCAAGTGCGCCAGGTCCGAGTTATGCACACCCTCCACAGTAAAACTGGCCAGTGCCAGTTGGGGCTTGCCCAGCAGGCGAATGCCGTCGCGCGTTGCAAGGCCCTTGAGCAAGCAGGCGTGCAGCGTCGCTTCATGGGCGGACACGGCGTGCTGATCGAGGCCAACGAGGTAATCCAGGGTCGCGCCCAGGCCAATCACGCTGGCAATCGGCGGTGTTCCGGCTTCGAAACCCAGCGGCGCCGGGCGAAAGCGCGCGGTGTGGTAGTTGGCATCCAGGACCATTTCGCCGCCAAACTGCCAGGGCTGCAACTGTTGCAGCGCCTCGTTGCGTCCGAACAGCACGCCGAGGCCGTCGGGGCCGTAGAGCTTGTGGCTGGAAAATACATAGAAGTCGCAGCCCAGGGCCTGCACGTCGTGCCTGCCGTGGACCACGCCCTGGGCGCCATCGATCACGGTCAGCGCACCCTGCGCCTTGGCCAGTGCCAGCAATTCGGGCAGAGGCTGCCAGGCGCCGATCACATTGGACAACTGGCTGACCGCCAGCAGGCGTGTGCGGGGGCCGATGAGGTTGGCCGCCTCGGCCAGGTCGATCACGCCGTCGGCATCCAGAGGCAGGATGAGCAGTTTCAGGTCGCGACGCTGTGCCAATTGTTGCCAGGGAAGCAGGTTGGCGTGGTGTTCCAGGGCGCTGATGACGATCTCGTCGCCCGGATTGAAAGTGTGTTCCAGGCCATAGGCGAGGAGGTTCAGCGCGGAAGTCGCGCCATGGGTAAAGATGATCTGTCCGCGATCGCTGGCATTGAGCCATTGCGCGACTTTGCTGCGGCTGTCCTCGAACGCCTGGGTGGCATGGGCGCCGGGCAGGTGTTGCGCGCGATGCACGTTGGCCGCGCCGTTGGCGTAGTAATGCGCCAGGGCATCGAGCAGGGCTTGCGGTTTTTGCGTGGTGGCAGCGTTGTCCAGATAAGTCTGGCCCTGCCGTTGCAGAGCGGCGATGGCCGGAAAATCGGCGCGCCAGGGGGAGAGGATCATCATGTTATCGGGCCCTGGAAGAGGTACGCCGAACCCCTGTAGGAGCGAGCAGGCTCGCGATGGACGTCAACGATAATGCGGGGCAGCAGGCAGCCCGCATCGTCCATGGGTTCTTCGCGAGCATGCTCGCTCCTACAGGGGTAATGGTGTGACGCTTAGTTGTGAGCGTGTAGCGCTTCGTTCAGTTCGATGGCCGATTTGTGGGTCTTGCATTCCACGGCGCCGGTCTGCGAATTGCGACGGAACAGCAGGTCGGTCTGGCCAGCCAGTTCACGGGCCTTGACCACTTTGACCAGTTGGTTGTTTTCGTCCAGCAGAGCAACTTTGGTGCCGGCGGTCACGTACAGGCCCGACTCGACGGTGTTGCGGTCGCCCAACGGAATACCGATACCGGCGTTGGCGCCGATCAGGCAACCTTCGCCGACCTTGATCACGATGTTGCCGCCACCGGACAGGGTGCCCATGGTCGAGCAACCGCCGCCCAGGTCCGAACCCTTGCCGACGAACACGCCAGCCGACACGCGGCCTTCGATCATGCCCGGGCCTTCGGTACCGGCGTTGAAGTTGACGAAACCTTCGTGCATCACGGTGGTGCCTTCGCCAATGTAGGCGCCCAGGCGAATGCGCGAGGCATCAGCGATGCGCACGCCGGCAGGTACCACGTAGTCGGTCATTTTCGGGAACTTGTCCACCGAGAACACTTCCAGCAGCTCGCCGCGCAGGCGCGCTTCCAGTTGCAGTTCGGCCAGTTCGCTCAGGTCGACGGCGCCCTGGCTGGTCCAGGCTACGTTCGGCAGCAGCGGGAAGATCCCGGCCAGGCTCACGCCGTGCGGCTTGACCAGGCGGTGGGACAGCAGGTGCAGCTTGAGGTAGGCCTCAGGGGTGGACGTCAGTTGTGCGTCTTCGGCCAGCAAGGTGGCGACCAGCGGCTTGTGGCTTTCAGCCAGGCGGGTCAGCAGCTTGCCTTGTACGGCGTCGATGCCCTTGACGGCTTCAGCCAGTTGCGCGGCCTGCGCGGTGGTGAAGGTGATGGCCTGATTGCCATCGGTGTAACCGAGAATCGGCGCAACGGCAGCGACCAGTTCGGCCGAAGGGTTGAGCAGTGGTTGTGCGTAGAACACTTCCAGCCACGCACCTTGACGGTTTTGCGTGCCGACGCCAAAGGCAATGCTGAACAGGGAATTGGACATGTGAATACCTCTGCAAAAAGTGACGGGCTGCTTACTTCAGAGCGGCCGCGTAGATATCTGGCTTGAAGCCAATCAGGGTTCGGTCACCGAGATCAAGCACCGGGCGCTTGATCATCGAGGGTTGTGCGAGCATCAGTTCGACGGCTTTCGTCTGGTCGAGATCGGCTTTGCGTTCGTCATCGAGTTTGCGAAAGGTCGTGCCTGCGCGGTTCAACACCACCTGCCAGCCGTGCTCGTCGCACCATTGGGTCAGGTGTTCACGGTCGATTCCGGCCGTTTTGTAATCATGAAAGTCATAGCTGACGGCGTGTTCATCGAGCCAGGTGCGCGCCTTTTTCATGGTGTCGCAGGCCTTGATGCCGAAAAGGTGCAATGTTTTGCTTGAAGCGGTCAAGGAATTGCCCCCTTTGCAGGTGCTGTCGGAAAACGGTGACGGATTATGCCATGGGCTTTGCGTTAAAGCGCAAAACCTGTGGGCGCAAGCACGCCGGCAAAGGTTTTACGATGTTTCTGTGACACCTGGAAGCGCAGGAGCCTGTTTTCGACGGTTGGTCGAGATTGAAGCCGAAATTGGCTATCTGCTGGCTGGACTGAAACGTGGGCGAAATATTTAAGCCCTATGATTCGCGTCACCGAAAACCGAAGGGACGAGTGATGAATCGGCCATCCAGGAATATGCGCAAGCTGCTTGACGCGGTCGCTACCCATAACGAAGTGGCGGCGCTCGAGGTCATGCGCGCTGCCGAGCAGCTTCAGGACGAAGTGCTGCGTCAGCGGCTGTTCAATCTGATCCACCGGCTCAATCAGGACGCCACTGACTTGCGCATGGCGCGTGATGACGTCCAGAGCGGTTCCGTCAAGATCGCGTGAATCGTGCGCGGTAATACCCGCACGGCAAGGCACCGTGCGGGCGCTGAGTATCAGGAACGGCGGCGAGTGATGAAGGCGCGAATCCGCTCAGCGGCTTCCACGCACTCCGCCAAAGGCGCAACCAGCGCCAGGCGCACACGACCGGCCCCTGGATTGGCGCCGTCGACGTCGCGAGACAGGTAAGAACCCGGTACCACGGTGACGTGTTCTTCCGTGAACAGATCGCGGCAGAAGGCCTCGTCATCGCCTTCAACGTTCGGCCACAGATAGAAACCACCGTCCGGGCGCTGTACATCCATCACCGGGCTGAGGATTTCCAGGACCGCATCATACTTTTCGCGATACAGCGCGCGGTTGGCCCGTACATGCACTTCGTCGTTCCACGCGGCGACGCTGGCCAGTTGTGTCTGAACCGGCATCGCGCAGCCGTGGTAGGTGCGATAGAGCAGGAAGCCCTTGAGAATCTCCGCATCACCGGCAACGAAGCCCGAACGCAGTCCTGGCAGGTTGGAGCGCTTGGACAGGCTGTGGAAGACCACGCAGCGCTTGAAGTCCTTGCGGCCCAGTTCCACGCAGGCGCTGAGCAGACCCGGGGGCGGGGTTTGTTCGTTGAAGTACAGTTCGCTGTAGCACTCGTCGGCGGCGATGACGAAATCGTACTCGTCGGCCAATGCGATCAGCTTTTTCAGGGTGTCGACCGGGATCAGCGCGCCGGTCGGGTTGCCCGGCGAGCACAGGAACAGGATCTGGCAGCGCTTCCAGATGTCTGGCGATACGGCGTCGAAGTCCGGGTTGAAACCGTTTTCGTCCAGGCACGGCAGGTAGTGCGGCTTGGCGCCGGCGAGAAACGCGGCACCTTCGTAGATCTGATAGAACGGGTTCGGGCTGACGACCAAGGCGTCGTCACCACGGTTGACCACGGTCTGGGTAAAGGCGAACAGCGCCTCGCGCGTGCCGTTGACCGGCAGCACGTTGCGCGCGGGGGCGATCCAGCCCGCGGGCACGTTGAAACGACGCTCGCACCAGGCGCCGATGGCTTCGCGCAGCTCCGGGATACCGAGGGTAGTCGGGTACACGGCCATCTTTTCCAGATTGCTGGCCAGGGCCTCAGCGACAAAGCTCGGCGAACGGTGTTTCGGCTCGCCGATGGACAGGGCGATCGGACGCTTTTCCGGGTTCGGTGTCACGCTGCCGAGCAGGGCGCGGAGTTTTTCGAACGGGTAGGGCTGGAGCTGGGACAGGGCGTTGTTCATCGGTCAATCTCGTTCGGTGGTGCGGCTGCCGGCTTTTTGCAGGAGCTGGCTTGCCGGCGATGGACTAACAGGCACCGCGTTTATCCTGTAAAAAACGCGTCATCGTTAACGACCATCGCTGGCAAGCCAGCTCCTACAGGGGCGGGCTCCACTGGGGCATTTTTGTTAAATCAGATACTGATTCGCGACAGGTTGATTGAGGTGTCCTGGTTGACGCTCAGCTGTTCGACGATTGCATCCTGCAAGCGGCTGCACAGCAAGGGGTCGGAGAGCGGCTGGTTGTGCGCATCGGTGATGAAGAACACGTCCTCCACCCGCTCACCCAGGGTGGCAATCTTGGCGTTCTGCAGCGACAGGTCGAATTCCAGGAAAATCGTGCCGATCCGTGCCAGCAGGCCCGGGCGGTCGGGAGCGGTGAGTTCCAGAACCGTGACAGGGCGCTGCGCGTCGTTGTGGATGGTCACCTGCGGCGCGAAAGCGAAGTGCTTGAGCTGGCGCGGTACCCGGCGCTGGATGATGGTCGGGTAATCGTCCGGGTTGCGCAGGGCTTCGGTCAGACCGTCCCGGATCTCCTTGACCCGCTCCGGGTTGTCGCCGATCGAGTCGCCATCGGCGTCGAGCACGATGTAGGTGTCGAGGGTGAACTGGCTGCTGGAGGTGATGACCCGGGCGTCGTGAATGTTCAGGTTGAGCTGGTCCATTGCGGCCACGGTCACGGCGAAGAAATCATGCTGGTCCGGCGCATAGATGAAGATCTGCGTGCCGCCTTCGAACTCGCGCTGGGTGGTTTCCTTGATCAGTACCAGCGGCCCGCCATCATTGGGCTGCTGGAGGATCGCGTCGCTGTGCCAGGCCACATCACCGGCGGTGTGACGCAAAAAGTAATCATCGCCCAGTTGCGCCCACAGTTGCTCGACGTCGTCCGGATCGGTACCGCCGCGCACGAGGATATCCAGGGCCGCGCTCTGGGTCTGGCGGATCTGCTCCTCGCGATCCACCGGGTTCTCCAGGCCGCGGCGCAAGGCGCGCTTGGTCTCGGTATAGAGTTGGCGCAACAGGCTGGCGCGCCAGGAGTTCCACAGGGTCGGGTTGGTGGCATTGATGTCGGCGACCGTCAGCACATAGAGATAGTCGAGGCGGGTTTCGTCGCCGACGGTCTGCGCGAAGTCGTGGATCACCTGCGGGTCCGACAGATCCTTGCGCTGGGCCGTGGTCGACATCACCAGGTGGTTCTGTACCAGCCAGACGATGAGGCGGCTATCCCACAGCGGCAATTGATGGCGCTGGCAAAAGGCTTCGGCATCGACCGCGCCGATGTCCGAGTGATCGCCATGGCGGCCCTTGCCGATGTCGTGGTACAGGCCGGCGATGTAGATCAGTTCGGGCTTGGGCAACTTGCCCATGACTTTGCTGGCCAGCGGGAATTTTTCCGACACCTGGGTGTACTGCAACTTACGCAGGTGCTTGATCAGGTTCAGGGTGTGCGCATCGACCGTATAGATGTGAAACAGGTCATGCTGCATCTGCCCGACGATAAAGCCGAACTCCGGCAGGTAACGGCCGAGGATGCCATAGCGGTTCATCCGCCGCAGGTTGCGGTGGATGCCGATCTTGCATTTGAACAGTTCGATAAACAGGCTGGTGTTGCGAATGTCGTTGCGGAACTCATCGTCGATCAGGTGACGGTTTTCCCGCAGCAGACGAATGGTGTCGGCGCGCACGCCCTTGATTTCCGGCTGCTGGGCCATCAGCACGAAGATTTCCAGCATGGCGAACGGCGTGCGGCGGAACACATTGTTATTGCGCGCCTCGATGTAGCCATCGTGCAGCTGGAAGCGAGAGTTGATCGGCTGCGGTGGCGCCTCGTCTTCCGGCGCGAGGATGACCTCCTCGAAATGCTGGATGATCAGGTCGCTGAGCTGGGCGATGCTCATGACCACCCGGTAATACTGTTGCATGAAGTTTTCGATGGCTTGCTTGGCGTCGTCACCCTTGAAGCCCAGCAGCCCGGCGATGGTGCGCTGGTGATCGAACAGCAGGCGATCCTCGGCGCGTCCGGCGAGCATGTGCAGGGCGTAGCGAACCTTCCAGATAAATTCCTGGGAGGAGGCCAGCAGGGCGTTTTCACTCTCGACCAAAAAACCTTCGCCGGCCAGTGCCCGCAGGTTCAGCGTGCCGTACTGGCGGCGGGCCACCCACAGAATCGTCTGGATATCCCGTAGCCCGCCCGGTGAGCCTTTGACGTTGGGTTCCAGGTTGTATTCGGTGTCGTTGTACTTGTGGTGGCGGGCCTTCTGCTCGGCGCGCTTGGCCAGGAAGAAATCCTTGCTCGGCCACATGTGCGCGGTGCTGGTGACGTCCAGCATGCGCTGGCGCAGGTGCTCGGGGCCTGTGATGGTGCGACTTTCCATCAGGTTGGTCACCACCGTCAGGTCGGCACGGGCCTCGACGGCGCATTCCTCGACCGAACGAACGCTCTGGCCGACTTCCAGGCCGATGTCCCACAACAGCGTCAGAAAACGCTCGATGGAATCGCGGAAAACCTCGTGGTCGGCACTGTCCAGCAGGATCAGCAAATCGATGTCGGAATAAGGGTGCAGTTCACCGCGGCCATAGCCGCCGACCGCGACCAGCGCGATATCGGCGTCCTCGCTCCAGTTGAACTGCTCCCAGGCCTTTTGCAGGATGTTGTCGACGAACCAGGCGCGATCCTCGATCAGCCGGCGAATATCGCGGCCATTGCGAAAGCGCGTGTCGAGCACCTCACGGGCCTGGCGGATCGCCTTCTTGAAGGCTGAGATCGGGCTTGCCTTCAGGGCCAGTTCCGCCTGGAACTGGCCGCGGTCGAAGAGTTCGGGATCCACCTGCGGCATCGATTGGCTTTCCTTTCTGTAAAGGCCGGGTAGCGGCGGGGACTCAGGCCGAAATGCGCGGGATGGTATCGTCGCTGCGCAGGGTGAAGATTTCATAGCCGGTATCGGTCACCAGCAGGGTGTGTTCCCACTGGGCCGACAGCTTGCGGTCCTTGGTGATCGCGGTCCAGCCATCGCCCAGCACCTTGGTGTCGGCACGGCCCTGGTTGATCATCGGCTCGATGGTGAAGGTCATGCCGGCCTTCAGTTCCATGCCGGTGCCGGCGCGGCCGTAGTGCAGGATCTGCGGCTCTTCATGGAACACCTTGCCGATGCCGTGGCCGCAGAATTCGCGAACCACCGAAAAGCCGTTCTTTTCCGCGTGCTTCTGGATGATTTCGCCGATGTCGCCCAGGCGGCAGCCAGGCTTGACGATTTCGATCGCCTTATACATGCATTCCTGGGTCACCTGGGACAGGCGCTCGGCCCAGACCGGCACGGAGCCGACGTGGAACATGCGGCTGGTATCGCCATGGTAGCCGTCCTTGATGACGGTCACGTCGATGTTCAGGGTGTCGCCATCCTTCAGCGGCTTGTCGTTCGGGATGCCGTGGCAGACCACGTGGTTGATCGAGGTGCAGATCGACTTCGGGTAGCCCTTGTAGTTGAGCGGGGCAGGGATGGCTTTCTGCTCGTTGACGATATAGTCGTGGCAGATCTGGTTCAGTTGATCGGTGGTCACGCCCGGCTTGACATGTTCGGCAATCATTTCCAGCACATCGGCGGCCAGTTTGCCGGCGATACGCATCCCGGCGATATCCTCGGGGGTTTTGAGGGTGACGGTCATACAGGCTCTCTCTGCGCTCGATGGCGCTTTCTGATCGGAAAGGGCGTGGTGCGAGCGAACTTCGCAGCCCTGAAAAACGCGATTCTACCAGACGGACAGCGCAAATCTGCGCCTCTGTGCATCGCTTCTCTCTATACAATGGTGCATTCTTGGCCGATTCCAAGGGTTCGAGGCAAAGTGCCTGCCAGGATTTCAGAATCCGGGTTCCGTTTTTATCTGCCTTGTGATATAAAATGCGCCGCTTTCCGGGGATGTCCCGAAAAGCCTAAATCCACACACGTGTCGACACGATGACCTGGGTGCCGGAGGCCTTGATGCCGCTGGTTGGTCATTGGGATACGTGGAGGCCAA
>Ga0160472_100350_pt1 | contig 41323 bp, 28 predicted proteins | sample HID1973M_E11MG_FD_108267 | JGI IMG/M metagenome (GOLD analysis project Ga0160472, IMG submission 108267) | Enriched mosquito-associated microbial communities from UW Madison campus, WI, USA - HID1973M_E11 MG | ecosystem: Host-associated > Arthropoda: Insects > Digestive system > Unclassified ... | reverse complement strand
GTTCAATCAGTCGCCAGGGGGTTTTCACTCGTCGCCAGTGCAACGAGGCTGCGATCTTTCAGATCAAAAGATCGCAGCCTGCGGCAGCTCCTACGGGACCGTGTTCAATCAGTCGCCAGGGGGATTTTCATTCGTCGCTGGCATCGTCCAGGCGCCAGTAGCCGACCGCCTTGACGAACTCATCGTTCAGGCCGTGCTCATCCAGCAACACCCGGCGAATCTGCCGTGACACCTTGGTCTCGGTTGCCACCCAGGCATACAGATTGCCAGTGGGCACCTCGAGCTGGCGCACCGTGCTGAGCAAATGGTCCTTGCCGCCTTCGCGCAATACCCAGATCACATGAACCTCGGCGGCGCTTTGCAGCACTTGCTGTTCCTTGCCGTTTTCCACTTCGACAACCACCAGTGCCCGGCGATTGGCGGCCAGGCCTTCCAGGCGACGGGCGATGGCGGGCAGGGCGGTTTCGTCACCGATCAGCAGGTAGCTGTCGAAGATGTCCGGCACGATCATCGAGCCCCGCGGCCCGCCAATGTGCAGGAACTGCCCCGGTGCAGCCTGTTCGGCCCAGGTCGCTGCCGGGCCGTCGCCATGCAGGACAAAGTCGATGTCCAGCTCAAGGGTCTCCAGGTCATAGCGGCGCGGGGTGTAGTCGCGCATGGCGGGCATCGGGCCGTTGTCCTTGCCGGCGCCGAGCACCAGGGTTTCCAGCGCCGCCTGCTCGGCGACATTCTGCGGGAACAACAGTTTGACGTGGTCGTCCGTGCCCAGGCTGATAAAGCCTGCCAGCTCGGGGCCACCCAGGGTAATGCGGCGCATGCGCGGGGTCAGGTCAACCACCCGCAACACTTCCAGGCGACGGCGTTTGATCTCGTGCATGACACGGTGAATGGTCTGGGTATCAACTTCAGTCATTGGCTTTTCTCCTCGGTCCCATCCACGACGGGGCCGTCGACGATGGCTTTGGCGGTGTTGTTGAGCAGGTCGCGCACCCGCAGGATTTCTTCCGGGCTCCAGCGACCATGGTGCATCTGCAGGGCATGGCGAAGGTTGTGCACCGCTTCGTGGATTTCCGCCGGGCGATCGTGCCCGCGCAATGAGCGTTTGCTGACTTCAATGCGCATGCGCACGCCGTCCAGGGCAATGGCCTGGTCGCTCAATGAACGCCGTCCGGCGTCAGTAATGGCGTAGCGTTTTTTCCCGCCCTCGGCATCGCCCTGGATCATTTCGCTTTCTTCCAGAAAGGTCAGGGTTGGATAAATCACGCCCGGGCTGGGGCTGTAGGCGCCATCAAACATGCTTTCGATCTGGCGGATCAGGTCGTAACCGTGGCACGGCTGTTCGGCGATCAGCGCAAGCAGCAGCAGTTTCAGGTCGCCGGGGGCAAAGACCCGGGGGCCGCGCCCGCCGCGTTCGCGGCCGGGGCGCTTTTCAGAGCGGTCGTGGCCGTCGCCGTGTTCTCGGTGCTGGAAATGATGGTCTCTCATTGGTGTCTTCTCTCGTCTATTTAGATACAACTTAAGATATATCTTAATGCTTAATCAAGCGGTTTTTCACGAAAGGCTGGTCTGCCCTGATGAATGACGGATCGATAAATTGAGGCCCTAGGAAGATTTTTTCAGCGAAACGGGAGGATTTTTCGCACGACGAGGAATCACCTGAATAATTAAAGTTATTGCTCTAAAGTTATTTGAGTATATATTCTAAAAACGCCATGGACCCCGTGTTGATTGGTTGAAAATGCTGTATGGTTTTATCCATGAAATTGTCTGTAGGTAGTAACTTACAGTCATTGTTTTATATTCGTATTTTTTGTGTCTTTTTCTTTCATGGTCTGTGGTTGTTTAACTACGACTCCATGGGAAGTTGCCTGCTTACTTCCAGGAACAGGAAGTTGATGATGTGCCGGCGTTGAAAGTTGAAAGCCCATTGCCCAGGTCGGGCAGTCGAACTTTTAACTTTCAACGCACTAATCATCAAAAATACAGGTACTGACCGATGTTCAAGAAAATTGCATTTGCTGCTCCCATGGCCATTCTGGCACTCAGCTCTTCCGTGGCGTTTGCCGCAACTGAAGCCAGGCACTCCATCAGTCTGATAGCTCATGTTCCTACCGATGATTTCTACGCGATTCCTGTCAATCCGAGTCTGACCAATGAGGATCAGGACATGAGCTATGATCCGGCGACCGATTCCATGCGTAAAGTGGACGGTCATTATTTCGACATCCTGCATACCGCAGGCGCGGTGAATGCGCGGTTGGAAACGCCGGCACAACTGATCTCTGGCAGCCAGACCATTGCCCTTAAAGTAGAGCTGAACGGCAAAGTCCTCACCACCACTCCACAGGAGGTTGTAGGGGATACCGAATCGAACACCCGTTACCGCGCACCTTTCAAAATCAGTGCGCCGGCCGGTAAACCCGTTGCCGGCGACTACACCGGTCAAGTGCTGTTGATGATTGAACCGGCCTGATCGGATGTGACGGCGTAACAGGTTAAATCCCCAAGTAACGAAACCGGTCGACAAAACATAAGTTGCGTCGACCGGCTTTTGATAATTTTTTTTCAGAGTAACAGCTCATGTTCCCGATGACGCCCATCGCGGCCGCGTTTGCGCTAGTGTTTTGCGCCGTTGCAGTGGCGGCCCCTGCCGTGCCTGGTACAACGCCGCGAAGTTTGTTGGCCCAGGCAAAAGGTCTGCCAGCGGAATTCGAAGAGCATTTTTTTGATGTGCCACTCTCGGTTCGAGTCGAACTCGACCAACAACTAATGGGCGAAGCCATGATCGTGTTAACCCGCGATGATCGGGTCAGCCTGCTGGAATTCACCGACACCGGCGACAGCCGTTTCAGCGCCACCGAGCGAGATACCTGGGCCAGTTATCTGAAGCCTGGCGTGGCCCTGGGGGACTGTGTCGGCCAATGCCCGGAGCAAATGCTGGCGGTGCACTACAACCTGGAAAACTCCTTGCTGTCGATTGTCACCGAAAGGGCCGAGCGCGATATCGAGGAAAAACAGTATTACGACCAGCCCGACGGTGGCAGCAGTGGACTGATCCTGCGCAATCAGCTCAATCTCAATGGTGGTCAGGATCAGGACCTCGGCGGGCGTTTCGGTCTCGAAGCCAGTGCCAGTCTCGGCAATTGGACCCAGGCCTTTAACCTGCAGCTGTCGCGCATCGGCGATCCGGACAACACGCTTTACCATGCAGTGCACGAGCTCTATTCCCAGCGCGAACTGGAGGGCAGTTTTCTGCGACTGGGCTATTTCACACCCAATTCCGAAGGACTGACACGCCAATTGCGTACCTTCGGTAACAGCCCTGATACCGCCGTTGGCGTGATGTTCGGCAGCTCCGACAGCCTCGCGATCAACAACCCCAAACCCAGCGTCTACCCGGTGTATGTCACTGCCAACCGACAAGCCTCGGTAGAAATCTACCGCGACGGCCTGTTGATCAATACCCAATCGGTGGCGGCCGGCTTGCAGACCCTCGACACTCGGCCATTGCCCGGTGGCATTTATGAGGTTGAGGTACGCCTGATCGAAGACGGACAAACTACCTCGACGACGCAGGAGTTGATCTATAAACCCAACAATTGGCGCAACGTCGACGAGCGCTGGCGCTACAACCTGTTCGCAGGAGAGGAAAGCAAACTGCTGAGCAATTGGGATGACCAGGCCAGCGGTAGTGCAACCTTTGGCGCATCAGCCAATTACCTGCTGCATCCGCGGGTGATACTGGGGTTGTCGGCCCGTCAGGTGCAGGAAAAGCTGCAATACGGCAGCTCCATCGACTGGACGCTGGCGAACAACACCAGCCTCTATGCCAACCTCTATCAGACCGAGGATTATGGCACCGGTACCGACCTGCAAGCCCTGTACAACTACGGCGCCGGCAGCCTGGTCATCAGTCACAACCGTAGTTGGCTCGACACCACCAACACCTACGAAACCTTGCCCGACGGCACGCGGATCCGCCAACGCAATGTCTACACCGGCCAGACCAGCAGTACCTCGCTGGCGCTGAACCACAGGATCAGCCGCACGAGTTCGCTCAACGCACGGGTGTCCCATAGTGATGGCAACGTTGAGGGTGTCGGCATGGACCTGGGTTGGACCCAGCGCGCCGAACTGTTCGGCAGTGATGCCAATTGGCGCTTGTCCGTGTTCGACCGGCCCGGCAGCTACAGCAGCGGCAACGCGCGCAATCGTGGTGTGGACCTGAGCGTCAACGTGGCCCTCGGCGGGCCGGGCCAACAAGTGTCCGCCAGTATCGGTTCGCGCACCGCCCGGGACGGCAGCCGCGACACCAATGGTTCGATCGGCTACCGCAAGGACCTGCAAGATCATGTGCTGCAAAGCGTTGCGATTACCGCGCTGGCCGACACCTATGGCGTGGGCCTGTCCAGTCTGGCGAATTTCAGCACTGACGTCGTCCACGGCGACGGTTTTCTCCAGCGTTCGTCCTATAACGGTAATTTCACCGGCGGTCTGAATCTGGACAGCACCATTGCCGTCGGTGGCAGCCGGATGGTGATGACCAGCCATTACCAGGGCAACGGCGCCGGGATGATCGTCGATGTCGAGTCTGACATCGACGGTATCGCCCTGCGCGCCGACGACCTGAGCGGTGGCAGTGCGGTGCTGAAACCGGGTCGTAACTTCGTGCCGATCACCGCTTACAAAAACAGCTCGGTGAGTTTCGACTTCGACGGCAACCACGTTCCGGCAGCGAACATCGAGCCTGCGCGAACCCGCTATCACATGAACAAGGGTGGGGTGGAGTACCGCAAGATCAGCGTGATGCGCACCCTGACCGTGCTCGGGCGCCTGGTGGATCCGCAAGGCCGGCCGCTCAAGGGCCATCACATCATCAACCACGCCAGCCGAGGGGTGAGTGAGGTCGATGGCTTCTTCTCGATGGAAATGAACGCCGGCTCGCCAACGCTGGAGGTGCGGTATGCCGACCAGTTGCTGTGTCAGTTCCGGCTCGACGCAGAGCGTTATCGCCGCGAAAACGATGTGTTGATGATCGGGGATCTGCGTTGCAGTCCGGATACCTTGGCCGATGCCACTTTTACCAGCGAAAAGGCAGGTTGATGAACATGATGAATTTCAGTGCCCGTTCAAGGGCAGGCCGGTGCAAGTGGATGGCGACACTGGTGATGTTGTCGAGCATGAGTGCGCAGGCGATCACCCAGGAAATTCGCGCGGAGTTCCGCCCAGACAGTGCACAGCCGCACCGTAATGTATTCGTCAACAAGACTCCGGTCAGTGGTTACTGTGCAACACTTCCAGCGGAGTGTGAGGCTGCCAACATGTTCAGTATCCGGCTTCCGCTGCGGTTCGATTCAATCGGAGAAATTTCCAAAGGTGTATCGCTGCCAATAAAAGTGCCCGCCAGTTGGCGAAGTGTGGTGGTGCGGAATCGGAATACCCAGGAAACAGAAATCGTGGAAATACGTGTTTCCGGCATCGGATCTACCTACAGGCTCAGCCATTCCGCCGCCAGTCTGGTGGGGGTAACGAACAATCTCGAAGGGCATCGAAAGCTGTGGGGCAGCAGTTGGGTCTATGCGCCAGCACCCTGTGCTTACAGCGGGGTGGGCATTCTCCGGGATGCCAAATCCTACACTTTTTTCTGGAGGACGCCGCAGGAGGCACCCTGTACGAAAACGGCGCAGTTCCTGATTCCGCACATGCAATACGATTACCTGGATTTTGCCTACGAACTGCGTACCCCTAACCCGCTGGGTATGTCACCAGGCACCTATACCGGGCAGTTGACCTACCGCGTCGGTTCGGGCGGGGACTTCGACCTGAGCGACCAGATGGTGCCCGCTGACGAACTGGTGGTCCTGGACTTCAACCTGAATGTGGAACACACGCTGAAAGTCGATATCCCACCGGGCGGCAACAAAGTCGAACTGGTGCCGTTGGGGGGCTGGCAAGGCTGGCTGCAATCCGGGCGCCGGCCGGTCAGCCTCTTTCGCGATCAGACCTTCAATATCTCGGCTTCTTCACGCTTCAAGATGGAAATTGCCTGTCAGCACAGCGGCGTCATCAATGATTGCTCGATTTTCGATCCCGTCTCGAAACGCTCGGTGGCATTAAACGTGTACGTCACGCTGCCGAATGGGTTGACCACCATGACCGGAGAACCCGTCAGGCGTCTTCGCTTGTACGAGGGCAAAGACAAGGTGCAGGTGTTCAAGCCCGGCCAGTATGTCGACCATAAACCAGGCGTCCTGCACTTTGAGGTCCCCAAGAACCAAATGGCATTCATGCTCCAGCCAGGTGTGCAGAGCACCTACTTCGGCTATGTCACCGTGATCTGGGATTCGGAAGTCTGAAGGGCGGCGCACGTTGGCGCCCACGTGTTTTTTTACAGTGAAGAGGTTTTCAATGATGCATTTACTTGTAGCAGCGATAGCGCTGATCGGGTGCTCCCTGGCTGCTCATGCCGGGCCGAACATCAATGTCGGGGGCGTGTACGACTACCTCGACGGTGACAAGAGCACGTACTTGAAACGAGTGTTCAACAGCGGTGACAGCACGGCGTTCGTGAAAATCAATGTCCTGGAAATCGTCTATGACGCCGACGGCACCTCCCGCGAACTGCCGGTGAAAACCCAGGCCGACGCCAGTGCCAGGGACGGTCTGATGGCCAGCCCGGCGCGTTTGATTGTCCCCGCTGGCGGCATGCAGGGCACTCGTCTGCTGTACATGGGCGAGCGCGACACCGAACGCTACTTCCGGGTGCGATTCATTCCGGTCGTTCCGGAGAAAGAGGACGAGTTCGCTGTCTCCGTCGATGAGCGTGAAGACTACAAGAAGTCGCTGTCGGCGGGCGTCAACATCATGACCGGCTTCGGCACCGTGTTCTTCGTGCGGCCGAAAAACAGCCGATATGACAGCGTCATCGACGACAGTGCCGGTACCTACCGGCTGTTCAACAAGGGCAACACCGTGGTGCTGATCGACGAGTTCAAGAACTGCGCCCTCAAGAGTGAAACCGATTGCGAGCCCACTACCAAGCACCACGTTCTGGCGGGCAAGACCTTTGAGTTCGACAAGAAGCCGGGGCGCGAATACAGCTTCAAATTGATTGAAGGCGCCAGCAGAAAAGACCTGCGCATCGCAAGCCAATAATCAGTAAGCGGTTTAGGTCTTCAGTTTTTCAGGTAACAGGAATCAGACATGATCAAGCAATGGACGGTTGCGGTATTGATGGCGGCGCTGATGGTGAAAGGGTCGCCAGCTTATGCCGCGCGGGAAGTGCATGAGTTTGAAGTCTCGGCCAGCATTCCCGCTCTGGATTTTTATGTGATCCCAGCAGAAACGGACTGGATTCATCTTGAGCAGACATTGCCGTGGGACGTACGCAAATCCACATTGGGAAGCCTGCGCAGGAACTTCGATGTCCGGCATTTCAACGGCGCGATCAAGGCTCGGCTGGAGACGGTGCCCTATCTGTCCAATGGCACGGCTTCACAGAACATCCCGTTACGGGTGTTCTTCAATGGTGCAGAGGTGGACAACTTTCCATTACCCCGCACAGTGGTTTCCGCCAGTGACGCCATGCTCGGCGCCCGTGTGCCGCTGGTTATCGAGCCCCAGAAGCCAGTCACCGGATACAAGTCCGGCACCTATTACGGAAATGTGGTGCTGGTATTCAGTGCGGCGGCGCCATGATCGACAGCGCTGGTGCGGCCTTGAGCGTCCATCGTTCCCGGGCTGTACGCAATCTTCCAGCTGATCGAGTTAACCCCTGAAACAATTCTACCGGGCAGAAGGCAGGTTAAATGATGAAAGCGTCCATACGTTGCCTGGGGTTGGCGGCATTGCTGTGCGTACCGTCTGCTGAGGCAGTGAACAAGGAAATCCGGGCGGTGTTCATGCCTGATTCCGCCCAGCCGCAAAAAAACGAGTTCATCAACAGGACGCCGAACAGCGGTTATTGCGCGAAATATCCTGCCCAGTGCACCAGCAACAAAATATTCAGTATCCAGCTGCCGGTCCGCTTTGAATCGAGCCGCTCCATTGAGATAGGCGAGCAGGTGCCATTGAAGGTGCCAGCCAATTGGCGGCCGCTGACGGTGATTAACCGGGACACCCAGGAAACCGAAACCGTCGAGGTGCGAATTATCGGAGTCGGCTCTCAGTACGTTCTCAGTCATACGGCGGCTGAACTAACGGGGGTAACGGACACCCTCGCAGGCCATCGGAAACTCTGGACGAGCAGCAGTTGGGTTTATCAGCCTGCGCCTTGTGCGTATAGCGGTGTGGGATGGTACGGTCCTAAAAACTACGGTTTTTTCTGGAAGGCGCCGACAGAAGAGTTTTGTGTGAAAATCGCTGCGTACGGCATCCCGTCCATGTCCTTCGACACGCTCGATTTTGCCTATGAATTACGCACGCCCAATCCCCTGGGCATGTCGAGCGGGCTGTATACCGGTTCGATGGTTTACCGCCTGGGGCCAGGCGCCGATTTCGACCTCGGGCCCCTGATGATTCCGGATGACGACAACCTGACCCTGGACTTCGTGCTGGACGTGCAGCACACGCTCAAAGTCGAAATTCCACCGGGCGGCAACAAAGTCGAACTGGTGCCGTTGGGTGGCTGGCAGGGCTGGCTGCAATCGGGGCGCAGGCCGGTCAGTCTGTTTCGCGATCAGGCCTTCAATATCTCGGCGTCTTCGCGCTTCAAGATGCAGGTTGATTGTCAATACAGCAGCGCTCTCTCCGATTGCGCGATCCACGATCTCGTCTCGAGACGCTCGGTGACTTTGCAGGTCTATGTCACCTTGCCTGACGGCTTGACGACCATGGCTGGGGAACCCGTCAGGCGTCGCCGGTTGTACGGGGGCAACGACAAATTCCAGGTGTTCAAGCCCGGCCAGTATGTCGACCGAAAACCTGGTGTCCTGCACTTCGAGGTTCCACAGAGCCAAATGAATTTCATGCTGCAGCCAGGTGTGCAGAGCAACTACTTCGGCTACATCAGGGTGATCTGGGATTCAGAGGTCTGATGGCAGCGCAATATGGCGAGGTCTTGAGCGTCCAGCCCAAGACCTCTGTCCTGATCAGCGCGCCATCATAGACCGGCGTTTTTAAGCGCGGTCCGGGTCAGGTTCCGACCCAACTCTTTTTCGCTTTCTCCCAGTTCGACGTACAACCGACCATAGGTCTCATCACTCATGGCTGCGCCGGTAAACACCACGTCTTGCTCTATGGGAATCTGGCTGGCAAGAAACTTCATATGGCCCTCCAGATGTTCTTTGACCGCTAGAGGCAAGTCGGCATTTGCCCATTGCTCCTGGGCCGTACGCAAATCTTCCAGCTGATCGACTTTAGTCTGAAAGGTTTGGTCATTGCTCCTGAGTTCGCGGGGGTACGTCTCTTTCAGGTAATCCGTCCAGATTTTCTGGTCGAGCATGATGTCCACCAGACCGTTGCCTTGCTCATCGGCCAGGATCTTGGTGTAGGCCTGGTCGATGGCCGCATCCGTGACATTCGAGGCGCCGCGGTACAACATTCCCCTTGACTGCCAAGGCAAGTCAAGACGTTCAGCCAGGCCGGTCTCATAGGCCAGATGCACCTCTACCTCATCGAACCTTTCCGTACGAGCGCGTATGTCGGCCCGGGCAATTTGACTGACCTCTTCAAGCCGGGCTGCACCTCGGGCCAGTGTCACCATCGAATTCTGCAGTTCTGTACTCGTCGTTGTCCTTGAATGGGCTTCTGAGGCGAGCACTTTGATTCCCATGTTGTTGAACAACTGGGCGCCAGCATCGGCGCATGTGGTGGGGGCCGCGCTCATGGTAAAAAGCTCCTCGCGCAAGACGGGGTCGAGATAAGCCGCATCGATCGTTCGCCATACCCGATCGGCGAGTGCCCGCTGTGATTTGCCGCCTGCAACAAAGTCCGCTGACTCTCTCAACCTTCGGATGACCGTGAAGAACCCCTCCGAGCCTGGCTCCCGAGTGAGATCGTCCCATGCTTCCGTCCGATAGGTCCCTAGTCCTGAGCGGGAATGTAACAAGTCGTCTTCGAATGTTGGCCAATGAACCATTTCCCGATTGGCGATCGTGGAATAGTCAGCGCTCGGCCGGATGCCAACTGATGTTCGATAGTTTTCATAAACTCTACGGTTCGCACCGGTGAGATCGTTTGCACTGATGCGGGTTCGGGCGACGATGAAGGCACTATCGGAACCAGGTACGACCTCGGGCATCTGGTCCAGAGGGTTTTGCTGCATGTCCAGAAAAAAGCTTCTGGGACGGCGCTTGCTGAAGAGTCCGTCCGGCCATTTGTTAATGCCCGTATTATTCAGCGTCAATACCCTGAGCCGTGCCATGCGTTCGATATTGATCGAAGCGCCCAGGGGGTTGTCATCAAGCCTGAGGCTTTCAAGGCGGGTCAGGTTGCGCAGGCGCTCGACGTCAGCCGGCGTGAGCTGGATATTGTTGTCATTCAAACGCAGGGTTTCAATCAAGTGCATCTTGCCGACCGTTTCCGGCAAGCGGTTCAGTTGACAGTTTCTGGCACTCAATTGCCGCAGGTGACGGAAGTCCTTCAGCAGGCCGGTGGCATCTGGCTCAAACCGGGTGTTATCCAGGTTCAGTGTAGTGATCTGTTCCATGAACTTGCCCAGCCCGGGCACTTCCTTCAACCACCTCCCGACGTCGTAGTTCCGAAGTTCAGCGGACAAGTCCAGTGTGTAGCCGTCCTCCAGTCGGGTGCTGCGTACACCGAATGCCTCGCTCTTGCGTTCAAAGCATTCGAGCAAGCGATCGGCGACGTGCTGACCCCCCTGGAAAAGGAATTCGTTGCTATGGGGCGCCCATTCAACAAGAAATGAAGACCTGTAGTCGTCCACCCGCCTGCGCAGCTCGGTCAGTTCCTGTTCAAGGCGACTCAAGGTTTGATTCGCATCACCCGTGTCGGCGAGGGAGGCGGTGAAGGCGTTGATTTCAGGGTCATCAAAATGTGGATACAGATCCTTGACCCGCTGCTCCAAGGTCTTAGCGACTTTCGAAATGACCGGCCCTCGCAACAGCAACAAGTCTTCCTTGCGCACCGCAGGCGGTGGGTCCCGTGAATCAAGAACCGTGCGCCGCTCAGCAGGCGGTTCGGTTTTCACCATCACCCACTGCTTGAAACGCTCGCCTTCGCTGGTCTGGTAACCCAGCTGGCGGCGTGGCTCATCCGGTAACGCCTGCAAAATGGCCTGGTACAGGTCCGATGCATTGTGCAGTTTGTTATTGGCCGGGTCGCGCACCTCATAGGCATTGCCGTCCTTGACCAGAATCCGCACCACCGAAGCATCCTGCGGACCTGCCTTGCACAGCAGCCCGCCATCGAAGCGGCCGTCACGAATTTCCAGGCGCACATCGCCCAGCGCGTCGCTGTGAATGCGCAAGGCATTGAGGGTCAGGCGCTCGGTGTCGGTGCTGACCAGCGATTCCCGGTAAAAACCTTCGTAGCCCCGGGCAGTCCGGGCTTCCAGCTCCAGCTCCTGGGCGATACGCTTGAGACGCAAGGGGATGCGTTTTTCACGGGTCATCAACTCGGTTTCGGCCTGCGTGGCTTCGGCCAGCAAACGTTCGATGCCGCGTGCCGGGATATCGGAATACTTGTCGCGCAACTGCTGCATCAGTTGTTTCGAGGTGTCTTCACGGCTGGCGTAGTCTTCGTCGAAGAGTTTCGTGCGCTCCCTTTGCGTGACCTCGACAATCCGTTTGCGCAGCAGTCTGGTGCGCGTATCGAACGATCCCGGCGGCAGGTCAGGTTCCTGATCAAGTATCACCGCGGTGTTGTTATGGTCCAGGGCCTCCATGATGCTCCCGAGCAGTTCGCCGTTATGCACTTGCCGCTGTTGAATTTGTACCACCAGTTTTTTGCCGGCCGGCGCCTGGCTTTCGGTGTGTTCCCAGATGAGCCTGCCCTCGCCGTCGATAACCCGCATCGAGGCGGTTTTCGGCCACATGCCATGTTGCGTCATGACCTGCAACTGGGTCACGGGGTCGGCTTTGCCATATACCTGCGGATCGGCGCTGCTCATTTGGTCGATGAACAGCTGCAGGTCGCTATCAATGTCCAGGCGGGTGAGGGTGTCCGTGAGCAGCACCGGTGGCTGGCGGTTCTCGACGTACATCCGGCGCAATTCACCATGCTCGGTGCCACTGATCCTGCGGGCTGTCTCCAGCTCCGTATCGCTGAGGTCGGCAACCGAAGGACCGAGGCGCCGTAGCAGGGTGGTGTTATCCCAAGTGCGCGGTTGTTCGACTTCCAGCACATAGGCACCAGAGCCGTTGAGCCGGACTTCGGGCTGGTAGGCGTCGCTGCGCTCGGGGTGCACGATGCGGTGTTGGCCGGTCTTGCTGTCTTTGTTGACCTCATAATGCTTGTCATCCACGCGCAGTATCTGTTTGCCGTCGTGGCTGTGCAGCCCGTTTGCGTCGGGTTTCGCCTCTGTGTGCAGGCCGACGTTTTTTTGTGCATAGGGGGCGAGGTCCGGGTGCCACAGACGGGTTTCCCCGCTGGGCAGCTTCACGGGGAGCAGGCTGTCGACAAAGGTCGAGGCCTTGGAGAGCAGGGGCTTGCCGGCGGCGAAACCGACACCGACGGCGGCAAGTTGCGCGAATTCTTCCAGAATACCGACCAAATCCTCGAAGGCTTGCGCCAAATGGCCCTCGGCCAGATCGACGACGCCTTCGATGACTTCGCTGCCGATTTGAAAGGCGGTGTAGGCCAACATGATTTCGCCGAGCACCGGCACGAAGGGGGTAACCACCAGCAAGGCGACATTGAACAGGTCCGAGGCAATTTTCCAGAAGTTTTCCCACCAGCCCTTACGGGCGAGGCTGTCGGCATCTTCGGTCGAAACGGCGAGATCACGGGCATCTTTGAGAATCTTGTCGATCTTGGCCTGATACAGATGCTCGGCCAGGTCCGTGGCAAAGGGCGTACGCACGTATTGCAGATCGGGTTGCTCGATCGGTTCTGCCCGCCAGGCCGGCCGGCTGTCGAGAGGGTCCTGCTCGTGGAAGGTTGTTTTCGTGAGGTGCGATTGCAGTCCACCGAAGAAATGGCCGCGCTGTTGCTGGTCGACGAACTGGCTGAAGAACTGCCGATAGCTCTTTTGTGAGGTTGGCGAAGTTTTATCTTCGCGCAGTTGGCGACCCAGCTCACGAACGAAGGCTTCCCATGAATCATATTGCTTCATCGGGTGATCGGGGTCATGGGGCACATAGACCACGATCGGGTCGCTGGCGGTCGCCTGTTGAATGACAGGGCCGAACACGACGATGCCGGTCAGAGGCGTGCCCAGCAGCGACAGGTCGCAGTACTCGGTGACTTTGCCGACCAGGGTGAGGCCCGTTTTGCCTGCCAGCATGCCCGTGACAACATCGTAGGCATTGGGGCTGATGTCGCCGCTGGCCAGGGCCAGGGTCGCGGCCGTGATGAACATCGCCTTTTCATTGGTGATGACTTTTTCCTTGAGCGCTTGCCTGGCGGGCGCCTCGGCGGGCTGCAGCGCGGCTTTGAGGTGCGCGCTGTATTGCTTGCCGATATCCAGTTCCCGGCACAGCGCCTGGAACTGCTTGATGGTCATTTGCCGGTGCAGCGGTTTGATCGTGAAGCGCCCGCGGTCATCGGGTTGGGTGATGTAGGCCGAATCCTGTTCGATGAACGATTCGTTGTCGGCAAAATTGTGCAGGGCCGCATCCAGCAACGAAACGGTTCGTGTCCTGGTGCTGCCCAAGGGATCGGGCAGGCCCCACAGGCTGTCGCGGTGGAGGTAGAGGCGCAGGTAAGTGGTCTTGACGTCATCGACAACGCCGTACTTTTCCTTGAGCCTGGCCTGCAGCAGCGGTTCGGCGAATGTGCGGGCGTCTTTGGTCTGGTTGAGTGCCTGATCCACCGCGTTTTGCGTGGTCCAGGAGGCCTTGTTGGCGGTGCTGAGGGCGGGGTTGTCCAGGTGCCACTTTTCGATCTTGAGCCTGGCTTTGGCCAAGGCCTGGACCCGTTCGGGCGAGGTCGTCTGGAAGCATTCGCTGAAGTTGTCCTTGAACAGCTGCAGGTGTTTTCGGGTGTTCGCGGCGGTACCCGCGCTTGGGGTTGTGGCAGACATCGTGATCATCCTTGAGTCTCGATAAGAATGATCAGGCTATCCCTTGGCGCTCAAAATAAAAGTTCGAAAATCAGTGGTTCGAGGGCGCGTTCAGGCGCCCATGGATTGAAAAATGGCATCGGAAAAATACATGGATACCACCACTGGCCGGTTTCTCAGCGCTGGGTCACCTGTGGCGGCTGGCACATGGTATGGGTGTCTGGCTGCAGGTAGGGCGTGAGTATCGGCGCCATGCCCTTGAGCACCTGCACCGGCAGCGCCGAAGTGAAGGTGAAACTCTCCGCCGAGCGCCCGGGCACGAAGGCCGTCAGCGTGCCGAAGTGGTGATCGCCGATGTAGAACACGAAGGTCGCCGTGCGGTTAAGGGACTTGGAGCTGAGAATGCGCCCGCCCGAGCCGATGGCTTCGATGCGGTTGTCGCCGGTGCCGGTCTTGCCGCCCATGGCCAGTGGCGTGCCGTTGGGCAGTTTGAAGCTGCCGGCCACGCGCTTGGCCGTACCGGCATCCACCACCTGGGACAGGGCTTCGCGCATGGCCGTCGCCACTTCCGATGGCATCACTCGTTTGCCCACATCAGGGTCGTTGATCAGCTTGGTTTCATAGGGCGTGTCGGCGGCGAAGTGCAGGCTGTCGATGCGCAGGGTCGGCATGCGCACGCCGTCGTTGAGGATGGTACCGATCAGCTCGGCCAGGGCAGCGGGGCGGTCACCGGAGCTGCCGATGGCGGTGGCCAGTGACGGTACCAGGTGATCGAACGGGTAACCGACTTTCTGCCAGCGCTGATGAATGTCGAGGAAGGCTTCGATCTCCAGCATGGTGCGGATGCGGCTGTCGCGGGCGCCCTTGTGCCGGCTTTTGAACAGCCAGCTGTAGACTTCCTGGCGTTCGAACTCACTGGCTTTGACCACCTCAGGCCACTTGGCGTCGGGGTGATGCAACAGGTAGCCCATCAGCCACAGGTCAAGCGGGTGAACCTTGGCGATGAAGCCCTGGTCCGGCAGATCGTAGGTCCCGGGGCCGTAGGACTCATAAAGTCGCTGAAGGCGTTCGTCGGTGAGTTTTTCCGTGAGCTTGGCGTCCTTGAGGTGTGAACGCACGAAGGTGTTGAAACTTTCCTGACTGGCCTGAGGCATCAGGTAACGATGCACCGCGGCCATGCGGATCGGGGTCGGACGCATGCTGTCGAGGAAGGTGTCGAGCCGCGCCTGGGTATCCTTGTTCTTGTACTTCTTCCAGAATTTCAGCAGGAACGAGGTGCCTTCGCGGTCGGCGAAGTTGGCCAGGTACTCCTGACGGCGGGGATCGCGGTCATCCTTCATCAGTTCGGCGCTGTTGTTGGGGCCGGAGTAAGTGGTGTAGCGCACCAGGTCACGCATCAGGCGAATGAACGGCAGGTTGATCGACTCGCGCAGGGCATCGCGCAGGGTAGGAATTCGCCCGTTGTCTTCCTTGCGGAAGTTATGGAACACGTGCAGGCCGCCACCGGTGAAAAACGCCTCGCCTGGGCTGGCGGAGTACTTGCGGTCCAACGCTGCGCCGAGCATGAGCGGCAGGTTGTGGTCCTTGTTCTGGATCAGGTAGTCGATGACCCAGCGGCTCAGGCGATCCTGGTCCGGCACTTCGACTTTCTTCAGGTCGGGGACGCTCATGGCGCCGTACTTGTCGTGCAGTTCGGCGATGATCTGCAGGTAGGTGGTGAGCACGCGCATCTTGGCGGTGGAGCCCAGTTCCAGCTTGCTGCCTTCGTTGATGTCGAAGGGTTGGTCGGTGCTGTCGGTCTGTACCCGCACGCGGGAGCCGTCCGGGGTCAGTTCGAACAGAGTGAAGCTGTAGCGCACCTGGGTGGTGCTGGTGGTGGTCAAAAGGCGTTCGCCGATCAGGCCGATCTGGGTGGCGAAGGCCGGGTCGGAGAGGTGTTTGAGGTATTCGGTGGCCTGGTTTTGCAGTTCGCCTTGCAGGGTGCTGGTGGCCGACAGGTCGAGACGGTCGAGGTCGTACAACGGTCGGTTGAGCATGCCGGCCAGGCGGCTGCGCGCCACGCTGATACCCTTGTTGGTGACGATCGGCTGAATGGTCGGCTGCGTTGCCCAGTCGCGGTAGGTCACTTTGCTGGCCAGGGCGGCTGCAGCGAACTGCGCGTCGATCACACCGTTCTGCGCCAGCAGACGAATGTGGCTGTCTGTTAGATCGGCGAGTTCGTCGTGACCCTTGGTCAGGTAATGGGAGGGGCGACGCTGGGCGATCATCAGCGAGAGCATTTCGCGCAGGGCCAGGCCTTTTTCCGCCATGGTTTTTGCATCGGTGGCGCTGCTCGCCAACGCGGCGTTGGCCTGGTTGAAGTCCGAGCCGTACCACACCCGCAGGCCTTCGGCCATGCCATGCACTTCGCCGTGGCCCGGTACGGCGGACAGCGGCACGCTGTTGAGGTAATCGCGAACGACATTCTGCCTGGCTTCGAGGGTTTGTGGCCCCGGCTGATAAGCGCGAACGGTGGCGGAGATCATCTGGCGGATTTTCTCCGCACCATTGACCGTCAAGCCATCGGGCGAATGCCGGTACTTTTCCAGTTGCGTGGCCAGGGTGCTGCCACCGGCGGACTGGCCGGGCACATGCAACAATTTGGCGACCTGCGACCAGGCGGCCATGCCGAACCGTGGCCAGTCCACGGCAGGGTTGGCCAAAGGTTGCTTGGGATCGAGCAGAAAACGGTTCTCGATAAACAGCAAACTGCTGACCACCACCGGCGGGATCGAGGCGAAGTCCGAATACAGTTGCTGTGGATACTTGTACTGGTACAGCGGCGCCGCACGGCAGTCGGTGATCGACAGGCCGGCCTGGATTTTCTCGGCGTAAGGAACGAACAGGCCTTTATCGGTGTACTTCAACAGGGCAGGGGAGAAGCGGGTCTGCGCTTCAACGACGAAATCGCGCTTGATCAGGCGCGGCAGGAACTCATCCAGCGAGCTGTAGCCCAGTCGCCGGTCGAACGGGCCGTCTCCGGGGTAGCGAATCGCATCGCTGGGGCCTGGTTTCAATTCATAGTTGAGCGATGCGGCGTACTTGCTGATTTCCCGGGCCTGGAACTTCGAGGTGCGCATTTCCCGAGCAGCCGCCAGCCCCACGGCAATCGCGATGATCAACAGCAATAGCCAGAACGCTCCCCAACCGTGCCTGGAGCGGCGGGGTTTTTCAGGTAATGGCGCTTCATCCACTTCTTCAGTCGGGACCACGGTTTTACTCGAATCGGTTTGCCACAAAGCGCCCATAGTCGACTGATCCATTCACGCAGATTGATCGGACTTGTCTGAAGCTTAGACGGTGGTTGGCGATGGTGAAAAAATTGTGAGGGGCAAAATATCGGCTGTTGACGACTTTTGTGGCGAGGGAGCTTGCTCCCGCTGGGCTGCGCAGCGGCCCGTGGCCCAGTCGATGTGTTTTCATCTGGCTTATCAGGCTCTACGGATTTACGACTGCTGCGCAGCCGAGCGGGAGCAAGCTCCCTCGCCACAGGAGGATGATCACGCCAGGGCTTAGAGCCAGCATGCGTCCCAGAGCGGGTAGTGGCCAATTTTCTCCCTGACTCTGATTGTGGCAAGGGAGCTTGCTCCGGCTGGGCTGCGCAGCGGCCCCTGGCCCAGTCGATGCGTTTTCATCTGGCCTATCAGGCTCTGCGGATTTACGACTGCTGCGCAGCCGAGCGGGAGCAAGCTCCCTCGCCACAGGAGGATGATCACGCAAGGGCTTAGAGCCAGCATGCGTCCCAGGGCGGGTAGTCGCCAATTTTCTCCCTGACTCTGATTGAGGCGAGGGAGCAAGCTCCCTCGCCACAGGAGGATGATCACGCCAGGGCTCCCAGCCAGCATGTGTCCCAGAGCGGTAGTGGCCAATTTTCTCCCTGATTCTGATTGTGGCGAGGGAGCTTGCTCCCGCTGGGCTGCGCAGCGGCCCCTGGCCCAGTCGATGCGATTCATCTGGACTACCAGGCTCTGCGGTTTTACGACTGCTGCGCAGCCGAGCGGGAGCAAGCTCCCTCGCCACAGGGGGATGATCACGCCAGGGCTCACAGCCAGCATGCGACCCAGGGCGGGTAGTGGCCAATTTTCTCCCTGATTGTGATTGTGGCGAGGGAGCAAGCTCCCTTGCCACAGGAGGATGATCAAGCCAAGGGCTCACAGCCAGCATGCGTCCCAGAGCGGGTAGTCGCCAATTTTCTCTACCAGTCCCGCCCTGAGTGGGTTGGCAACAATGTAGCGGGCGAACGGTAGAAGATCCTCCCCATCACGTATTGCCCGGTCGTGGTAGCCGGATTGCCAGAAAGCGCCACGTTCGTTCAAGGCCCGGTTGATGGTGAGGGTGCTCCGGGATTTTATGGACTGCATGAGTTGCGCAAGCGTGTAGCGCTCAAGTTGGACTAACCAGTGAAAGTGGTCCGGCATGATCACCCAGGCCATTGAATTGGCCCATTTTTCATCATGGGCTCGCCTGAGTTCCTCGACCAGAAGGCGTCCCAGGGGCCAATCGGCGAATAGTCGGCGGCGTTGATGCACCACTGCAGTGATCAGATAGCCCCGTCCTGACTCTGAATAACGTCCTAGGCGCAACAAATGCGAGTTTGGTTGTGGAGGCATTCCGTTGCTCCTTAATGGCGTTTGGGTAAACGCTAGCGCCTTGTTTTCCTACGCGTGGCCGAGATGGGTGAATGAAAGTTCCCGGTGAATTGAAAGATTCGGATCCGCACAGCGTTTTTGTGGCGAGGGAGCTTGCTCCCGCTGGACTGCGAAGCGGTCCCTAGCCCTCGATGCAATTCGTCTGGACTACCGCGCCCTCTGGTTCTACGACTGCTGCGCTGCCCAGCGGGAGCAAGTTCCCTCGCCACAAAAAGCGATGCGTGGCCGAAACGATTGATATAGAGCCTTTGCGACTTTTTCAGGGCATGACGATGCACCATTGTTGTGCAATACTCGCCGCCGTTTTTCCCACTGACCTTGCAGGTTTTTCCTACAGGGCGGTCCTGCTCACGAAGCAGTGCCGATTCGGCGGGTGCAGGCTTATCGGTCTGTGTTTCGCCACTTGGTGGTCATATCCAATAACAAGACGAGGTTGTACCCCCATGTCCGCAGGCAACCACCTGTCCCACGGCGAGTCCGCTCAAGGCGGCCCGCTCAAACGTGAACTTGGCGAACGGCATATTCGCCTGATGGCCCTCGGCGCCTGTATCGGCGTCGGCCTGTTCCTTGGTTCGGCCAAGGCCATCGAAATGGCCGGTCCGGCCATCATGCTGTCGTACATCATTGGCGGCCTGGCGATTCTGGTGATCATGCGCGCCCTCGGCGAGATGGCCGTGCATAACCCGGTCGCCGGCTCCTTCAGCCGTTATGCGCAAGACTACCTCGGCCCGTTGGCGGGCTTTCTCACCGGCTGGAACTACTGGTTCCTGTGGCTGGTGACCTGTGTCGCGGAAATCACCGCGGTGGCGGTGTACATGGGCGTCTGGTTCCCCGAGGTGCCGCGCTGGATCTGGGCCCTGGCGGCGCTGGTGAGTATGGGCAGCATCAACCTGATCGCGGTCAAGGCCTTCGGCGAGTTCGAGTTCTGGTTTGCCCTGATCAAGATTGTCACCATCGTGGCCATGGTGTTCGGCGGCATCGGCGTCATCGCCTTCGGTTTCGGCAACGACGGTGTGGCCCTGGGCATCTCCAACCTGTGGACCCATGGTGGCTTCATGCCCAACGGCGTGCAGGGCGTGTTGATGTCGCTGCAAATGGTCATGTTTGCCTACCTCGGCGTGGAGATGATCGGCCTGACCGCCGGCGAAGCGAAGAACCCGCAAAAAACCATTCCTGACGCCATCGGCTCGGTGTTCTGGCGGATCCTGCTGTTCTACGTCGGCGCGCTGTTCGTGATCCTGTCGATCTACCCGTGGAACGAAATCGGCACCCAGGGCAGCCCGTTCGTGATGACGTTCGAGCGCCTGGGTATCAAGACCGCAGCGGGCATTATCAACTTTGTGGTGATCACCGCGGCGCTGTCGTCATGCAATGGCGGCATTTTCAGCACCGGGCGCATGCTCTACAGCCTGGCGCAGAACGGCCAGGCGCCGGCCGGATTCGCCAAGACCTCGAGCAACGGCGTGCCTCGTCGCGCATTGCTGCTGTCGATTGGCGCGTTGCTGCTGGGTGTGCTGCTCAACTACCTGGTGCCGGAGAAAGTCTTCGTCTGGGTGACCGCCATTGCCACCTTCGGTGCGATTTGGACCTGGGTGATGATTCTGCTGGCCCAGCTCAAGTTCCGTAAGGGCCTGAGTGCCAGCGAGCGTGCCGGCCTGAAGTACAAGATGTGGCTGTTCCCGCTCAGCTCTTACCTGGCCCTGGCGTTCCTGGTGCTGGTGGTGGGCCTGATGGCGTACTTCCCGGATACCCGCGTGGCACTGTATGTGGGCCCGGCGTTCCTGGTGCTGCTGACGGTGTTGTTCTACGTGTTCAAGTTGCAACCGACGGATGTTGCGCAACGTTCCGTTTCCTAAGCCTTACTGCTTTTTCTGTAGGAGCGAGCATGCTCGCGATGGTTGCCAACGATAACGCTGGCGACCTGACACCCCGCGGCGCTCTCAGGTTCTTCGCGAGCATGCTCGCTCCTACAGGGACCTGATCAGCCCATTAGTGGTGTTTGCGGCTTTACACGGGAAACTGGACTGTTCAGGCGCTTGTTGAACTCCAGCCACACCGCCAGCAACGCCATTAACCCGGCCCCCGCAAGCGCCGTGCAGATCTGCATGGCGAAGGCATCGTCGGTCAGGGCGTTGAGCATGTCGGCCAGAGGCGCCAGCAGCACGCCCAGGCAGAAAATCTCCAGGGAAAAACGCCCCATGCGGCAGCTTTGCTGCGCCAGCCAGTTTTGCGTCCAGCCGGTGTCGGGCAACAGTTTCGCCGTGACGTAGGCCAGCGCGAGGAAGTGCAGGAGGCGTGCGGGGGACAGGTTGGTCTTGCTGATGGGGTACAACAGGTCTTTCAGGGTTGCCGGCACCAGGGCGTCGTGAATCTGCGGCCAGCGCCACAGGACGGTCAGCACCCCGGCGAGGAGCACGTACACCGCTGCCGTCATGAACAAGGGTTGGCGCAACAGTGGCCGGGTCTCGGGTACACGCGGGCGTTGAGCAAGAACCGCAGCGGCGCCGCCGAGGACAAACAGCAGTTGCCAGGCAACCGGGTTGAAGTACCACACGCCATCCTTGATTGCGGCCAGGTTCCAACCGAGCAACGGCACCGTCAGGTACAGCGCCACGGACATCGCCACCACCGGCCAGACATTGCGCACCAGTAGCGGCAGCACCAGCGGCAAGCCCGCCAGCAGCACGATGTACAGCGGCAGCGGGTCCATCAGGTTCGGCTTGAAACGCAGCAACAGTTCATCGATCAAGGCTTGCTGCGGGTCGCTGATGAAGTGGCGCATGCCCATTTCTTCGACCAGGTCGCGGGTTTCCACATGACTGTTGGCGAAGAACACGATGCCCATCAGCATCGCCAGCAGGAAGATATGCACCACGTAGAGCACCCAGGCGCGACGCAGGATTTTCACGCAGGCAATCAGGAAACCTTCCCGCGCCAGAACCTTGCCGTAGGCGAGTACAGCCGCATAACCGGCAAGGAACACGAAGACTTCGGCGGCATCGCTGAAGCCGAAGTTGCGCAAGGTGATTTGACCCAACGGGTTATGCGGCACGTGATCCCAGAAAATGAAGATCAGGGCCAGGCCCCGAAAAAAGTCGATCCGGTGGTCGCGGGCTAAGGTCATGACAGCAGGCTCACAAGCAGGTGTTGAACAAAGGTGTAGTCGCGGCGACATAGATTACACGCCGCTCATCGGCGGCGCGCAGGGTGGACTGATTCGCCCTTGATTGCAAAGGCGGGGTATTTCGGAATGTCTCACGGCATGGACGCGATTACACCGCTGGTCTGAAAGGTGCCTGCACCTGCGATTTCTGACAGTAGACAAGCTCAAATATAAGGTGAACACAAAATTCCAGTAAAGGATTGAAGGCATGAGACGCTTGTGGAAGGGGCTGTCCAGCTACACGGTGATCGGGGTTGCCAATACCTTGATTCACTGGCAAGTCTTCTTCCTGCTAAGCGTGGCGGCGGGTTTGCGTCAGGCGGTCAGCAACCTGGCGGCGTTCTGCGTTGCCGCTTCATTTTCGTTCTACATGAACGCGCTCTACACCTTTGATCGCAAGCTGTCGGTGGGCGGTTACCTGCTGTTCATGGTGGCGATGGGGGCTTTGAGCTTTGGCGTCGGTCATGTCGGTGACCGGTGGCGGCTGCATGGTTTGCTGACCGTCGCACTGTTTTCGGCGTTGAGCCTGGTGTTCGGCTTTCTGTTCTCCAAGTACGTGGTATTTCGCGAGCGCAGTGCATGAAAATATCGCTGATCGTTCCGGTCTATAACGAAGAACAGACCATCGATCTGTTTTACCGGGCCGTACGGCGCGAATTGCTGCTGGACGGTGCCGAGGTGGAAATCGTCTTTATCAATGACGGCAGCACCGATGGCACGGCCGAACGGGCGGCCGCGCTGGCACGGGCGGACGCTCAGGTCATGTTGATCAATTTTTCCCGTAACTTCGGCAAGGAACCGGCGCTGTTCGCCGGCCTCGAGCATGCCACCGGCGACGCCGTGATACCGATGGATGTCGACCTGCAGGACCCGATCAGCGTGATCCCGCTGCTGATCGAGCAATGGCACAAAGGCGCGGATGTGGTCCTGGCGAAACGCCGGGACCGACATTCCGACAGCTATTTGAAGCGGCACAGTGCATCGATGTTCTATTTGCTGCTGAACCGCATCGCTTACACCCGCATCGAAGAAAACGTCGGCGACTTCCGCCTCATGGACCGCAAGGTGGTCGATGTCATTCGTGCACTGCCCGAGCATCAACTGTTCATGAAGGGCGTGTTGTCCTGGGCCGGGTTCAACACAGTAGTAGTCGAATACGAGCGCGCCCCGCGGGTGGCGGGTGACAGCAAGTTCAACGGCTGGAAATTGTGGAACCTGGCGCTGGAAGGGGTCACGTCCTTCAGCACCGTGCCGTTGCGTTTATGGACCTATGTCGGTGGCGCCGTGTCGATTTTCGCCGTGCTTTACGCGGTGTACATGGTTCTGGACAAGGTTTTCAACGGCAACAGCGTCCCCGGTTATCCCTCGCTGATGACCGCCATTCTGTTTCTCGGTGGCGTGCAGCTGATCGGCATCGGTATCCTCGGTGAGTACATCGGGCGGATCTACATCGAGGCCAAGCACCGTCCGCGGTATGTCATCAAGGATATCGTCAACAGTACTCACCAGACGACAGCAAAAACCGCTCTGACCGGGCATGTTTAAACCCATGCTGCCTGTGGCCGATCTGCGCGCAAGCCAACGACGGCAATGGCTCTTCCGGGCGGGGCTGATGGTGCTGGTCATCCTGGCATTGGTCGTCAGGTTCCACGGCATTGCCATCCCGGTCATCTGGTATGACGAAGCGTTCAGTGTGCTGTTGAGTGATCGTGCGCCAGGGTTGATCTGGTCGCTGACGGCGCGTGACGTTCACCCACCGCTTTACTACGTGATTCTTCATTACTGGGCGTTGCTGTTTGGAAACAGTGTGATATCCCTGCGCGGCCTGAGTGCGGTGGCGGATGTCGGCACCCTGGTGCTTTGTCTCAAGCTGATGAGTCTGGTCGCCACGCGAAGAGCGACCTTTTTTGCCGGCGTGTTGCTGGTGTTGTTGCCGATTTCGGTTCGTTACAGCCAGGAAGTGCGCATGTACGCCTTGCTCGGCTTCTGGCTGATGGGGGCCACGGTTGCGTTGGTCTGCTGGAGTCGGCAACCGCATTCGAGACGGTACGCGATCATTTATGTGGTGGTCATGGCGGCCGCTTTTTATACCCACTACTTTGCGGCGCTGGCTGTATTGGTGCATTGGCTGTTTTGGTCGGGATGGGGGGCCGGGGCACCGGTGGCCCTGCCTGTGCGCAAATGGTTCATGGCCAATGTCGCGATAGTCGCGCTGTATGTGCCCTGGCTGCCTCATCTCATTGAGCAGATGAGGCGCATGGATGGGCTCGAGTGGGTGGCGCCTACGACATGGGACATGCTGCCGGGTCTTGTCTCACGCTGCATCGTGATGATCCAGGCAGCTGGAAGCGAGTGGTGGTGGGCCATGCTTGTCTCGGCTGCGATGATCGCCTGCTGTCTAATGGCCTTGTCGAATGCCAGGTATGACCGCCGCTCAATGATCCTGCTGATCGGCTACTTCTTTGTCTCAGCCATGACTGTTTTTCTGGTGTCCTGGATCGTTCCGGTTTTTGTTACCCGCTACCTGGTATTTGCTGCAGTCGGTCTGCCGCTGGTGGCTGCGGTGGCACTGGATGGCCTGGCTGAACGTCGGCCGCTCGTTGCGTTCATCTGTTTGTGCCTGCTCGTTGCAGCACAAGTGCATGGCGTAGTGAGGGTCTACGCGCAAGACGACGGTTTGAACGGAACCGACGTGCGCAAGTTGGCTCGACTGGATACGGTCGCAGCGGGCATCAATCGTCAGGCGCAGAGGGGCGATGAAATTGTGGTCGATGGCTTGTACTGGTATTTGCCGTTCAGTTACTACAACACCACGGGGATTCAGCCAAGGCTGTACCTTTCCCGATTACCTGGCGGGGTGCCGCGAGGGCCCTATGATTATGGTGGGTGGGCGCTGATACCCCAGCGTCTGGACTGGATTTTTTTCAGCGATATCTCGACGTTCAAACCCACAGTCAAAAGAGTCTGGTGGGTGACGGGCAAGCCCAAGCCTGAGGATGTCGTGACTTTCCCCAAGGCGTGGGAGCTGACGCGTACGATCAGCGGCGGCGGCGTCGAAGCACGGCTGTTTACATTGCACGGAGGGCGTTGAAGCCCTCGCGCCGCAAGCTTATGCCGCTTCTATTTCATTGGGCTCGAAACTGTCGGCCCGGGCCATCTGCCACATCCGCGAGTAGAACTCGCCGTTGACTTCTCCGGTCAGCAATTCGCCGGGCTTGAGGAACACATGCAGCTGCGAGAACAACTTGATCTCGGTGGCGGACATGCGCCGCACCAGGTGTTTGGCCGACAGTTGCGAGGGGTGTTCGAGGCCGGCGGCGGCGAGCATTTCCGCCAGCGCCTTGAGGGTGCTGCGGTGGAAGTTGAACACCCGCTGGGCCTTGTCCGGCACCACCAGCGCGCGCTGGCGCAGGGTGTCCTGGGTGGCAACGCCCGTCGGGCACTTGTTGGTGTGGCACGACTGCGACTGGATGCAGCCGATGGCGAACATGAAGCCCCGGGCCGAGTTGGCCCAGTCCGCGCCGATGGCCAGCACGCTGGCGATGTCGAAGGCGCTGACGATCTTGCCACTGGCGCCGAGCTTGATTTTGTCCCGCAGGTTGAGGCCGACCAGGGTGTTGTGCACGAACAGCAGGCCTTCGCGCAGCGGCACGCCGATGTGGTCGGTGAACTCCACGGGCGCGGCACCGGTGCCGCCCTCCTTGCCGTCGACGACGATGAAGTCGGGGAGGATGCCGGTCTCGAGCATGGCCTTGGCGATGCCCATGAATTCCCAGGGATGCCCCAGGCAGAACTTGAAGCCCACCGGTTTGCCACCGGACAGTTCACGCAGTTGCTGAATGAACTGCATCATTTCGATCGGCGTGGAAAACGCGCTATGGCGCGACGGTGACACACAGTCCTCGCCCATCAGGATGCCGCGGGTTTCGGCGATTTCCCGGGTGACCTTGTGCTTGGGCAGGATGCCGCCGTGACCGGGTTTGGCGCCCTGGCTCATCTTGATTTCGATCATCCGCACCTGTGGCGTCTGCGCCTGTGCGGCGAAGCGTTGCGGGTCGAAGCGGCCGTCGCTGGTGCGGCAGCCGAAGTAGCCGCTGCCCAGTTCCCAGGTCAGGTCGCCGCCATGTTCGCGGTGATACGGGCTGATACTGCCTTCGCCGGTGTCATGGGCGAAGTTGCCCAGCTTGGCGCCCTGGTTCAGTGCGCGGATGGCGTTGGCGCTGAGGGAGCCGAAACTCATGGCAGAGATGTTGAACACCGAGGCGGAGTATGGCTGTGTGCACTGCGGGCCGCCGATGCTGACGCGAAAGCCGCTCGGGTCGCTCAACGGCGCCGGGCGCATCGAGTGGCCGATGAACTCGAAACCCGCCTGATACACGTCGATCAGCGTGCCGAAGGGCTTGTCGGCGGTTTCGTTCTTGGCCCGGGAATACACCAGCGAGCGCTGCGCCCGGGAGAACGGCAGGGCGTCGCTGTCGGATTCGAGCAGGTACTGACGGATTTCCGGGCGAATGCCTTCGACCAGATAACGAATGTTGCCCAGGATCGGGTAGTTGCGGCGTACCGCGTGGGGGACTTGCAGCAGGTCGAACAAGCCGATCAGGCTGAGGACGCCGGTCACGGCAGTGATCGGCCAGAGCCAGTCGTATTCGAGAAAGGGCAAGCTGGCGAGGGTGAAGATCACGCAGACAGCAAAGAAGGCGTAGCGGCTCAGGAGTGACAGGCTCATACGGTTTCCTTGGGTTCGGACTCGTTGAAAGATCGCAGCCTGCGGCAGCTCCTACGTGAATCGAGGCCTTGGCTAAAAGGTGCATGGATCGCTAGCCCCTGTAGGAGCTGCCGCAGGCTGCGATCTTTCAGGTTCTGTGAGTGCACAGTGATTTACAGCTTACGGGCGATTCCTTGGCCGGAGCAACCGCGAGGGTCAACCCCGCGGGTTTGATCGAGCTTTGCTTACCAGCGGCCGGCATGTGATCCTTGATCCTTTCGAGTCTAAGGCCTGTATTAATGTCGACGATTTCCACCCCATCGCTGATCCGCATTGCCGCCGCCCTGTTGATCGGCCCTGACGGTCGCACGTTGCTTGTCCGTAAGCGCGGGACCCGGGCCTTCATGCAGCCCGGCGGCAAGATCGAAGCGTTCGAGTTGCCGGTGCACGCCCTGGCCCGGGAACTGGAGGAAGAACTGGGGTTGGTCATCGATCCGCAGCAGGCGACTTTCCTTGGCGAGTTTTCCGCGCCGGCGGCCAATGAGCCGGGTTTTGTCGTGCAGGCGCAAATTTTCCAGCTGACCATCGATGCCGAGGTCACCCCGGCGGCGGAGATCGAAGAGGTAATCTGGATCGACCCGATGAGCGATGGCGGTCTCAGCCTGGCGCCATTGACACGGGACCTGATCCTGCCGTTTTATCGTACTTCACTGACTTCGATCGCCTGATCGGTTACCCCAGGACCCAACGATGATCCCGCTGCATGACTTGCCGAATTTCGCCGCTACAGCCTTGCTGACCCCCGGACCGCGGCTGGCCTGAACATGTGGATCGAACGACTGGACGCCAGCCATGCCCTGGCCTATCGGGAGCTGATGCTGGAAGCCTATGACCTGCATCCCCAGGCGTTCACCTCCAGTGTGCGCGAGCGTGCGGCGTTGCCGTTGAGTTGGTGGGAGTCACGCCTGACCGGCAAGCTGGATGTGGTGTTCGGGGCGTTCGAGGAAGGCCGCCTGGCGGGCATTGTTGGTCTGGCGTTCGAGCCGCGGGAAAAGGCCCGGCACAAGGTCACGCTGTTTGGCATGTACGTCTCGCCGAGGGTGCGCCAGCGCGGGCTCGGTCGGCAACTGGTGCAGGCGGCACTGGCCGAGGCGCAGATGCACGAGGGCTTGCGCCTGATCAAGCTGACCGTCACGGCCGGGAATGACGCTGCGATCGAGTTGTACCGGCGTTGCGGGTTCGTCCAGTTCGGCCTGGAGCCGATGGCGGTGCGGGTGTGCGAGGATTATTTCGACAAGATCCATATGTGGCGCGAGATCTGACTATCACCACAATCAATTGTAGGAGCGGGCTTGCCCGCGATGAGGCCGGCACGTCCAACATCCTCTCGAACTGACACAACGCTATCGCTGGCAAGCCAGCTCCCACAATGACTTTGGCCACCCGCAGATACTGCGTACATTCCGCAAACCCTGTGGGAGCGGGCTTGCCCGCGATGAGGCCGGCACGTCCAACATCCTCTCCAACTGACACAACGCCATCGCTGGCAAGCCAGCTCCCACAATGACTTTGGCCACCCGCAGATACTGCGTACATCCGCAAACCCTGTAGGAGCGGGCTTGCCCGCGATGAGGCCGGCACGTCCAACATCCTCTCGAACTGACACAACGCCATCGCTGGCAAGCCAGCTCCCACAATGACTTTGGCCACCCGCAGATACTGCGTACATCCGCAAACCCTGTGGGAGCGGGCTTGCCCGCGATGAGGCCGGCACGTCCAACATCCTCTCCAACTGACACGCCGTCATCGCTGGCAAGCCAGCTCCTACAGGAGATCCTGGATGCATCGGTATGCTATCGAACAGCACTCACGCCATCGAGTGTCGAAAACGACGTGTCCTTGGCCGTCAGCAGGAAATCGCGCATGTACGGCGCATCCAGCATGTCGGTGCGCACCGCTGCATAAAGCGTTGCAAACAAACCTTTCTCGCCCAGGCGCTTGGCCTTCACGTAGCCTCGCGAGCTGTACTCATGCAGCGCCCAGTGGGGCATGCCGCACACACCACGGCCGCTGGCCACCAGTTGCATCATCATCACGCTCAGTTCCGAGGTGCGGACCTGGGCCGGTTCGATGTCGGCCGGTTCCAGGAAACGCGTGAAGATGTCCAGTCGGTCGCGTTCCACGGGGTAGGTGATCAGGGTTTCCGCCAGCAGGTCTTCGGGGACGATGTAGGCCTTGCCGGCCAGGCGATGCTGGTTGGCGACCGCGAGCATGGCTTCATAGGTGAACAATGGCACATAAGTGATCCCGACCAGGTCCACCGGGTCGGAGGTCACCACCAGGTCGAGGTCGCCACGGGCCAGGGCCGGCAACGGCGCGAAAGCAAACCCCGAGGCCAGGTCGAGTTCGACCTCCGGCCAGGCATCGCGAAACTGGTCGATGGTCGGCATCAGCCACTGGAAGCAGCTGTGGCATTCAATGGCCATGTGCAGGCGCCCGGCGGTGCCCCCCGCGAGGCGGCTGATGTCACGTTCGGCGCCGCGCAGCAGCGGCAGAGTGGCGTCGGCCAGTTGCAGCAGGCGCAGGCCGGCGCTGGTGAATCGTACCGGCTTGGTCTTGCGCACGAACAAAGGCATGCCCAGGCGCTCCTCAAGCTCCTTGAACTGGTGCGACAGGGCTGATTGGGTCAGGTGCAGGCGGTCGGCGGCGTCCACCAGGCTGTCGGCTTCGCGCAGGGCGTGCAGGGTTTTCAGGTGGCGGATCTCAAGCACCGGTGACTCCATGAAGAAAACTTGTGAGTAATTCAAAGGAGTTGAGTTTGTCTCATGTTGACGGGGCTGTCGAGGTTTGGCGACCGTTGAAAGAAGGCGCGGATTGCCCGCGCCTTCCGTATCACTCAAAGATTATCGAAGTGATCCAGCACGGCTGAACGCTTGCCGATATCGGCGTAGGGCAAACTGGCGTCGTCGGCATGGGTCAGGAACTGGTGCTCGGGCAGTTTCAGATGGGCTTTTTCGAATTGCCGGAACACCGGGTTGGCGTTTGTATAGTGGAAATGGGCGTACCACAGCAATTTCTCTGGTTGCGCTTTCAGGTCCCAGATTTCGTACTCCTGCAGGAAATCGGAGCGCCCGTCGTTGCGCTTTCCAAGGTTTTTCACCGCAGCGGGCTTGCGGATCTCCACGGCGTTCTGGCGCACCAGGTCGTCGAGCATGCCGTCGGTAGGTTTCTTGCTGTTCAGCGAGTATTCGGTGCGCAGGGTGCGTCCACTGATCTTGAGCTCGGCGGCTTTGTCGCGCAGGTTTTTTATGACGGCATTCTCCCCATCGAGTTGCTCGATGCGCAGGGCCCGGCGGGTCAGTTCGTCCGCTTCACTGACCATCATGTGTTCGAGGTCGACGGGCAGCATGCCTTGCTCGGCGTAGCCCTGAACTTTGGTCTGGTAGGTTGGTGCAGCGGCGAGGCGTTTTTTCGCGTCGGCCACGAGCGCGGGAACATCTGTGGGGGCCGGCGCCAGTGCCGATGCCGGAGCGTTCAACTGGCGGAACCGGCCATCGCTGGCTTGCTCCCAGATTTCCTCGACACCTTTGGACCCGGTCAATCGGTAGCGTCGGGGCTGGGTCGCATCGACCCATTCCTCCACACCGAAAAGCACCAGGCCATCTTCGGTGGTGAACACCTGTTTCCTCGGTTGCCCTGCAGGTGCACGCGGTGCTGGAAGGACAATATCTTTGCGAGCCCGCTCAGCCATTTTTTCGACCCCCGCCATAAACGCTTCGAGGGAGTCCGCATGGAAGTGCTGGGGGTAGCTGGTGCTCCATATTTTCATTTTTCGTTGAAACTCTGCGTAGATATCAAGGCAGTTTTGCAGCACCAGATTACGTCCCTGGACGCCACCTCCATTGCCTAGCAGGTACTGGTTGAACAGGACACGATCAATCTTGTCTTGGAGGCTGCGCGACTGATGGATCAGGTAAAACCAGGACACATCATTGACACTGTCAAAACGAATGTAGGTCTGTATCAGGTGACCGGTTTTGAAATAGAGCAAGTTGGCTTCGCTGTAGGCTTCGGTCATCTCTTCGTGTGCGCGCTTTAACAGGTCGAAATCCTCGATGTTTTCAGTTCTGATGCCTTTGTTGTTTTTGACATGCCCGTCCTTGGTGATGCGCTTGAACCATAGGTCGAAACTGGCGACATGCTCTGTGATTTGATCCAAGTCACGGATCGACTGCAGACGTAAATTTCGTACCTGCTCTTGAATAACCAGGCGCTGTTCGAAATTAGACCTGTCCAGGCCAGAGCGTAAGTTGTCTATCTCATCCTGGAGGCGCAGCGCGCGTTCTTTGAGGTATTCGAAGCGCAGGCGGTACCGGTCAGCCAGCAACAGAGCGGTGTCGCTGCGCATCTGCAACCATTCGGTTTTTTTGTTGCCACGACCAAAAGGTAGCAATTCACTCAGCGTCTGATAACGCCGGATGCCTATGTTGATGTCGGCAATACAGGCAGCCTCGGCAGCCTGCTGGAGGGCGATACGCTGCTGTTCCGGGGCATCACGATACTGATGGATCTTGACGTTGGTTTGCTGGTATTGACCTGCAAGTTGATTTTGCAATCTATGGGATTCGTCGGTGAGCTGTTGATAACGACGAAGGTTTCGATCCGTCCACCATCTTGGCAAGCGCTCGCGAAGAGCTTCGGGCCAGATGGGCTCAAGAGTGTCGGCAACGCGTCCCAACACCCCACCACCACCCGCGCCACCGCCCTCTATGGTTCGGCCGTAGACCCCGTAAAAAGTATCCCAGTTACCGTTCTCATCAAGTGCCACCGGTTGTCTGTACTTTTTGCTGGCGGTTTCGGACAGTCGCCAGAAACGTTTGTCGGAGTCCAGCTGGACCTTGTAGAGCGTGCCTTCGCGCAAGATGAAATCGCCATCGGCGTGCCGGTAGACATTGCGGTAAAGGCCTTCGGTCGCAACGGGCAATGCTGCGAGGGATAGTTCCTTCGGATGGGCGTAACCCTCGAAGCGGGCTGCCAGATGCCTGGCTTCGCGAGCGGACGGGATCATTTTGTAGATCCTCGAGGGCTGGCGTTGTTGCGCACGTAACAGAGCCGCCAGACGGGCCGAGGGTTTTTTCACGGCACCTCCCGGTATCAGATCCATCATCCCGTCAATGAAGGCCAGCATCGCACCGTTGAGTGCTTCCAGACCCCGCAGGGCCTCCCCTTTGCGAAAGGCCGCGACGGCCTCGTTGAGATTGCTCCAGAGGTCGTAGACGGCAGGCAGCACGCCGAATATGGGCAACACGCTGATAGCCATCTTCAGGTAGGTGAAAACCTGCTCGGCTTTTGTCGCCTGCTTTTGCAGGAACAATTCGCTGTTGGAGGTTGAGCTTTGCTGGTGGGCCACGATTACCCGGCCCATCTCCGCATTGAGTAAATGCGTGGCCAGTGAGGTGTGCGTCGGCCAAGGGTCGCCGACCTCGATCAAGCCATCAAAATTTTTCTGCAGCGCCTGGGCGATTCGCGCCTTGTGCCGGGCCCGATCGCCCTTCAATGCCCGATCGGCCAGGTAATCGCGCATTTTTTCATGGCGCAGGCACAGGTTGAACAGTGCCACTCGCGCGCTCTCAAGGCTGTCGTAGCGCCGCACGAACACACGGTCGGGGCTGTCCGGCAGGTAGAGCAAGGTGCGTTTGGAGATCCTGTCTTCGATGAAGTTGATGCCGGATAGAGTGGTGGGGCGCTCCAGGGTGTCGGGGCCGCTGACGCTCAGGCATGCGGCGCTCATGACCAGTTGCCGGCCGTTGGCGTTCCAGGCCGACACGGTGCTGGCTTGCGCGGCGGTTTCCAGCATCTGCTGTTCCCCGGCGTCGATTTGTCCCAGCAGCCGTGCCGACAAGCCCTGGATCTGCAGCAGCAGTTGGTAGGGCTTGAGCAGGCATTCCCGGCGGTACTCGCGTTCGAACAACGGATCGGATCCGCTACCCAGGTAAGTGTCCTGGATCAATGCCTGATAGTGGCCGGCCACATCCAGGGCTTTGATGATATTGACCAGGTACTTGCCGGTGATGCCCGTCTGGAGCTTGATGCGCTCGTTTTCATGGTCGCTGCTGATCTCGACTTTCATGAAACCCAGACGCAGGCCCATGGGGTCGCCGACGTTGAGCAAGGCCAGTTGCTGGATCGACAGTTTGCTGCGGCTTTGGCTGGGGATGTCCAGGCGCTTGGTCGGTGTTCCTGGTGTGCCGCCTTCCACAGGCTGTTGGGTGACGGTGACCGAATCCGGCAGATCGATAATGACACTGAAGGGATGCTCCAGGGCAAAGTTCTGGCGCAGGCGCGCTTCGACCCGCTTGCAGCTGTAATCGACGGGCAGCGGCAGTTGTCGTTCCCGCAGTTTGTCGGCCCGTTCCAGCGCCGGGAAGTACGCGTCCAGCAGCGACTTGAGTTGTGCCCGGCTTTCAATCGGTAGCTGGCTGATCGAGTCGGGTAACTGGCTGGCCAGCGCACGGCCTTTATTGATCTCGATGAGCTGATTGAACGCCATGCGTCGGACGGCATGATCTGGCACGAGCAGTTGGAACAGTGTCATTTCGCGCAACGAGCCCAGCATTTGCGCCTGGGCCTCATCAGTGTGAGACGCACGCAAGACGGCGGCGAGTTCCTCGTAACGGGTGTACTGAGCTTGCAGGCTATGTTCGAAAGGATTGACGTTGATAGCGCTCAGCTTCAATGAGAGGCTTGGGTCATCAGGCTCGTCGCGTCCATAAAGGCATTGTTCCAAGGCTTTTCTGGACGGGTAGCGCTGAACGCCACCGCCGCTGCCCGGCCAAAACAGCAGGTGACTGGCAAGCGACTCGGCATCCTCCAGGGCGTTACTGGGCAGGAACACCAGCACACCGTCCAGCACCTTGCTTTGCACGGTGTCGATGCCTGCGCCGGTTTGATGCTGGGACAGGGTGACGGTGGCGACGCAGATATCGCTCGGCCAGTCGACCTGTCCGCTGGCATCGAGCACTGCGCCGATCAGACGATGTTCGTCGGCATTGATTTGCTGCAGTTTCAGTTGAAGTTCGATTTCCGCCCGCAGCCCCTTGAGCCTGGCCTGGTAAAGAGCGGTGTATTGGGTGTTGATCGTCGTGAAGTCGAAGACGGTTTTTCTGTTCAGCAACTCATTGGCCGCCACGCTGGAGGCCTGTACCTGGGTCTCGAGTTCGTCGAACAGCGCCTTGAGGTTTTTCAGTCGCTCATCGTTCAAGTCACCGTCGTAATCCTCCCCGAGCAGTCGGAGCAAGGCAGACTGCTGGTAGTCGAGGGCCGCCGTGCGCGAGTGCAGGGAAAGGTCGGCGGCGAGACTGCCGAAGGGCAGGGGATCGTCGGGCAGCGCCGAGTTTTCGCGTGTATCGGCAGACTCGGCAGGCAGTTCGGGCGCCGGGGCGAAGAACGACGATTGGCGATGTTGCCTGTCCCATTGGTTGGCTCTGATCATGGCGCTGGAAGCGTGTTCGGCAATGTCGGTGCCCTTGCCTTCGAGGGCACTCGACAACTGGGCGTTTTGCCAGGACTGAAGGATTTGCTTGATACCCGCCGTCAATGGATCGTTCTGAGCGCTGTAGCGAATCCGGCCGCGAGGGTCGACTTCGCTGATGGCGAAAAGCAACAGCTGATGCTCGATCAACCAGCGTTCCATCTCGACTCGATCGTTGAACAGCCTCAAGGCGGGTCGATGGGTGGGCAGATATAGCATCTGGGCAACGGGCTGCCGAATGTCATGGGTGATCACCAGTGCACCGGGCAGCTCTTGCACACTGTCGTCGCTGCGTTGCAACTGCAACTGTTCGCTGTAGACCCGATGGCCATTGACCTTGAGTTCTCCCGGCGGTGGATCGAGGACGGACAGCAGAACATCCAGTTGTTCGCCGCTCAGATAACGTTCGGCGCGTCCGCCCTGGCTGGTGGCCGCGAAGTGACTGCGGTACAACTGCGAGGCGTGCTGGTCACGAGACATCGACGTGCCCGGCGAGCGGGCTTTCCAATGGCGGGTCCAGCTTTGCAGGAGCGCCTGCCGCAGATTCAGATTGCGCAGGTCCTCCAGCCATATCGAAACCGGCTGTGAAGCACGCGGGTGATCTGCCGGCAGCCCATTGATTCGGCATTCGGGCAGTGCTGCCAGGTCAAGATTCGGCTGTTGAGCCATGAATACCAGGGCTTCTGCCAGGGTGCAGCGGCGTGTGCCGTTGAGAAAAGACACACCAATCTGCTCGCCGTCCAGATCAAGCCTTTGCTTGAGCAGGTCCATGACCGTGGCGTGAACGCTGGGTGTCGATCGTATAAGGGTGGTCATTTGATGACGACTATCGTTCCAGCGGTTGCTGGCGTTCAACCAGGCGTTGTCATCGGCCAAAATGGCAAGAGGCATTGAAGGCGCAGTCAATGGGATGACAGCATAAGGGGGCAGCTTTTCGAACATGAGATGGGGCTCCATGAAAAGAGGCAAAGGCCTCGGGATAACGCAGCCCATTGAACGAGAGGAAAAAGTTGGGAGGGTGGTACATATGTATCGTGGGTAAATCCTGACTCGAACCCGGCAAAACGACCGTTCGGCACCCTTCATCAAATTGTCACGCAACTGTGGCAGCGCGCTTGATCAATCTTCATCAGACTCGCGCTCTACTGGGGTTCTGCGTTTTGGTGTTTTTCATGGGTGCTGCGTTTTTTTCAAGCGTGTTTTTTTTCATCGCTCTACTGTTCGGCCTGCCGTCGCTGGCGGCCTCCCGTTGTGACGTCAATGTGCCGACCGAACGGGTCGATCTGGCCCAGGTCAGCCTGGCGTACCAGAGTATCGGCCGCGCCTCTGACCCGGCGTTGCTGCTGGTGATGGGACTGGGCGGCCAGCTGATTCACTGGCCGGACGAGGTGGTGGTCGCGCTGTGTCAGCAGGGCTTTCGGGTGATTCGCTATGACAACCGTGATGTCGGCCTTTCGACCTGGCGACAAGCACCGGCCGAAGCCAACCTGACGTTCGAAGTACTGCGCTACAAGCTCGGCTTGCCGGTGTCGGCGCCGTATTCCCTGACCGATATGGCGGAAGACGGATTGGGGCTGATGAATGCCTTGCACGTCGAACAATTCCACGTGCTGGGCGCAAGCATGGGCGGCATGATCGCCCAGCACATGGCCGCCATGGCGCCGCAACGGGTCGAGAGCCTGACGCTGATCATGACCACGTCCGGGGCAGAAGGCCTGCCGGCGCCGAGCGCGGCGCTGGTGCAACTGCTCTCACGGCGCGGGGCGCCAAACCGCCAGGTGGCCCTTGAGCAACAGGCTGACCTGCTGGCGGCGCTGGGCAGCCCGACGGTCAGTGACGACCGTGACGCGCTGTTGCTCCAGGCCGCGCAGTCTTATGACCGGGCGTTCAACCCCGAGGGCGTCAAGCGCCAGATCAACGCCATCCTCGCCGAACCGAGCCGGGTCGCCTTGCTCAACCAGTTGCGGGTGCCGGCGCTGGTGGTGCATGGCACCGCCGATCCGTTGTTGCCGGTGATGCACGGGGTGCATCTGGCGGCGCATCTGCGCGGCAGTCGGTTGATCCTGATCCCGGGCCTTGCCCATCGCTTTCAGGAGGCGTTCAAGGCGCCGTTGCTGGGGGCGGTGTTGCCGTATTTGCGTGAGCACCGCCAAGACACTTCGCACTGGGCGCAGATCGAGCCGGTGGCGGATCACAATCTTCTGTAAGCCCTGATCTCGTTTCGGAGCGGGTTTGCTCCAGGCGGCGTTCCGACGATTGCGGTGTGTCAGCCAGTGAAATGTCGGCTGATACGCCGCCATCGCTGGCAAGCCAGCTCCTACAGGGGTGGCGGCGGGGTGGCTGCATTTTTTGGGTGGTCAGGTGTATCGTTCAACCTTTGCGGCGCCGTCCAGCCAGCGAGGTGTGTGAAATGAGCACTGCTTTGAAAATCGATTTTGTCAGCGACGTCTCCTGCCCCTGGTGCGTCGTGGGGTTGTATGGTTTGACCCGCGCCCTGGACGTTCTGCGCGACGAAGTCCGCGCCGAGATCCGTTTTCAGCCGTTCGAACTGAACCCGAAAATGGGGCCCGACGGGCAGAACATCACCGAGCACATCACCGAGAAATACGGATCGACACCCGAGCAATCACAGCAGAATCGAGAAATGATCCGCGCCCGCGGCGCCGAGGTGGGCTTTGCCTTTCGCACCGACGGCAACAGCCGTATCTACAACACCTTCGATGCTCATCGCCTGTTGTTTTGGGCCGGGCTGGAAGGGTTGCAACTGCAGTTGAAGGAAGCATTGTTCAAGGCGTATTTCAGCGATGGCGGTAACCCGTCCGATCACACGCAACTTGCTCAAATTGCTGAAAGCGTGGGGCTGGATCGCCAGCGTGCCGAAGGGATTCTGAACTCGGACGAATTCACCCAAGAGGTTCGCGCAGAAGAACAGCTGTGGCTGTCCCGTGGAGTCAATTCAGTGCCGACTGTGGTGTTCAACGGGCAATACGCGGTCACGGGTGGCCAGCCGGTGGACAGTTTCGTCACGGCGATCCGGCAGATAATGGCCAAGGGCGGCACGGTCAATTGACGGAGCGCGCCTGCTCCGGGGGGGCTCGCGACGATGGCCGGGTGTCAGGCGGTATCGAGGTTGAATGTCCCGGCCCCATCGCTGGCTTGTCGGGTCGCCGCATCGCAGCGAAGGCGGTGGTTCAGGTGCCATCAATGCTGAATGTCCCGGCCTCTTCGCTGGCAAGCCAGCTCCTACAGGGTTTCAGGGTGTACACAAATACCACGGTTGGCAGAGAACCACTGTGGGAGCCAGCCTGCTGGCGATGACGGAGTGTCAGGCGACATCTATGTTGAATGTGCCGGCCTCTTCGCTGGCAAGCCAGTTCCCACAGGGTTTCAGGGTGTACACAGTTCCCAGCGCCGACACCGATCCCCTGTAGGAGCTGCCGAAGGCTGCGATCTTTTTGCAGCCCGCTGAAGAGCAAAAGATCGCAGCCTGCGGCAGCTCCTACAGAGGGGTATTCCAGGGGGCATTCGGCGTTAATGGCTCAGGCCGTATTTCTTCACTTTGTCGAACAGCGTGGTCTTGGCCATGCCCAGTTCCTGGCTGGCCTGGGTCAGGTTGCCGCCACTGCGTTGCAAGGCATCGCCCAGCAGATTGCGCTCGAACGCTTCCACCGCTTCGGCGAAGGCCAGGCCCTGGGTGCCGGCGCTGGCGTCGGTTTTTTTGAACGCCGGCAAGCCCAGGGCAAAGCGCTCGGCGACATTGCGCAGTTCCCGCACATTGCCCGGCCAGTCGTGGCTCATCAGGTTCGACAGGGTCTGGTTGTCCAGCTCCGGGGCTGCACGATCAAACCGCAGAGATGACTGCTGCAGAAAGTGTTCGAACAGTTGCAGGATGTCCTCGCGACGTTCACGCAGTGGCGGCAATTCCAGGGTCACCACGTTGAGGCGGTAATACAGGTCGCTGCGGAATTCGCCGGCCTTGCTCGCCTCGACCAGGTCGGACTTGGTCGCCGCAATGACGCGGCAATCCACCGCCACGCTCTGGTTCGAACCAAGGCGTTCCAGGGTGCGTTCCTGCAACACTCGCAGCAACTTGATCTGCAGGGGCAAGGGCATGCTTTCCACTTCGTCAAGAAACAGGGTGCCGCCGTCGGCGTGTTCGATCTTGCCGATTCGCCGTTTGCCCGCGCCGGTGAAGGCGTTGGCTTCGTGGCCGAAGATCTCGCTTTCGAACAGGTTCTCCGGCAGGCCGCCGCAGTTCAAGGCGACAAACTGTTTTGTGTGCCGGCGGCTGAAATCATGCAGGCACCGTGCGACCAGTTCCTTGCCGGTACCGGTCTCGCCTTCGATCAGCACGTTGGCCGAGGTGTCGGCGACGTTAGCGATCAGCTCACGCAGGTTCTGCATGGCGGGTGAGCGCCCGATGATCCGCCCTTCAAGGGAGTCGCGTTCGGCCAGTTGCCGGCGCAGCGACGACACTTCCCGCGCCAGCCGGCGCTGCTCCAGGGCGCGGCGGGCCACATCCACCAGGCGCTCGGGGGAAAACGGCTTTTCCATGAAGTCATAGGCGCCTTTCTGCATCGCGCCCACGGCCATGGAGATGTCGCCATGCCCGGTGATCAGTACCACGGGCAGGCTGCGATCCCGGGCCTTGAGCCGGGTCAGCAGTTCCAGGCCATCGATGCCCGGCAGGCGTATGTCGCTGACGACGATGCCGGCGAAGTTGTCGCCGACCCGCTCCAGGGCTTCTTCGGCGCTGCCCACGCCGATGCAGGGAATGTCCTCCAGGGTCAGCGCCTGTTGGCAGCCGAGCAGGACGTGGGGGTCGTCTTCGACGATCAATACACTGAGGTCGTTGTTCATATCGGCTCGGCGGGATTGGGGCTTACCAACGGTAAACTGAGGACGAATGCGCTGCCACCGCTGGCCGGGTGCTCGACACCCAGGTGACCGCCGGTGGCGGCGGCCAGGCTGGCTGAAAGTGTCAGGCCCAGGCCCAGGCCCTGCTCGCCGGGTTTGGTGGTGAAAAACGGTTCGAACAGGTGCTTGCGTGCTTCGGCATCGATGCCATGGCCGTTGTCGCGCACGCGCAGGCGGTACTTGCCTTCCATCTCTTCGCCTTCGAGCCACAGCTCGGGTGTTGGCTGCGCCTGCATTGCATCGAGGGCGTTGCCGATCAGGTTGACCAGAATCTGCTCCAGGCGGGTCTGGTCGATGTGCACCTGCACATCGCTGAAATCACGGTGCAATTGCAGCGGGATTTTTTCCACTCGCCCGCCGAGCAGCTGCAGGGCCGCGTCCACCGCCTTGCCGAGGCCAGCCTGACCCTTGTCATCGCCGCGCCGGGCGAAGGAGCGCAAGCTGGCGGTAATTCGACCCATGCGGTCGATCAGGTCATTGATGGTCTTGAGGTTGGTGCTGGCCACGTCGAGCTGCCCGCGCTCCAGAAAGCGTACGGTGTTGCCCGACAAGGTTCGCAGCGCCGCCAGCGGCTGGTTCAATTCGTGGGCGATGCTGGTGGACATCTGGCCGATGGCCGCGAGTTTTCCGGCCTGCACCAGTTCGTCCTGGGCGCGGCGCAAGGTCTCTTCGGCATGCCGGCGTTCGCGGATCTGGCCCTTGAGCCGTTCGTTGCTGGCGCGCAGGTCGGTGGTGCGTTCGGAAATCCGACGCTCAAGCTGATTGTTGGCTTCCTGCAAGGCTTCCCGGGCCGCGAGGCGGGTGGCGATCACCTTGCGCCGCTCGTTCCAGGCGATCAGCAAAAAGGCGCAGAGGGCGAACGCCACGGCCACCAGAATCCCCTGGTTGATCGCTTCGCGGCGCAAGTCCTGCAAGGGTGTGAGCAGGGTGAAATTCCACGGCGTATCGCTGAGCGGCCGGGTCTGCGACAGGTAGCTGATGTTTTCATCATCGGAAACCAGTTCGCTGTTGGCCGGAAAGGTGAGTTTTTCCACGCCCTCGGACAGGGTTTCCCGTGCCAGCGGTTGCAGTTCGTTCAGCGGAAACCAGTAGTACTGCAGGCTGCGGGCCAGTTTCTCCTTGGTTTCATCGCTCAACGGAATCACTGACTTCAGGCGGCGCGCCGGATCGCTGGATAGAATGATGATGCCGTTCTCGTCGCTGACGAAAGCTTCCAGGCGCGCCCGTTGCCAGCGTTCCTCCATGGCTTCCAGGCGCACCTTGACCACGGCGACGCCGATGATCTTGCCGTGTTCTTCCAGGCCATGGGCCAGGTAGTAGCCGGGTTCACCGTTGGTGCTGCCGATGCCATACAAACGGCCAGGCTGTCCGCGCACGGCGTTCTGGAAGTAGGCGCGGAAGGACAGGTCTTCACCCAGGTAACTGTCGACGTCGCGCCAGTTGCTGGTGGCCATGACGCGGCCGGTGGTGTCCATCACATAGATGGCCCGACTGCGGCTGCGCCGGTTCAGGCCTTCGAGGTATTCATTGACCGCTTGCCGGTGTTCCGGGGTCGGGTCGTTTAGCAGCTGCGAAACACTGGTTTCGAGCTCCAGCAGACTGGGCAGGTAGGTGTACTTGCTGATCTCGCTTTCAACCGCGCGGGCATGCAGTTCCAGCTGGCGCTGGCCGCTCTCTTCGAGGCTGCGAATGCCGTAGTGCTCACTGAGCCAGAAGCCGAGCCAGCCCAGTCCGATCATCAGCGCGATGATCAGCGGCGGCAGGAACAGGTGGCGGATCAGACGGGGTTTCACGGCGAGTGATGGCGGGGCTGCGCGATAAAGATTGGGGTCGCATTTCATCACAGATGCCTTGGGTCAACCACAACACAAATCTGGAGCCTTGCGCCGACCCCTGTAGGAGCCGGCTTGCTGGCGATGGCGGTGTGCCTGAGGATCTGGATGTCAGGTTGAGATCGCATCGCTGGCAAGCCAGCTCCTACAGAGGCAGGCGGTGTTTGCTTAGTGCTGCAGAATCTTGTTGAGGAAGTGCTGCGTACGCTCGGCACGGTGGCTGATGTCGCCGAAGAACTCCTCTTTCTTGCAGTCCTCGATGATCTTGCCGGCGTCCATGAAGATCACCCGGTCCGCCACTTTACGGGCGAAGCCCATTTCGTGGGTCACGCACATCATGGTCATGCCTTCGTGGGCCAGTT
>Ga0160472_100347_pt1 | contig 41674 bp, 36 predicted proteins | sample HID1973M_E11MG_FD_108267 | JGI IMG/M metagenome (GOLD analysis project Ga0160472, IMG submission 108267) | Enriched mosquito-associated microbial communities from UW Madison campus, WI, USA - HID1973M_E11 MG | ecosystem: Host-associated > Arthropoda: Insects > Digestive system > Unclassified ... | reverse complement strand
TTGGCTGCCTGTTCTCGCCAGTCAGTCATAAACGTCCGTTGTGAGTTGTGCATTTAACCTGTCGACGCAATAGATCGGCTAATTCGTTCAGCGGGCAAGTCCCGCTAATTACCCCATTGTCGTCGACATGTCCGAACGCATCATGACCATTCTGGAATCTATGGCCGACTCCTGGGAGCGGTACTCAATCGATGAAATCTGGCTAAGCATGGGTGGTATGTCCGGTAACCTTGAGGCATTCGGCCGTGATCTTCGGTCCCGCGTATTACGGTGCACGGGCATCCCGGTCGGTGTTGGAATAGCATCCACTAAAACTCTCGCCAAGTTGGCCAACCACACCGCTAAGCGCTTGCAGGCTCAAACTGGAGGCGTTGTGGATATCCGTGATCCTTTCAAGCGAGACTGGGTTTTGCGTAACACCGCGGTAAGGGAAGTCTGGGGAATTGGTAGGCGAATGACAGCGCACCTAGAATCCATGGGCATCCTCAGGGCTATGGACTTGGCAATGTCTGATCCCAAGATGCTGCGGCAAAAATTCAGCGTGGTGGTGGAGAAGACCGCCCGTGAACTGGCGGGCACATCATGCTTGGGCGTTGAAGAGGTCGAGCAGCCAAAGCAAGAGATCTGCTGCAGTCGGGCATTTGGCAAACGCCTCATAGAGATTGAGCCGATCAAGCAGGCAGTGGCCACTTACGTTGGACGCGCAGCGGAAAAACTCAGAGCTCAAGGTTCGATGTGCAAGCGCATGCGAGTGAGCATCCGCACAGGTATGTTCAATCCTGACGAGGCCCATTACGCCCAAGGAGTGATGGTAGAACTGCCTTAGGCGTTGCTACCCGAGAGAAACTCGCCCTTGGCGTCGATGAACGTGGCCGGGTACTTGGCCCCGACGTTTTCCATGTTGACTACCATGCCCGGGCTGGCCGAATAACCCATCTTCTTCGCGTATTCATGACTCTCTGGAACGACTGCTATTTGCTGTTAACCACCTCCTACGAAGGACCGCTTATGGCCGTTTTTAGCCGGTCGCGACAGGTAGAAAACGGCCAGGAGCGGACGGTTAAGCCGGTCGGCAACAACCGCTTTTACGGTGCAAATGACCCGCGACGTAACACTGGTTTACCGCTTGGCTACTAAACTAATAGTGTTCTGACTGAGAGACTGGTTTTGCGGCGATCAGACGGTCCCGCCAAATTCAGTTGCGCAGAACTTGCACCTTTAAAATCGGCCGTAAATCCAATCGCGCGGGTTGTTTTCGAGAGGCTGGAATCTGAGTAAACCAGCTGGGAGTTTAGATTGTGCACCGGGATAGGGCAGAGTTCAGGGAGATGGCGATGAATTGCGCTTCGGCTCCAGGACAATCGCGCCATCAACCATCTCGATGGTCAACTCGTCCCCAAGGCCTAAACCTAATTTCGCAAGCACTTCTGGCGGCAGATCTACGATGACATCGCCAGTTCCATCCGCGGCTTCTTGCCATTTGACTGTCCAGCGTTCGCTTTCGCTCATAAACGTTTGACTCTCATTCCATCGTTGGAGACGTTTCACTATGCTCGTGCTGAGTTCTACTCGGACGAATATTACCCGTTGGTCATCGACGGTCGCTGCCTGTCGCGAAAGGTCCAAAGCAAGTGCCGAATCAAGAGGGTGCCCTATGTTTGCTGAAACTCTGCACGAGAATGCCTATGGTGCCTACCGGGCACGGCTGGAAGCACTTCTTTACATCCCAACGGACGCTTCAGATCAGGACATCCATGAACTGATCGAAGCGGGTTTCTCGGCTGGTAGTGTCATAGCCCTTTGCGACCTTGGCGCAATAAGCTCGCTAGAGCGCGATCAGATCATTCCACTCAAAGCTCTCAAAACAAGGTTGGCGAGGGGCCAGCGATTGACGGTGGGGGAGAGCGATCGCCTGTTCCGTGTTGCACACATCATGGCCATGGCCCAGACGCTCTTCGGGGACGACGAAAAAGCCAAGCACTGGCTCTCCAAGTCCAAGGATCGCTTTTCGGGCAAAAGCCCTATTGCGATGCTTTCTACCACCCAGGGCACCCGACTGATTGAGGAGCTGCTGATTCAGACAGCAGAAGGGTTTGCATTTTGATCCTGTTACGCATTGGTACCTTTACAAATATCACAGGCCGCGGGGGAAGGGCTGGTCATCGATAGGGTATATCGCCAAAAAACCAATCATTTACCTAGCCTGCATGTCATCGGGCCATGCTGGAGATTTTCGTATACCTTGAGTACTCAATAGGGAGCTTCCCTAAAAACACTCATTTGCTCAAGGTCGAGATTACTTGACTCAGCACGAGACTCCAGACAACGCCCCGAAAAAGTTCGACATCACCGGCGCTTAGCTAAGAGTTTGGTCCGTATTGATCTCACGCCGAATTCGTTCAAGCAGCGAGTCTAAATCTGTATCCGGATCGAGGAGCAAAAAGCTCTCAAGGAGGAGGGTGAGTGGATGTACACCCATTCTGTCGGCAAGCTCCGATGCCTTTTCCAATGTAACGTTCTTAAGGCCGCGCTCAAGCGTACTCAGATATGTCCTGCTGCTGACGATTCCAAAATCTTCCTGGGTCAAACCCCGGCGAAGCCGTGTGTGACGTAAAGCAATGGCGAACGCTTCCTTCAGTTCCATTTTGCATAATCCACAAAAGGAACGATGAAGCCTTTTTGAGTTCTATAGAGCTACAATCTATAGTGTTCATTGTGAGAGATTTTTTATGCCCGCACTTCAGATAAGCGCCAGTCAGTTATCTGCGACGAGTGATCAGCGCAGTCCTTCAACCATGCTGATGGTCGCGGTGGCGAACGTTGCGCGGCCGGACAATTTGCTATGTAACAGAAGCAAACATGCAGACGCTCTCAAGACGCTGCTTCGGGGGATCAGAGATCGCGTGTCGGACATTGGTGGCTCGAGATTGGAATCGTATTTTCACAGCGGATGGGAGCCAAGCTTAAACGGCAATCTTGGAAGGTAACTAGGAGGCAGACCGATGACTATTGATCCCGATAAAGATGTCAAAGCTACCGCGATCGAGGCATGCAGTCGGGTCGAGAGTTCCGTTCCTGCGGGTAAATCAATAAAGGACCATGGAATAGACGTATGTCCTCGTCCAGTGGTGGCGCCTGCAAGAAGAGATGAGAAGCATCGGACTATCGAAGAAAGAGAAGAGGAGATGGTTACCCTTGCCAGAGATCATATTCTGACGTGCGGAGACTTCCTTCTAGTTCAGGACTTGGCTAACCATCTGGGTATTCACGTCGAGCTGCTGAGTCCCGCACTCAAGAAATGGGAAGCGGACCACCGAATTTTCTCGATCGATCACGATGGTTGCAGGTTTTTTCCAGCTTACGCATTCCCATCGCAAGGCGGCGCCGACCCGATTCCCGGGCTTAGAGAAGTACTATCTGTACTCTGTCCCATGAAAGATGGTTGGGGAGTTTCATTCTGGTTTATCTCTCCCAACGGATGGCTTGGAGGCAAGCGCCCACAGGACCTCCTTTCCACCGAGCCAAGCCGCGTGATTTCAGCTGCACACGAAGAAGCTAGCGGTGTCATGCATGGCTAGGTCCGCGAGGGCCTCGCCATAGGAAGTCACGTAGTCCCGCGGTATCCAGTCGCCGGAAGCCCAAAAACTAAATATTTATGACAGTAAACTCTTCACCGTGCTGTCTGGATCGCACGGCGAAAATGTGGGACCTGAAAATCAGAAGCGGTAACGACGACACCAGTTTGGAGTTTTACATGCTCCGTGTTCTGAAATTCAGGTCGGTGCACTATTTCTTAGAATTAGTTTCCGGGTACTGCAGCTTATGCCGCGGAAGCCACCCACGTAACACCATGGCGATCATCGAGGCTGCGGGTAGCGTCAAAGCTGAACAGAAGTGATTTTTCAAAATGGGGGAAAAATCTTCCATTTCGCATAATTAGTTGCTCAGATTTCGGAGAATTACTTCGGGGTACTTGTTGAAAAGATACATTGCCGTCTGCGTCGAGTAATACTCAGTTTAACATAATATACATTATGCGTAGTAATAGGTATTCCACAGGGGGTCTCTCCAAGGTACATTTCAACGCACCGCAAAGTCCTCATCAGCGCTCTGAAGTAAAAGTTTGAAATTTTGGAAAGTAAATGTTTGAAACGATGGTTTCGTCCCCATTTAAAAAAATTACTTCCGCGTGGTCTAGCCCGCGCATTTAGCATTCTATCTGATGAATTTAGGGTCAGTACGATCGCCCGATGATCTGCACTGGTGCTCCATACCGTGTTCATTTTTGGTCTCCAATGGTCCTCGTGGTCTCCGCTTAACGAGTTCACTTACGGACCGGTGTGGGTCCTGGCGACTTCGGCGCGAATTGAGCTTGCGTTGCCCACGCATGCTGGCACTAACACTCACAACGATCGGAAAATAAAGCTGGCCAAACAAATATAGGAAGGTCTAGCGAAATCTAATGATGTCTAGCGAATTTTGTTAGACATCGCTAGATTCGCGCAGTTGATGTATTTGGAGATGCTGACGGTTTAGTCCTCAGAAGCAAATGTGTAAAAAAATAGGAAGTAATCGTGTAAATCGATCCTTTCGCCTCACGTTTACGGTTTTGCTTACGGATCGCCTGTCCGGCGATCATCTGCGCGTTTCAGGCTCTGGCACGGCCTTTGCGACGGCCATCGTGTCTGATATTACGTCATGAGCATCGAATCCAGAAAAGTTGCCCTTAATCGGCATGATCGTGCACCGCGTGCGAATTCACCTATTTGGTTGATTTAATAAGCTTTTTTGGAACCAACTTGTACGTTTACGGTTTTACTGACATTGCAGCGTCCACCTACTAGCACGACGCTGTGTGAAATCTGCAGCGTTAAGCATGGAGTTGGTGCACGGATTTCAAGGGCTGTCCTTCGCGGAAATGAACAGTCCCGGCTGTTTACATTCCGATAGGCCGTAGAGCTTCTGCGGGCACCAGCTTCCCTGGGAGCTGCTCCAGAATTTGGTTTGTTGAAAAGCTCAGTAACGTGCGCTGGTCCTCGGCCTGTCCCCGACCCAAAACCGCATCCACACTTCCGGCATCATCACGTAGGCCCAGAAGTGTGGTTACCGTTGTAAACTAAATTTTTGACTTGTTAACCACTGTAGTTAACAGATCAAAAAACAGGTTTACAGGATGCTAAAGATCTACGCTTTTGAAGCCAGCAAGAAAGCTCTTAGCTGTGAGCTCCATGCTGGTGATAACGTGCTCTTTAGCGACACCGTCGATTGCAAACCGGTACTTTAAGTCTCTCCAAGGCGCAAATTGGTTACTCGAAAACTATAACTCAACTAAACATCTATTTAGTTGAGTTATATAGGCGAGTGTCTTTATTTAGCCAGGGGCAAGATCATTTACTTGTACCTCCCCTTCACTCTCCAGCCGACGAAACCACTGGTGAGGCCTCAGGAAAGTGCCAACTGCCATCAAGCACGCTGGCGTGTGGTTTATACAGGCGCACCGTGTAATTCCAGCCCGCCGTGACAGGCAGGCAATTGCTGACGCCATCCTCACATCCGCCGAATTGAACGGCGATGCTGCCATCGCTTTGATGTGTTGCCGTCAGATTATTAAGGGTGTAGCTGTTTTGCGGGTTGCGTTCGAAGTAGCCGGCCGCGTTGTATACGCTGATGGACCAAAAGGCGTCGACAGGAACGTCTTTAACCGTCAGGTGGTAGCGCAGTACTCCGTCATTGTGGGGTGGCGTGATGTTCAGGTAGTAAGCATCCTGCGCGGGGTTCCCACCCCAGGCTGACGCACTGCCGATGAAATGGCGCACGGGGTCGATCTCCCCTCGCCGCCCAAACATCCCCCGTGAATCAGGCACTGTTGCAGCCAGCGACAGCATTGTGCTGCGTATTGCATCAAGGCTTGCCTGATCCCAATGGGGCACGTCGAATTGTCCCGCGCGGCCTTGCTGATTCACCTTGATTCGATCCTGCAGCGCATGCGCTTGCTGCAGGTCATCGATTGAAGCCGGGTTGACCAAGGTACGAACGCCCAGCAGGACATAGCGTGTTCCGATCGACTCACGGGTGAAACGGTAGCTGCCAGGGTTGTACATCAATGGTTGCGTGTATTGATCCTCGTTGATCGCCATCAGGGAGAAGTAGCGTTGGCCGGCATCGGGTAACTCGACAGTCACCGGCCCCGCGTCCAGGTCGAACACCGCCGATGAGTACAACGTGTCGCGGTTCGGGCGGATAACCACTTGGGTGTCTGCGGGAACCAGTTCGCGGTTGTGCACGAACTTGCCAAAGCCACCACGGGCGACGACCCGACTGAAGAACTTGTCGGATTCGGCGCGGACAAAATTATCCGCCGTCACTTGTCTGGAATTTGTCGCCGCCACGGTCCCGAAGCACAGCGGTGTGATCAGGGCGAGCGCCAGTAACGGTGCCTTCAAGGTGCGCATGGTCAGGATCCTTTTATTATTGGAGTTGCGGGAACACTCAATCGATGCGTTGCACCTTGGGCGCTTGCCATTGCCCATCGAGGGCTTCGGGTTTCGGCCAATAGAGCCGCCCGGCGATGTAGAACGGGCCATTGGGCGCAGGCAGCCAGTTGTCCTGTTGCTCTTTGCCGGGTTGCTCGTGCTGGATGTACAGGGTGACGCCGCCATCGGGATCGCGCTTGAGGTTGGCCAGCATGGGTGAGTTGATCAGATAACGATGCAACGGATTGGCCACCAGAAACCGTTGGGCGTCGTACAGGGTCAGCGACCAGAAAGCGTTGACCGGCGGCAGTTGATGCGGCGCGAAGCGCAAGACGTAGCGATGTTGCGAAGCGTCAAGTTTGTTGCCATCGGCGTCGAGATAAAACGGCGGGTACAGCGTTTCTTCCCGATCATTGCCGTAAAGGCCTGTGACTGTCGCGCGCATGCGGTACAGGTAGTTCTGACCCAGAAACTCGCGGCTGCCAAGGAAACGTGAAGTAGAAATTTCCCCTCGGGCAACCTTCTGGCCGAGCGCCTCGAAGTCTTGCCAGGCATCCCCTATTCCCGCCTTGATCGCTTCACGAATTTCATTGGGCAACGCCTGCTCGTCGAAGGTCAGCCCGGGACCGATGCCCAGTTTCGCAAACTGCGCCATCAATTCGGTTTCGGAGGGATGTATGGGGCAGAACCCAAGGACGAAGTTCAGCTGATTGAAAAATTGCAGGCTGTTTCGTTCTGCCTCGGCACTGAGCGGCACCCGGAAATCAACAGGAGGGGCGGCTACTGGCGCGGGTTGCCCAAGGAATGCGGAGAGTGGCTGGACCTTGTACCCGGCCTGGATGCGCTTGACGTTTGCCAGGTCGTCCGGGCCCTGTAACTGGGTACGATAGAAAACAAAGGCAAACTGTGTTTCGGCGCGAAACACCCGGTCGATGCCCGCCGGCACCAACCCTTTCCAGTCAGGGCCGGCCAGCAGGAAGGTGCCGCCGCCATTACCCGTGGTACGGCTGCCGACGTAACCGAAATTGTAGGTATAGGCATCGACGAACTGTGCCGAGTAGTAACGCCCCTCCTCCACTGCCGGCAATGTCAGCACCAGAGGTTCCGTGCGCAGGTCCGCGCCCAGTTGAGAGTACGGGGTATCGGCGTTGGGCGAAGGAAAAGACTTATCGTCGGAGGTGTAGATGCGTGCCGTGTTGTGCAACGTGTTCCAGGGCGCCTTGAATTCCGGATGCTGGCGGTCCTGGAAATAGGTGTACTGGACGCGGTAATGATCGACCAGGGGGAAGCCATAAATATACGCTTGTTTTGCAATGACCCGCGCTTCAGCCGGTGTCAGTGCCGTAGCCGCAGACACCTGGCCATGGGTAAGCATCGTCAGCAGTACGAGCATGACGATGCGTTTTAGAGTGTTTTCCACCGGTTTCTCCTCTGGGTGAAAGGGCAAGTCTCATGAACGCAGGAAGGCGGGACGTCGGAACGCCCCGCTACCTTTTCAAACGTTGCCCAGCCCCCCACCACAGACCAGTACCTGACCACTGACGTAGTCCGATTCGGGAATGCAGAACAGGTACACGGCTCCGGCCGCTTCCTCGGTATTACCCGGGCGCCCCAGCGGAATCATGCTTTTGGACTGTTCGACGATGGCAGGGCTGATGCCCACCTTGATTTCCCGGCCCTCAATATTGATAAAGCGCGGATCACCTTCCACCGGCTGGGTCTGGCGCGTTTCGATATGGCCGAAAGCGACGGCGTTGACGTTGACCTTCATGCGCCCCCACTCCTTGGCCAGGCATTTGGTCATGCCCAGCACACCCGCTTTGGCGGTGGAGTAGTTGACCTGCCCCGGATTACCGCCCGCGGAGGTCGAGGCGATGTTGACCACCTTGCGATTGACCACGCGTCCTTCGGCGGCTTCTTTCTTGGCCATGGCGCTGATGACCGGTTGCGCGGCGCGCAGAATACGAAAGGGTGCGGTGATGTGGCAGTCGATAATTGCGTACCACTGCTCGTCGCTCATCTTCTGGATCACGTTGTCCCAGGTGTAGCCGGCGTTGTTGACGATGATGTCGATGCCGCCGAAGTGGTCGACCGCCGTCTTGATAAAACGCTCGGCGAAATCCGTCGCCGTGACGCTGCCCACACAGGCGACGGCATCACCGCCCAAGGCACGGATTTGGGCCACGACCTCTTCGGCGGGTCCGGCATCAAGGTCGTTGACCACGACTTGGGCGCCATCGCTGGCCAGTTTCAGGGCAACACTGCGTCCGATGCCGCGACCGGATCCAGTGACCAGGGCGACCTTGCCTGCTAGTTTTTTCATGGAAATGTTCCTTGTTCTTATTGAGTTCAGGTGAGTGCGACGGTGGCTTCGCCAAGCAGCTTCTGGTCGCCGTATTGATTGACGCAACGGATCTCCAGCCGTGCCCGCGGTTCGCCATCGACGGTCAACAGTTCAACGACCTTGCCGTGGCAAGTGGGGATATGCCCGAGCTGGGTGATACCGGTAAAACGTACCGCCAGGCTGCGAATCTGTGTTTGCGCTACCCAGGCGGTCAGCAGGCGACCCAGGTAGGCCACTGACAGCATGCCGTGGGCGAAGACATCGGGCAGGCGGGCCTTGCGGGCGAAATCCAGATCGATATGCACCTGGTTGTGATCACCCGATGCCCCCGCGTACAACGCCAGTGTCGTGCGGTTGATCGCCGGCAACGTCAGTGGCGGCAGCTCGAAACCAACCGGCACTTGATCAAACGGGAGTGAGTTCATGACGGGCACCTCAGCGCTGCACGAGAGAGGAGCGGATATCAGCGATGTGCTGCCCGTCCTGATTGGTGACGCGGGTTTGTTGCACCACGAAGGTCAGCGCCCCGCCTTTCTTTTCGTAGACATCCACGACACGGGTGTCGAATGTCAGTACATCACCGGCATAGGCCAGCGCGTGATATTCGAAGCCCTGTTCGGCATGCAGGATGCGCCCCAGATCGAAGCCAAAAACATCCTGCACGATGTGGTCGCTGTCACGTCCTTCAGCCTCCAGACACATCACAAAACTGGGGGGTACCGGTAACGATCGATGTCCGGCACGCCGGGCGACGGTTTCATCGGTGTAAACCGGATCGGTTTCGCCGATGGCCTTGGCGAAAAAGCGCAGGCGGCCCTTCTCAACTTCACAACGGGTCACGCCCAGTGAGCACCCGATCAGACTCTTGTCTGCCATGTCACGCAGTCCTGTCAGTCATGGAAAGCGCGCGCCCGCGATGGGCGCGCCGTATTATCAGCCGCGGCCGAAGAGGGTCACGATGCCGGCGCCGCCCAGGCCCAGGTTGTGCTGCAAGGCGTGCTGGATGTTCTCCACCTGGCGCTTGTCGGCCGTGCCGCGCAACTGATGGGTCAGCTCGTAGCACTGGGCAAGCCCGGTCGCGCCCAGAGGGTGGCCTTTGGACAGCAGGCCACCCGATGGATTGACCACGACCTGGCCGCCGTAGGTGTTGTCGCCGTCCATCACGAACTTTTCGGCGCCACCTTCGGGGCAGAAACCCAGGCCTTCGTAGGTCAGCAGTTCGTTATGGGCGAAGCAGTCGTGCAGTTCGCAGATGCGGATGTCTTCAGGGCCTACGCCGGCCTTCTCGTAGACTTCTGTCGATGCCTGACGGGTCATGCCGACGCCAACGATGCTGATCAGCGAAGGCGGATCGAACGCTTCTGGCTGATCAGTGACCAAAGACTGGGCGAGGATGCAGACGTCGGTACGCAGGCCATGCTGCTTGGCGAAACGCTCGGAAACGACAATCGCCGCGGCACCACCACAGGTCGGCGGGCACGCCATCAAGCGCGTCATGACGCCCGGGAAAATCACCTGGTCGGCCATGACTTCCTCGGTCGTCAGCACCTTCTTGAACACCGACAACGGGTTATTGGCGGCATGACGGCTGGCCTTGGCGCGAATGGCGGCGAAGGTTTCCATCCGGGTGCCGTATTTTTCCATGTGTTCTTTGCCAGCACCGCCGAACAGCTTCAAGGCGTCGGGCATCTCGCGGCCTTCCGGGAAGATCGCGTTGGATACATCTTGTCCCTTGCCGTATGTGATCGGACGATCAAGCCAATGGGATTTCAATGCACCGGGCTGCATCTGCTCGAAGCCGAAGGCCAGGGCACAATCCACCGCACCGCTTTCCACGGCCTGTCGCGCCAGGTAGAGCGCGGTAGAACCGCTGCCGCAGTTATTGTTGACGTTGATCACCGGGATGCCGGTCAGGCCCACTTCATAAAGCGCCGACTGGCCACTGGTCGAGTCGCCATAAACATAGCCTGCGTAGGCCTGTTGCACCTTGCGATAGTCCAGGCCGGCATCCTGCAAGGCCTGGCGAATGGCCTGTGCCCCCATTTCGACATAGGTACCGCTCTGGCCTGGCTTGGCAAACGGGATCATGCCGACACCGGCAACCACTACTTTCTGCGACATCTTTCTCTCCAAGGGTGATGTGACGAGGTTCGGGAATGACGCCAGCGCGGCGTCAACCCTGTAGAGCCCTGGCGTTGATAGTCCCGCAACCCTGTCCGTGTTCCCCCCCTCGAGTCGAGGGGGATTGCCGCTGCCCGCCAATCATTCCGTCACCCACCCCCCCTCACGCGAGGGGGGGGAATTGGTGTGAGTGGAGAGATCGTGTACGCGCCGATCAGGCACCGGAGCCAACCGGTACAACCAGGAACACGATATGGAGCACCGAATGACAATAAGAAAAGCCAGAGTATTCCAGCCGCATCTGCTCGCCAGCGCCATTGCCCTCGGCATGGCCACACAAGCAGGTGCAGTCGATTTCGACCTTGGCGAAATCCAGGGCAAGTTCGATTCGTCGCTGTCCATTGGCGGCAGCTGGTCCACTACCGGCGCTGACAAAAAATTCATTTCCAACAACAGCGGTACTGGCGTGGTCGGTAAAGGCTCGGCGCGGGTCATTGACGACGGCCGGCAGAACTTCCGCGCAGGCGAAAACTTCTCCACCCTGTTCAAAGGCATCCATGACCTTGAATTGAAGTACGGCGAAAGCGGCGCCTTCGTGCGTGGCAAGTATTGGTACGACTTCGAACAGGAGGATGGTAGCCAGCATTTCTACGACATCTCCGGCAACGGTCGCGACCAGGCGTCAAAGGCTAGCGGCGCCCAGTTCCTCGATGCCTTCGTTTATCACAACTACACCATTGCCGAACTGCCGGGTAACGTGCGCGTGGGCAAGCAGGTCGTGAGCTGGGGTGAAAGCACCTTCATTCCCAATGGCATCAACTCGATCAATCCGGTCGATGTCAGCGCGCTGCGCAGTCCGGGGGCGGAAGTCAAAGAAGCGCTGGTTCCGGTGCCCATGTTGTATCTGTCGCAGGGCATCACTGAAAACCTGACGGCCGAGGGCTTTTACCAGTTCCAGTGGAAACCGACCGTCCTCGACAACTGCGGGACCTTCTTCGGCGGTGACTCCGCCGCCACCGGCTGCGATGACCGTAACGTGGTTGCCGGCAGGGACCTGCCTCCGGGTGTGGCGAAGAACACCGGTGGTGCGGCGGCTGTCGCCGCAGGCATCGATGATGTCTACCTGCCGCGTGCCAACAGCCGCGATGCCCGTGACAGCGGCCAGTTTGGCCTGGCGCTGCGCTGGTTCCTGCCGGACTTCAATGACACCGAGGTGGCTGCCTATGCGATGAATTATCACAGTCGCAGCCCGTTCATCAGCGAAACCCAGACCACCGGACGCTATACGCCAATTGCCGGGTTGCCCGCGGCCGTCAACGCGGCTCAGGCACAGTTTGCGGCCATCCGTGGCGCGAACTACTTCCTCGACTATCCGGAAGACATTCGCCTCTACGGCCTGAGCTTCGCCACCAACCTTTCGGGTATCGCCTTTAACGGTGAAGTGAGCTACCGGCCGAACATGCCGATGCAAATCAACACTCCCGACCTGACCTCGGCCGCATCGGGCAATCGCGTCTCGCCATTGTTCGTCAGCGGTGAAGACCGCCTCAGCCCTGGCTCGATTATCGACGGCTACAAGCGTATGCCGTTTACCCAGGCCCAGGTTACAGCGACCAAGTTGTTCAATCAGGTGGCTGGGGCCGACCGTCTCACCCTGGTCGGCGAAGTGGGTTATGACCACATTGGCGGTATCGGTAGCGCCAACGGTACTGACCTGCGCTTCGGACGCAACCCGGTGTTTGGCGGTGGCGAACTGCCGGGCGCTGCCAATGCCGGGTGCATCGGCACAGGTGTGGGTACCCCGGGGGCCAGTAATCCGCAACAGGAGTGCAACAACAATGGCTTTTACAGCAGCAACTCGTGGGGCTATCGCCTGCGTGGTCAACTTGACTATCCGAACGCCCTTGTCGGCATCAACCTGTCGCCCAACCTGGCCTTTTCCCATGACGTCAGCGGGTTCGGTCCCACCTTCGAGGAAGGCGTCAAGGCCGTCAGCGTCGGTCTGAACGCCGATTATCAGAGTACCTACACCGCCGCCCTCTCCTACACCGACTACTTCGGCGGCCACTTCAACACCACAACTGATCGTGACTTCGTGGCACTCAGCTTTGGCGTGAACTTCTGACAGAGGAAACCAATGATGACCACTTGCACCCTGATGAAATCCACATTACTGACTTTGACCCTGAGCCTGTTGGCCTCCAGCGTCATGGCCGCCGTCTCGCAGCAGGAAGCCGACCAGCTTGGCACCACCCTCACCCCGATGGGCGCGCAAAAGGAAGGCAACGCCGATGGCAGCATCCCGCCCTGGACGGGTGGTTTGAAAGCCGACGCCGCGCCCGTGCAGAACGGTTTCCTCGGCGATCCCTTCGCCAGCGAAAAGCCGCTGTTCGTCATCACCGCCAGCAACGCCGAGCAATACAAGGACAAGTTGACGGCCGGGCAACTGGCGTTGTTCAAGCGCTACCCGAGCACTTACAGAATCCCGGTCTATACCAGCCATCGCACATTCAATGCACCCCAGGCCGTCTACGATGCCGCGAAAAAAAGCGCCACGACCACTCAATTGACCAACGAAGGTTCGAGCCTGGCGAACTTCACCGCACGTTATTACGCCTTTCCGATCCCCAAGACAGGCGTGGAACTGATCTGGAACCATGAAACCCGTTATCGTGGCACGAACTATTACCGGACCTCGGCCCAGGCTGTACCGCAGACCAGTGGCGATTACACGATCGTCGGCTTCAACGAGACGTTCGGCACGCCGCAAAACATGATCGACAACAACCCGGAAAAAACCGAAAACATCCTTTACTACTTCAAGCAGGAAGTGATCTCTCCCGCCCGACTGACCGGCACGGTCAACCTGGCCTATGAGACCATCGACCAGCTCAAGGAACCACGCCAGGCCTGGACGTACAATGCCGGCCAACGTCGTGTGCGCCGCGCCCCGGAAATCGCCTATGACGGCCCCGGCACCGCTGCCGACGGCATGCGTACCACCGACAACACCGATCTCTACAACGGTTCGCCCGACCGATACACCTGGAAACTGGTGGGCAAGAAGGAAATGTATATCCCGTACAACAATTATCGGTTGTGGTCGCCTTCGGTGAAGTACGCCGACATCGTCAAACCGGGGCACATCAACCAGGACCTGACGCGCTACGAGCTGCACCGGGTCTGGGAAGTCGAAGGCACGCTCAAGCCGACCGAGCGCCACCTTTACGCCAAGCGCCACATGTACTTCGACGAAGACAGCTGGGCGCTGGTCGAGGTCGATCACTACGACAGCCGGGGGCAACTGTGGCGCGTGGCAGAAGGCCATCTGGTCAACGACTACCAGAATGGTGTCGCCAGTTATGCGGCGCAGACACTCTATGACCTCATTGCCGGTCGCTACGTGGTAATGGGCTTGATCAACGAGTCCAGACAAGGCACCCAGTACGGGCAGAAGTTCGCGATCAGCGAGTTCATCCCCAGCGCACTGCGTAATGCCGGTATTCGCTAAGCTGGATGGTCTGCCCTGAGCAAAAGTGCACGTCTCGTTACACAGGCGTGCACCCTCCTTTTCAGCCTGCGTTACCCCAATAAAAAGGCCGATCCGCACCACGGATCGGCCTTTTTTATGGTGTTAACGCTTCATTCGAAAATCACCTGGCGGCCACTCTCGATCCAGCCCTCGATATTGCCCTGATGGCGGTCTTCGATAGGGTTGCGGCGAATCTTCAAGGTTGGTGTCAACAGGCCGTTGCCGACGCTCCAGGGTTCGTCGACGACAACCAGGCAGGCCAATTGCTCGTGGGCTTCCAGTTGCTCGTTTACCTGTTCCAGCAGCTGTACCAGTTCAGCGGCGAGCGCGTCACGAGCTTCCGTGTCACCCAGGGTGGCGCGGGTATCCGGGGACACATTGATCAATGCAAACGGCTGCGTCAGGCCGACGCCCGTCACGCAGGACGCCTCGACGCGCGAGTGGTTGCCCAGCATCGCCTCGATCGGAACGGGCGCAATGTATTTGCCCTTGGCCGTCTTGAACATCTCCTTGACCCTGCCCGTGATGCGCAGCCTGCCCTGGTCATCCAGTTCACCGCGGTCACCGGTGCGGAACATGCCATCGGCGGTGTAGCTTTCGGCAGTCAACGCTGGCTGTTTGTAGTAGCCGAGCATCTGTGTAGGGCTTTTCACCAGAATTTCGCTGTTGTCTGCGATGCGGCATTCGACGCCAGGCATCGCGGCACCGACATACCCCACTCGCACCTTGCCGGGAACGCTGAAGTGGGAAATGCCGAAGTTTTCCGACATGCCATAGCCTTCAAGCAACTCCAGGCCCAACTGGCGATACCACTCAAGCACCGCGACGGGCAAAGGCGCAGAACCCGACAACCCGGTGTGCGCCTGGTCCAGGCCCAGTGCGCCGAGTATTTGCGCTTTCATCTGCGCGCCCAGCAGCGGATCGGCGAACGCAGCGGCCTGAGTCGCCGAAGGAATGCGCTCGTTGATGCTCTGGTAAAACTTGCTCCACAGCCTCGGCACGGAAAGGAAGATCGTCGGTCGAGCGCGACGCAGGTCTTCGCTGAATGTCTCCAGCCCCCAACTGAAAAACACCCGACAGCCGCTGAACAGCGAAATCGTTTCCACCACGGCGCGTTCGGCGGTATGCGCCAGGGGCAGGTAGGACAGCAAGCGGTCGGTGCTGCAGGTACCACGGCCACCGTTGTATAGGCAGGCGGATAAGGCGGGGGCGTCATGCATCGCGGCAAAACTGTGCATGACGCCCTTGGGATGTCCCGTACTGCCGGACGTATAAACGATCGTGGCCAGATCACCGGGTTTGGCCTCACATACCTTGTCCAGCGCAGCCGTGGCGGCGATGAGATCTTCCCAGGGTTGCGCCTCGACACTGGATGACATTGGCAGACCGATCAGCGGCAGATCGGCAGGCACGCCGCAACGAACGGCGCGCCAGCCTGCAGCGTCGCCGTCCAGTCGGCCCACGAATATCAACCGCAGATCCGCATGATCGATCACGTACTTGACGGTTTCGGCGTTGGCTGTCGAATACAGCGGCACGCTGACATGTCCCGCCATCCAGATCGCAAGATCGGCGATGATCCAGTGAGCTGAGTTCTTGCCAAAAATACCGACGGAGGATTTCGTCGGCAAATCGAGGTTTTGAAGGTGAGCGGCCATGCGCCGCGCCTGGTCACCCACCTCCCGCCAGCTGTAATCTTGCACGCTGCCATCGGGCAAGGGCTGGGTCAGGTAGATCGAATCCGGCGTGCTGTGCTCCCAATGAAGGAAACGATGCAACAGTGTGGCGTATTTATTGTTGTTCATGGCAGATCCTGCGTCTGAAGGATGGTGTTCCACCCCATTGAAATTGTTCTGTTCCCGACGCGTTACTGCGCAGGGGCTGCGCAGGTTTCAAGCGCGCTGATAAAGGGTGGCCGTCACCGTGCCGTCAGCACCTGTCTGATGCTGGAGGGCTAATTGTGCTTGGACAACCTGGCGTCGGCCAGCGGTGCCACGCAAGTGATGAACGAGTTCGATACACTGGGCCAGGGCACTCGCCGCTGAAGCTTGGCCCAACGCAAGCAGCCCACCCGAGGGATTGACGATCAGATTACCATCGTAGGTGTTGTCGCCATCTTCGATGAGCTTTTCCCCACTGCCTTCCGGACAGAAACCCAGCGCCTCGTAGAGCAGCAACTCACTGACCGTACTGATGTCGTGCAGTTCGCACACATCGACCTCTTGCGGTCCCCTGCCCGCCTGCTCATACAATTCCTGGGCCGCGGCAACGTTGACGTCGTAGTCGACACCGGCAAAGATCGTCCCCTGCTCCTGGCCCTGCACCTGCTGCCGCGACACGCACGCCTGGGCGGCAATGCGTACAACCGCCCTGCTATCGAGGCGACGGGCCAATTCACTGGAGCACAGCAACACGGCCGCGACCCCCGAACTGGCCCAGGCAAACTGAGGATGGGTGAGCGGCCCGCAGATCTGTCTGGCCTCCAACACCTGCTCCAGTGTCAGCGTGCTGTTGAACGCCGACAGTGGATTGAGTGCTGCATGTTGGCGTGCCTTGACGGCGATCATGGCGAATGTCTCCTGGCGAGCCTGGTATCGCTCCATGTATTCGCGCGCCGCAGCGCCGAGTTGTTCGATCGCAAGGCCCTGGGTCGGCAATGCCGATGCACTTTGAACACCCAGCACCAGGATGCTTTGCGCCTGCCCGAGGGCAATGGCCTGACAGGCGCGGTAAAACAGCGCGCTGCCTTCGGCACTGGCCGGCGTGAAGTGACACAACGGCACGTGCGCAAGCGCTTCTCGCTGCAAGGCACATTGCAACGTTGCGCTGTCGGTCATGCCCGTCACGGCATACACGGCTGAGAGGTTGCTCGCGCAGACACCGGCGTCTTTCAGCGCCTGGCGTATCGTGGCGCCGATCAGTGCGGGTGGATCGGGTCCCAGGGTGGCTGGATTGAAGGGGGACATCCCTACGCCAATCACATTGACGCAACGTTGCATTGTGCTCTCCCAAAATAAAAAACTGCCGCGTTCCCTGAATGGAAGCGGCAGATGCCTGACCAATCAGGCCGGTACGGAGTCGAACAGTTCGACGGCACCATTTTTCAACACCACCACATCACGCTCGACCGCACGCATCTCGACAATGATGCGCGTCGGCGACTCGCGCCACATGCGGGTCTCCAGGGTGTCGCCGGGCATCACGATGGCGGCGAAGCGCGCGCGCACACTCTTGAACAACCGCGAGTCGTTGTCGCAGAACGCCTTGATCACATGACGGCCCAGATAACCGAAGGTGCATAGGCCGTGCAGGAACGGCTTCTCGTAGCCAGCCTTGGCGGCGTAATCCGGGTCGATGTGCATCGGGTTCCAGTCACCGCACAGGCGATAGAGCAATGCCTGATTGACCTCGGTGGTATCGGCAAGCACAGCATCGGGTTCACGGGCAGGTGCCACGTTGACTTCTTCGCTGGCCACGCGCTCCAGACCGGCGCCAGGTACGCCCGGATAGAAGCCCGTCACCTCGTTGTAGAACAGCGGTGTTCCGTGCTCGTCAGTGGTCTCGATGGCCAGAATGGTCACGGTGCTCTTGCCTTTGTCGATCGCCGATTTCAAGCGCATGCTGTGCTTGAGTTTGGCTTTGGGTGGCAACGGACGATACATCACGGTGTATTGTTCGCCGTGCAGGCCCTTGGCGAACGGCACATTCAGACCTTCCAGCTGTGGCTCACCGGACTTGGCGGCGCGCAGGAACACTTCAGTCGCCGGCAACACGGCCATGGTTGGTAATACGCGGAACCCGTCGCCAAGGAACTCGTTGACGTACTTCAACTCATCGCGATCCAGCGGGTCCTTGGCGGCGCCCACGGCCAGTGCATAGAGCGCCGCATCGTTCTGGTTGTATTCGGTTTCCAGATAGGAAACAGCGTTGGCCGCCACCTCCATATCGACGTAGGCGTTACCACCCTTGGCCGGCGAGTCCATGCGTGCGAACAGCTCCTTGAAGCCTTCACCGCCATCGGCGTGATGGACGCTATGCTCATCGAATTGGGTGATACGCGACCAGTTGTCACGCACCAGCTCCGGGCTGAGGGTATTGGTGTGCAGGAACCGGCCGTGGGAGCGCTCCCAACGGTATTTGGCGTGGAAGCCACCACCGACCTCGAACAGGCCACCGGTGTCCGCGCACTCTTCGCTGCACAGCCAGCCCACCAGCGGCGCAACGTCCTCGACCTTCAACTTGTCGTGAAGCTCCTGCGGGAAAATACCGCTGGCGATCACCATGCGCGAGGCTGCGATGGGCGCGATGGTGTTGACGCGGATATTCTTGCTCGCCCCTTCGATGGCCAGCGAGTTGGCAAAACCGATCAGCCCGGATTTGGCAGTGGAATAGTTGCATTGGCCAAAGTTGCCGAAGATGCCGGCGCCTGACGCGGTCATGACAATGCGCCCGTAGGCTTTTTCACGCATGATCGGCCATACCGCGTGAGTCAGGCGGAACGCGCCCTTGACGTGAACTTCCTGGATCAGGTCCCACTGTTCCTCGGTCATTTTGTGGAACGAGCTGTCGCGCAGGACACCGGCATTGTTGATCAGGATGTCGACGGTGCCGAACGCTTGCAGCGCGGTGGCGACGATTTTTTCGCCTTCGGTGACCGAGTGATGGTCGGCGACCGCCTCGCCGCCCAGGGCGCGGATCTCGGCCACCACGGCGTCGGCGGCGGACGATGAACTGCCCAGGCCTTCGGTGCTGACGCCCAGGTCATTGACTACCACCCTGGCACCCCGTGAAGCCAGCAACAAGGCATGAGCGCGGCCCAGACCGTTACCGGCACCGGTGACAATGGCTACTTTGCCGTCAAAGCGAATTTCTTGAGACACGTTTGCTCTCCTTTGGTCGCGCTCACAACGTGCGAGCGATGATTTCTTTCATGATTTCGTTGGTGCCGCCCCAGATGCGGTTTCCGCGTGTATCCAGGTACAACCGGGCGATCGGGTATTCGGTCATGTAGCCGTTGCCGCCGTGCAATTGCAGGCAGGCATCGACCACGCGGCTGCTGAGCTCCGCGGTCCAGTACTTGGCGACCGCGGCGGCTTCGGCCGTCAACTCACCGCGCAGCAACAGCTCCATGCAGCTGTCGACCCAGGAGCGGCCAATCTGGACCTCGCTCTTGAGTTGCGCGAGGGTGAATCGGCTGTTCTGGAAATCGAGCACCGGTTTGCCGAAGACCATCCGTGTGCGGGTGTATTCGATGGTGTGATCCAGCGCCGCCTCGGCCTGGGCCTGAAAGCCCACGGCGCCGATGATCCGTTCCCACGCGAGATCGTGCATGAGCTGGTAGAAACCTTGTCCCGGGGCACCACCGAGGACGTTTTCGGCCGGTACGCGGCAATCGTCGAAAAACAGCATGCTGGTGTCCTGGGCATGCAGGCCGATCTTTTCCAGCGGCTGGGAACGGCTGAAGCCTTCGCGTTCCTTCTCGACGATGATCAGCGAAATGTCCTGGGCGCCCTTGCCGCTGGTGCCGGTCTTGCACACTACGATGGCGAGGTCGCAGGAGGCGCCATTGGAGATAAAGGTCTTCGAGCCGTTGAGCACGTACTCGTCGCCGTCGAGCGTCGCGCGGGTTCGCACCGCCTGCAGGTCTGAACCGGTATTGGGTTCAGTCATGGCGATGGCGCCGACCGTTTCGCCGCTGATCATTCTCGGCAACCAGGCCTGTTTCTGCGCCTCGGTGCCGTAATTGAGGATGTAGAACGCAACCAGGCCGTGCACCCCGAAGCCGATCAGGCCAGACGCGCCGACACGCATGAATTCTTCGGAAAAGACCATGTCGAACAGGCGATCGGCACCGGGGCCGCCGTACGCCTCCGGCATGGAAGGCAACAACATGCCCAGTTCACCGGCCTTGCGCCAGACCTCGCGGGGGACGCATTTGTCCTTCTCCCACTGGGCGTGGAAGGGGGCGACTTCGTGTTCCATGAAGCGGCGGCAGGCGCGGCGAAACTCATCGTGCTCGGTACTGAACAATGTGCGGGGAATCAGGTATTGCATGGGTTTTTCCTCGGCAACCGGGATCAGAGCGTGCGTCCGACCAGATCTTTCATGATGTCGTTGGCGCCGCCGGCAATTCGCAGGACGCGGTGATCAAGGTAGTGACGGGCCACCGGGTACTCGAGCATGTAGCCGTTGCCCCCGTGCAGCTGTACGCACTCGTCCACCACCTTGGTGTAGAGGTCCGAGCACCACAATTTGGCGCAGGCCGCCGCTTCCGGGCTGAGGGTCCCGGCCAGGCACTGCTCCATGCAGCGGTCGACGTAGTTCTGCGAGACCGCCAGTTGCATCTTCAGGTCGGCCAGTTTGAAGCGGGTGTTCTGGAAGTCGAAGATCGGTTTGCCAAACACCTTGCGCCCTTTGGTGTACTCGATTGTGCTATCGAGTACAGCCCCGCCACCGGCGACACTGCTGATCGCGATGCAAAGACGTTCCCAGGCCAATTCCTTCATCAGCTGGACGAAACCCTGCCCCGCCACGCCCCCCAGCAGGTTTTCCTTCGGCACCCTGACGTTGTCGAAAAACAGCATCGTGGTGTCCTGGGCATGCAGGCCCACCTTGCGCAACGGTTGGGAACGGCTGAAACCCGCGCGCTCGGATTCGACCAGAATCAGCGAAATGTCCTGGGCGCCCTTGCCCGTGTGGCCGGTCTTGGCGACCACCACCACGACATCACATTGGCTGCCGTTGGAAATGAAGGTCTTTGAACCGTTGATGACGTATTCGTCGCCATCGAGTACGGCGCGGGTCTTGACCGCTTGCAAGTCGGAGCCGGTATCGGGCTCGGTCATCGCTACGGCGCCGATGGCCTGACCTGAAGCCATCTTTGGCAGCCAGCTGTGCTTTTGCCGTTCACTGCCAAAATTCATCAGGTAGCCGGCGACGATGTCATGCACCCCGAAGCCGATCAGCCCGGATGCCTGGCCTGCGCGGTAAATTTCCTCAGTGGCGATCATCGAAAAGCGACGGTCCAGACCGAGCCCGCCATAGGCTTCAGGTGTGGACGCATTAAGCATGCCCAGGGCGCCGGCCCGTTCCCAGATAGACCGGGGGACACGATGGTCCGTTTCCCACTGTTCGAGGCAAGGTGCACATTCCTGAGCCAGGAAGCGCCGCACGCTGGTGCGAAACTCCTCGTGCTCGTGGTCAAACAGGCTACGCGCAATCATCGGGTGGCTCTCTCCTAGGGTCGTCGGTGCGCCACCATTGAAGGGGCTCTGGATCGATCATAGGAGGAGGTATCGCGGATCTACCCCCTCAGTGCGGGGGGGATTGGCCGGGTAATGAGGATTGCGGTCTTGCCCCCCTTTCTGGGTTGGTTGCCGGGCCGACACGGTCTATAGACTGGCTCTGGCGAGATACCAGCGCGCGAACTCAATGGCACGTCCACGCAACGCTCCACACCTTCGCCGCGCTGGTGTTTCGCCCTTACTCGATCAGGCCGCGTTTGCGCGCCCAGGAGACTGCGTCATAACGGCTGGAAACGCCCAGCTTGGAGTAGATGTTTTTCAGGTTCCACTTGACCGTCTCCAGGGAGATGTTCAGCGTCAGTGCCACTCTTTTATTGGCCATCGTCTGGCTGATCAATTGCAGAATCGCCAACTCCCGCGGCGTGAACATCGCAGACTCGCCATTGGCCGACGATTCGTTTGCACGAGCGACACTGACCGGACCAAAGCGCTCCAGCACCCGCTTCAGGTACACCTCATCCTCACTGCCCAGCGGCTTGCTCGCCAGCATCGTCAGCATCTTGCGCATGGCATCACCTTCATCGAGGAAGGTGCGCACCAGTCCCAACCGGCGCCCCAAGGACAGGGCTTCGAGCAAGTGGGCCTGGGTTTGCTGCGGCTGCAACAAGTCAGCCCTGGCACACGCCATCACCAACTGGCCTGTCACCAGCAGCTGGCCACGATTGAATTTTTTCGCGTAATTGTTGAGGACCGCCAAGTCTTGAAGGGCTTTGTCCGGATAGTTGGTCGCCAGCAGCAAACGCGCCCGCGCCAATGCGGCTATCGCCGGGATGTCTGCCTGGAAACCCTGGGGATGGTGGTGCAGCGCTGCAAGCGTCTGCAGTTGTTCAACCTTTTGCGCGGCGAGGGTCTTGTCATTGTCCAGCAGCGCAATGCGCGCCTGTTCCGCCAGGCAATGTATCAATGCACGCTCCTGGCCGATGGTACGAAAATGACGTGCCTGTCGCTCCAGAAAGGTCATTGCCAACTCGCTGCTGCCCTGAAGCAAATCCAGGCGCGCGCGGCAAATCGTGGCGCGAAGCATGGTATCGGGCATGGCCCACTGCAGCAGACCGTTGCGATTGGCGAGAATTTCCCGCGCTTCGTCAGTTCGGTCCAACTCGCGGTACACCTCGGCCAGCGTCGCAGCCCCGATGTAGGCGCTGGCGGCGCGATGTCCATGAACCGCCACGGTGCGAGCCAGTTGTGCCGTTCCGATCCGCTCGGCCTCATGCATCTGACCGGCCTGCAAGTAACACAGCGTACGCGCACCTTCGGCCACCAACGCCATCTCGGCATCGCGCTCAGCCTCCGGGATAGGGTTCTCATCGAGGCATTGCAACGCTTCCTCGATCCTTCCCGCCGCCAGATAGGCGATAGCCAACAGCGCAGGAGCGCCGAAACGGGTCACCGAATAGTCATCGGGCAATGCCTTGAAATCCTTGAGCAGGCCAATGATGGGCTCGGTGCGATCGCGCTGCACCTCGATGGCTGCCTGCACCAACGGTAGCCGATAGGCGACATCCATCTGCTGCGCCGCTCCACTGCGATGGAATTGCTCCAGCCAGGCCTCTGCCTTGGCCGGTCGGGCCGTGAGTGCGTAGGCCAGGCAACCGAGGAAAAACAAACGGGGGCGCAGGAACAGGACGTCCTGCGGGAGTCGGTCAAGCAGGCGAAGCAACGGGCTCAGTTGTCCCAGGCTCCAGGTGGCCGGGGCTGCCCGTTCGATCAGCTCGGCGGCATAGTTCAGGTCGCCCGCCAGGGTCGCGTGACGTACCGCCTCGGCCAGCAGTTTGCGCTCGGCAAACCAGCGAGCGGCCCGATGATGCAATGCGTTTTGCGAGGCGATCTCACGACGGGCAAGCCGCGTCGCCAGGAAGTCGCCGAACAAGGCATGGAAGCGATACCAGGGCTGGCGGTCATCGGCTTCGACACGAAAAATCAGTACGTTTTCTTCACCCAGCCGCTTGAGCATGGCCTGCGCGGCATCGGTGCCGGTGATCGCTTGCGCCAAAGACGCATTGAAGCGTCGGCATATGCTCATGCTTTCCATGAACGATGCCAGTTCGGCCGGTAGATGAGCCATCACGTCTTCGGCGAGATAATTGTGCAGGTCATCGGAGCGCCAGCCCATCTCGCGCAGGGTGCTGCGGGACTCGGGATCACTGCGCAGCAGGATAATCACCAATTGCAGGGTTGCCGGCCAGCCGCTGGTCAGCCCATGGATCTCGTGGACTTCCTCGGGGGTGAGTTTCAATGCAGCCAGGCTCTGCTCCAGAAACGCACGAGACTCTGCCAGATCAAAGGGCAATGCCGCGCAATCGAGTTCCACCAGTTGTCCGCTGAGGCGCAGGCGACTGACACTCAATGGCGGGCCGACTCGGGACGAGATCACGAAGTGCAGGTTGTCAGGGCTATGGTCCAGGAGCTTTTGCATAAACTGATGCGCACGCGGGTCGGTGACATGCTGATAATCATCGATCACCAGAAACAGGTCTTTGTTGATGCTCGCTGCACCTTCAACAATGGCCGCCACGACCTCGTCAATGAACTCTGGTCGCGCGCCCTCGAGCAATACATCGTTGTCCAGGGCAATACCAAGTCGCTGCAAGGCACCCCGTAGATAAGCGAAGAAAATGGGCACATGTTTGTCGTCGGCACTGAGTGCAAGCCAGGCAACTTCGTAGCCGGCGCGGATCATGACCTGCCGCCACTGGGCCAGCAGCGTGGTTTTGCCGAAACCGGCGCTGCCGGTGACCAATCCCACCCGGCATTGCGTCATGGCCCGAAAGTCCTCCAGCAGGCGTTCGCGCACAATGGTCTGCGTGCCTATGCGAGGCGGGGCAAATTTGGTTGAAACGAGCAATTTGTCGGTATGCATGTCCTGCCTGGTCTCCGATGCCCAGATCGCCGATCAACCGTAACAAAACAGCAAGATCACCGCTGCAAGATAGGGGATGGGCGAAAATGTGCCTAGATTCTCGCGAGTTTCGAGTTTTATACCCGATACGGACAGAAGTCAGCACCTGCCATCGCTTCCTCCGCCGTCGCCAGCATGGTGGAGGGTAAAAGAGGCAACCTCCCCCCTACAAACGAGGGGGGAGTCAGGCGACGACCTTAGAGGGTACGTGCCACTAACTCACGCATGATGTCGTTGGCACCACCATAGATCCGATTGACGCGGCTATCCAGGTAATGCCGGGCCACCGGATACTCGAGCATGTAGCCGTTACCACCGTGCAGCTGCAGGCACTGGTCCACCACTTTCGAATAAAGCTCCGTACACCACAGTTTGGCTGCCGCAGCGGCCTCCGGGCTCAGTTCATGTTGCAGGATAAGCTCCATGCAGCGGTCGGTGTAGGTCTGTCCAAGAACGATTTCGGTCTTGAGATCAGCCAGCTTGAAGCGCGAATTCTGGAAGTCGATGATCGGCGTGCCAAACACCTTGCGCTCGCGGGTATAGGCAATGGTCTGCTCCAGCACGGCCTGACTCGCCGCTATGGCCAGGATGCCGATACTCAAACGCTCCCAGGCCAGCTCCTTCATCAATTGGTAGAACCCCTGGCCGGGTTCGCCGCCCAATACGCTGGTCTTCGGCACACGCACGTCCTGGAAAAACAGCATGGTGGTGTCCTGGGCATGCAAGCCAACCTTGCGCAGCGGTTGGGACTTGGTCACACCGGCCCGGTCAGCCTCCACCAGAATCAGCGATATGTCCCGTGAGCCTTTGCCCGTATTACCGGTCTTGGCGATCACCACGATGATGTCGCAGTTGGTGCCATTGGAAATAAAAGTCTTCGCACCATTGATCACGTATTCGTCGCCGTCGAGCACGGCGCGAGTCTTGACCGCTTGCAGGTCCGAGCCCGTATCGGGCTCGGTCATGGCCACCGCCGCGATGCACTCGCCACTGGCCATTTTCGGCAACCATCGCTGTTTCTGCTCTTGCGTGCCGAAGTTGATCAGATAGCCGGCACAGATGTCATGCACGTTGAAGCCGTTCAGGCCGGAAAGCCCCGCAGCCGCTATTTCTTCGACGGCGATCATGGAAAACCGCCGGTCCAGCCCCAGGCCACCATAGTCTTGCGGCGTCGTAGCGTTGAGCATGCCGAGTTCACCGGCGCGCTGCCATACCAGACGGGGAACGAGATGATCCACTTCCCACTGTTCATGAAAGGGTGTGCATTCCTGCGAGAGGAAACGCTTCACGGTATTGCGGAATTCTTCGTGTTCATGATCAAAGAGGGTGCGCGGAATCATGGAATGACCTCTGGATACGGATGGTTTTTTCAGCGATCCCTTCATGGCTCGCCTTTGCATCACCTTAGGGTCACTTGCGCTCACCCTCCCCCCTCGAAGCGGGTAGGCGTTACCCGGGCCTCCCCCAAATGAGGGGGATGACAACCACCGCATCGCTCTATCGTGGCCGCTTGCAAAGCGCCATGAATCAACCCATGGCTTCCACCGGACATTGCTTGATGAGAGATGCCATGACTGACCTGCTGCTCAACGAACGCGAGTTGCGCTTTCAGCTTTACGAGATGCTCGATACCGAAGCGTTGCTGCACCGTCCCCGCTACGCCGAACACGACCGCAGCGTGTTTGATGCCTCTCTGACCACAGCCCGGCAAATCGCGGGCGAGTTATTCGCCCCGCACAACCATAAGGGCGATACCCACGAGCCCACGTTCGATGGCGAGAGAGTCCACATGATTGCTGAGACCAAGGCCGCCTGGGATGCGTTCGCCAAAGCAGGTTTCCTGGCGGCCCACCATGATTTCGCCGACGGCGGACTGCAACTGCCGGAAGTGGTGCTCAGGGCCTGCATGGCTTATTTCAATGCCGCCAACATCGCGACGGTCGCCTACCCTTTCTTGAGCATCGGCGCGACCAACCTGATCAAGGCGTTCGCTGAACCCGGGCTGCGCAAGCGCTTTCTGGCGCCGATGCTCGATGGCCGGTTCAGCGGCACCATGGCCCTTACCGAACCGGGCCAGGGCTCGGCATTGGGCGACCTGCGCACACTGGCCCGCCCGGCTGAAGACGGTGCCTACAGGATCTTCGGCCAGAAAATGTTCATCTCCGGTGGCGACCACGAACTGACCGAAAACATCGTACATATGGTGCTGGCCCGCATCGAAGGTGCGCCAGCCGGGACCAAGGGTATTTCGCTGTTTCTGGTGCCCAAGTTCCTGGTCGATGCCAATGGCAGCCTCGGTGCGCGCAACGATGTCGCCCTTGCCGGCCTGCTGCACAAGATGGGCTATCGCAACACCACCTCGACCGTGCTCAGCTTCGGCGAACGTGACGGCGCGGTGGGCTATCTGGTCGGCGAAGCGCATCACGGACTCGGCTACATGTTCCAGATGATGAACGAGGCCCGTATCGGTGTCGGACTGGGGGCTGGCAGCCTCGCCTATCAGAGCTACATTCACGCGCTGGATTACGCTCGTCAGCGCCCGCAAGGTCGTCTGCCGGACAACAAGAATCCGACAGCGCCCCAGGTGCGCATTATCGAGCACGCCGATGTGCGCCGGATGCTGTTGCAGCAGAAGGTCTATGCCGAAGGCAGCCTGACGCTGTGCCTGTATGCGAGCAGTCTGGTGGAGGATGCCCATACTGCCGCCACGCCCCTTGAACGTCGCAATGCCGCCGAATTGCTCGACGTCCTGACGCCTGTGGTCAAGAGCTGGCCGTCACGCTATGGCCTGCTGGCTTGCGAGATCGGCATTCAGGTGCTTGGCGGCGCGGGCTACACACGCGAGTACCCGCTGGAACAGTACTACCGCGATAACCGCCTCAACCCGATCCACGAGGGCACCGAAGGTATCCAGGGCATTGATCTGCTGGGGCGCAAGCTCGGGCCGCGTGGTGGAGACGGCTACCGGCTGTTGGTCGCCGAGGTCCTGGCCAGCCTGCTCGTCGCCAGTAAAGACAGCCGTTGCGGGCCATTGGCCGCGCTGGTGGCGGATGCCCTGGGCATCCTTGAACAGGTCACCGCCAGCCTGCAGGCGCAAGTGGCAGTCGATGCCAAACTCGGCCTGGCCAATGCCACGCCCTATCTGGATATTTTCGGCCGGGTGGTGGTCGGCTGGCTGTGGCTGCGCCAGGCGATGGTCGCCAGCGCTGCGTTGAGCCTGGAGACCAGCGGCAGCGAGGCGGATTTTTACCAGGGCAAATTGCAGGCTGCGCATTACTACATGACCTGGGAGCTGACGGCGCTGGCCGCTCAGGCGCGACTGCTGACAGAGCAAAACCACGTTGCCTACTACATGCAGGATCAATGGTTCTGAGGCCAGTTCCTTCAGACCTTTACAACAATAAACAAGTGAACGAGCACCTCGCACTCTCTTGAACAAGCCGGGACAACATCATGAACCCTTGCGTCACCTACTCAGTCGAAGACAGTCTTGCCCTGATCGGCCTGGCGTCTGCCCCCGTCAATGCCTTGGGACAACCCCTGCGCGCGGCCATTTTGCAAGCCTGTGAGCGCGCCGCGGCAGATCCATGCGTGCTGGGCATCATTGTGCACGGTGCCAACGGCTTGTTTTGCGCCGGTGCCGACATAGGCGAATTTGGCCTGGATGCTTCATTCGCCTCGCCAAGCCTGCCCGATCTGCTGCTCTACCTGACGCAAATCGAAAAACCGTTGGTGGCCGCCATCGACCGCTTCGCCTTGGGTGGCGGCCTGGAGCTGGCCATGGCCTGCGGCTACCGCGTCAGCAGCGTCAACGCCCGCCTCGGCCTGCCGGAAATCAGTCTTGGCCTGCTGCCAGGCGCCGGGGGAACCCAGCGTTTACCCAGGCTGATCGGCGCGCAACCTGCACTGGATATGATGATATCCGGGCAGCCTGTCGATGCGCGGCATGCGCTTGAGGTGGGGCTCGTTGATCGCCTGTGCGACGCGAAAAGCGACTTGCTGGGCATCGCCCGCCGCTTTGCGCGGGAACTGATTGACAGCGGTGCATCGGTGCGCCCGTTGGAGCGCCATCCGAACCCCGGGGCTGACCTGCCTGCCGAATTCTTCGGCGGCTATCGTGATAAACACCTGTCTCGCTGGAAAGATCGCCTGGCGCCGCGTCTGGTCCTAGAGGCGGTCGAAGCTGCCTGCACCTCTTCCCTGAGTCAAGGACTGGCGCGAGAGGCAGAACTGTTCAAGCAAGCCGAAGCCTCATCACAATCCCAGGCGCTGCGACATGTGTTTTTTGCCGAGCGTGAAGCGGGCAAGGTCAGTGGCGTCAATGCATCAACGCCGTTGCGTACGATAGCGAAGGTCGCGGTCATCGGTGCCGGCACCATGGGCGGCGGCATTGCCATGAACTTCGCCAACGCCGGTATTTCCGTCACCCTGCTGGAACTCAAGGCCGATGCGCTGGAACGTGGACTCAAGCACATCCGCAGTCTCTATGAAACCAGTCACCAGCGCGGCAAGCTGACCCAGGTCGAGCTGGAACAGCGCATGGCCTTGCTCAATGGCACGCTCGACTACGCCGACATAGGCGAGTGTGATCTGGTGATTGAAGCTGTCTTCGAAAGCCTGCCGGTCAAACAACAGGTGTTCCGCACCCTGGACGAGGTGTGCAAGCCGGGCGCTATTCTTGCCACCAATACTTCCACCCTCGATGTCGACTTGATTGCCGCTGTCACCCGTCGACCCGAGGATGTCATTGGCCTGCACTTTTTCAGTCCGGCCAATGTCATGCGCCTGCTGGAAGTGGTACGCGGCCGATTTACTTCACCTGAGGTACTGGCCACCACCCTGAAACTGGGCAAAGTCATCGGCAAGATCCCGGTCGTCTCTGGCGTGTGCTTTGGATTCATCGGCAATCGCATGCTCGAACCCTACTCCCGTGAAGCCCACCGCCTCATTCTGGAGGGCGCCACGCCGGCACAGATCGACCGCACATTGACCGACCTGGGGCTGGCCATGGGCGTCATGGCCATGCACGACCTCGCCGGAATCGACGTCAGTTTCCTGGTGCGCGAGTCGCGCCGTGAAGCGATTGCCCATGATCCGAGCTACTGCCGTGTGGCCGATGAGTTGAATGCCCTGGGCCGATACGGTCAAAAGACCCGGCGCGGTGCCTATCTTTACGAGGGGCGCGAACGCAAGGAGGACTTCGAGGTGATCACGCTGGCCGAACGTATCGCCGGTGAACTGGATATCCCGCGTCGACCAATCACCACACAGGAGATACATGACCGTTGTCTGTTCATGCTGATCAATGAAGGCATCCAGTTGCTTGACGAAGGCATCGCCGAACGCAGCGGTGACATTGATCTGGTCTGGATCAACGGCTACGGCTTCCCGAACTGGCTTGGCGGGCCTATGCATTATGCCCAACAGCTTGGCTTGGAGACTGTGTTGACAGGCATTCGACGCTATCAGAATTCCCTTGGCGAGTATGGTCAGATGTGGTTTCAACCAGCGCCACTGCTTGAGCGCCTGGTCGCTGCCGGCAACAACCGTATCGAACGAATCTGAATCCGCTGAGCTCAACAGGAACCACATCATGAATAAAAACATCACAGGTGATTTTGCACGTCCCGACACTCACTTTTTCGAGGTGGCGTAATGGAAGTCTTCAACGGGTTTTCATTGGCCGGAAAAACGGTTCTGGTCAGTGGTGCCTCCAGCGGCATCGGCGCTCATCTGGCGCGGGCCGCCGGTCGCGCCGGGGCTCGAGTCGTGCTCGGTGCCCGGCGTGTCGAACGTTTACAGGCGGTCGCCGAAGAGATTCGACAGGCCGGTGGCAGCGCGCTGGTCGTCGCCCTCGATGTCACTGATCGCGACAGTGTCGAAGCTGCCTTCGATACGGCCGAGGCAACTTTCGGGACCGTGGATGTCGTGCTCAACAATGCCGGTATCGGCAATGGCCAGCGTGCACTGGAGGTGAGTGAAGAGGACTGGCGAGGCATGTTGGCGACCAACCTTGACGGTGTCTGGCGCGTCGGTCAATGCGCGGCGCGGCGGCTGGTCAAGGCGGGACGCCCGGGCAGCATCATCAATATCGCATCGATACTGGGGCTACGCGTAGGCACCGGTTATAGCCATTACTGCGCGGCAAAAGCAGGCGTCGTACAACTGACCAAGTCATTGGCGCTGGAGCTGGCCCGCTATCAGATTCGGGTCAATGCCATCGCGCCGGGATACTTCAAGACCGAGATGAACGATGGTTTTTTTGACAGCGATAAAGGCCAGGCTTACATAAACGACGTGGTACCGATGCGCCGACTGGGAAACCTGCAAGAACTGCAAGGCCCGTTTCTGCTGCTGGCCAGTGAGGCCGGAGCGTTCATGACAGGTGCTGTATTGGCAGTGGACGGTGGGCATTTGGTGAGCAGTCTGTAAGCGAAAGGAAAAGTCGGGGGAAGCCCTGCCCTGTTCAGTCGTCCGCCGATCAGTTAATAATTGAAATAACCCCGCTATCGGCGCGCCCTAATGGATCAGATTCTCTCGCTTCTCTCCGATACCCTCCCCAAGGCCCAAACCCTGGAGCAGCTCACGCGACCCTTACTGGCCCTGCTCAGCAAGGTCACCGGCATGGAGTCGACCTACCTGACGACCATCGATACCGACGCCGGTGTCCAGCGCATCGAATTCGCACGCAACGTCGGCGAGATGGAGATTCCCGAAGGACTGGTCGTGCCCTGGACCGACACGCTGTGCAAACGGGCGCTGGACGAGAATCGCATGTACTCCGATAACGTTGCCGAATGCTGGGGCGACTCCCAGGCCGCTGCTGCCCTGGGCATCAGGACTTACGTGAGTGCGCCGATCAGAGCCCAGGACGGGCAAGTACTGGGGACAGTGTGTGCCGCCAGCTCGGATCAGGTGGCCCGCTCTGCGGATGTTGAACCCTTGCTGATGCTGCTGTCAGGGTTGCTGGGGTATTCCCTGGAGCGTGGGCTGCTGGTTGAGCGACTGCAGGCGGCCAACGCCGAGTTGACCAAGCTGGCGCTGACAGATCCGCTCACCGGCCTGTCCAATCGACGCGCCATTCTTGACGACGCTGCGCGCCTGTTTTCCCTGGCCCAGCGGGAGAACAGGTTTGTATTGATGGGCGTCGTCGATCTGGACGGCTTCAAGACCATCAACGACACCCACGGCCACCTGGCAGGCGACCAGTTGTTGCGCGGCGTGGCGGCCCGACTGCAGCATGGCCTGAGAACCAGCGACATTATCGGCCGTACGGGCGGTGATGAATTCATTGTGATTGCGTTGGGCGCACCCTCCGGACATTCGGACCTGGCAGAAGACATGAGCCATGCCGCCGAACGGCTACAGGATCGGCTGTGCACAGCGACGATAGGCCGGTATGAGCTTGGCGATGGTCTGGGTGATGTTCACTATCCCGGCGCGAGTGTTGGCGTCGTGGCAGTGATACCGGGCAGCATGACGGTGGACGAGGCTACCAAGCTGGCAGACCGCGAGATGTACAGGGTCAAACAGCAGCGAAACCGCCAACGGTTGTAGGGTTCTGGCCTGATGGCGGGCTGCCCGCCTTGCTTGCGGCGATTAATCCGACTGCGCTCCCTCGCGCAAAAACCGCCTGACCTCAGCCTGTATCCCATAAGCCGGCGCCTCCACCGCATTGAAATCCTGGGTATAACGCTGGGCAAATCCCTCCACGCCCCATTCCTGATACTGCTGCACGTGCTTCAACTCGTGAGCCCAGAGCGTGACGTTGTGTTCGGCATCTTCAGCATTACGAAACAGAACGACGTCGATCAGCGTCACCGCCCCCACGTCGGGGTTTTGCAGCATGGCCGTGGCGGCGTTGAACTGGCCGTTGTCGCTGATTTTGTAGCGCGCGGCATCGAGGACACCGGGATCGTACCAGCGCAGCAGTTGCTCGCGGATAGGCGCCGGGATGGCTTCGGTGCCGGAGTTTGCCGCTTCTGCCCGGGCCTGGGTCAACCACAGCGCCAGGGCCGGTGCGGCCATCTGGTAAAGGCCATTGAGCGGACCGAGTACCTGCCCCATGTCTGGCAGGCAAATGCATGTGTCCAGGCACACCTGTTGCTCCCCGGCAGGACAGGCATCGGTCTGGGCTGGCACGTCAAGGGTAAGGCAAAGTGCGAGCAGCGCTATCAGGCGCGGGGCGATGGCTGACATTAAGCGCTCCGGGGCGGCTGTGACTCAGCATTGGATGTCGATTTGCATATCTTGTACCTGCCGTCCGTCGACTCCTCAGAACGGATTACTTGATGCGCCATCAATTTGCCACTAAACATTAATTCAGGGATCAATCCAGAGGTGGTCACATGGTGTCGAGATTTGAAGTGGTTCCAGCGATACCGACGGAAACGGGATCCATGCGTGATGGCACCCGCTTCTATTCCAGCATGGCCCCGGCAGGCTTCAGCATTTTCGACAACAAGGCCAAGTGTCGGCTTCCCCGGTCATTTGCAACGCGCAAGGACGCAGAAGCCGAGTGTGGCGCGAAGAACTCGGAGCAGTTGTTCAGCTCAATGTACTGACAGGGAGGCGCGTTACGCCCCTCCCCCGTCAAACAGCCTGATGATTATGAAGTCCCAAGTCCCCGGGAGAGATCGGCCGGGGCATTCTGCGCGGTGGCTTGCTCTGGCACCGGTGAGCTTGTCGCGTCCGTGTGATCGGTGGTTTTAGTCACGGTGTCGCGCACCGCTTCATAGCCTTCCTGGGCCTGTTTTTTGACCTTGTCGACCAGCCCCGCACTGGTCCGCCCCATGTAGCGTTGCTCGGTGCTGGTGGTCGGTAATGCCGCCCCGATCAAGGCTCCCAGGGCGATGCCCGCCGCCGCCACTACCAGGGGTTGCTCCTTGAGCAACTGATTGAACTGCCGGCCCAATACCTGGGAATTTCGCGTCAGGCGTTCACTGGCGCCGTGCATGGCATGGCTGAGGGTGTCACTGGCGCCGTGCATGGCACTGTTGAGGCTGTCGCTGGCCGCGCCAACGTTATCGCCCAAATGTGCGGCCTTGTCTTTCAACGACTGATAACCCTCTTTGATCGAATCGGCCGTCTGGTGCACATGCTCACGGGCACTGTCGAAACCTTCCGCGACATCATCAACCCATTCGCCCACCTGGTTCGGCCCCGTCCGGTAAGCCGGTTGCTGCGGCACGGGCGGCCGGTTCTGGCTCATCATCAACCACAACAAACCCACCGAGGTCAGCACGGCCGGCACCGGGTTGTTGCGCACGCTGGTGCCCAGGTTGCTGATGAAGGTCGTACCGTTGCTCTGCATCATGCCCCACGCCTGGTCGATCATCTGGCCAGGGGTGAAGCGGCTTTCCAGGCGGTCGACAATGTTGCCGATGCTGGCCCGCTGCGCATCGATCTCACGTTCGATCTGTTCCGGGCTTTTTTCCGATTCGTACTCCAGTTCACTTTTCATGAGACCTTCCTCCGCAGCGCTTCCTGATCTTTGCTCAAGGCGTCCAGCGTCCGGTCAGGCTTGAACTGGGACGGCTCGAATTGTTTTTTTCCCGACTGCAGCATGGCGAAGCCGATGATCATCACCACCACGCCGACAATCAGCGCCGCCAGCCACGGCGCCATGAACAGGCTCAGGCCGTAGACCACCGCCATCAACAGGATGATGAAGCCCGCAAGGAAGACGATCGCACCGCCAGCCACGGCGGCGATGCCGGCCTTCAGGGTGTTCAGGCTGGCCTGCAGTTCGACTTTGGCCAGGGCCAGTTCCTTGGTGAACAGTGAAGGCACTTCACGGGATAACTGCCGCAGCAGGCCGACCACCGAAGCGTCGTCGGGCTGTACCACAGGTCTTGTTCCCGGCAGATCCATATCGTCTCTGTTCATCACTGTGCTCCTTTGACGGTTGGCGCAACGGGTGTCGAGCCCGAGGCAAAGTCCGAGGGGTGGTCGTGAATGTCCGGTGAAGCCGGGGTGATGCCGGTGGCCAGTCCCGGATGCGGGTCGCTGGGCGCCGGCGCGGACGTTTCATATGGACGTCGGGCACCAAACCCGCCCATGGGCGGTGTCGAGTTGCCCGCCGCGGGGTCGTTGTCGGCGCCCACGGTCATCGCCCCGGCGCTGCCGGCCTTGAGGAACCGCGACAGGCCGAAACCCAGGGCGATGCTGCCGGCAATGAACAACGCGGGGTTGCTGCGAGCCAGTTCCACGCCCTGGTGCAGCAGGTCTTCGGCGCTTTTGCCGCGCAGATTGCCCGCCAGCCCGGTCATCGACTCCGCCATGTCGCTGAGGTAGTCGGACATGCCGAGCGTGTCCTTGTCCTCAAGCCCGGAAACGAAACTTTTCGCCCCTTGCGCCAGCGCCTCGATCTGATCGGCGGCGGTATCGCGGTACTGGCCGAACTGGGCATCTGCCTGCTGCCGCGCCCCACCGAGCGCTTCGGTGACGTCGTCCTTGAGGTGTTGAAAATCCGGCCCGGGAGTGCCGGCCTGCGGATTGCCTGTCCCGGCTCCCGCGCTGCTGTCTGAAGTATTCATGTTGTCCCTCGCACATTGATGAAACGTGTCTTGGGACTGCGCAGCACGCGTGCTTCCGAGCCCCTCATAGCAGAGGACGGGGGCATGCTCTCGGGAGTTCAAAGAAGCTAACGGGAGGTCGATGATTTTATTCGGGCACGACCATCAGGGTCCGCCCCGGGCTGCTTTCGGGCAGGGTCATGAAAAAATTGCTACGGGTTGTTTCAAGACATACACTGAATATCAGTGGCTTTGTGTAAACACTGATACATCCGCCAGGGTGCGCGGGTCGCTGGATGGTGATGTATGACGGCAAACGAAGAGTTGATCGAGTGGAACGCGCAATGGCGTATCGCGGAGGGCGTGATGTCCTGCAGATCTTGCCAGGCTTCTCAGCTGGAAGCTGATCGGGCCGGAGCGTTCCTGCACTCCGTCGGTTGTGGACAGGCCTCGCACAGTTGCCGACCGTGGGATGACCTGGACTCTATCTGCAAAAGATTCAAGAACAGTCATTAGGCGGCTTAGATGCCGCCAATCGAAGCCGCCCGTCGATCACCGCGCCCGACGCAGGCGCAGCCAGACCACCCCGACCAGCACCAGTGGCACCCCCAGGGTGAGCCACGACATCAGGTCGTAGACTTCATCGCCGATCAGCGCCGACAGCAGGCCGACCAGGCTCAGTACCGCCAGCAGCAATGGCCAGCGAAAGATCATCCAGAGCCCGCGCCTCATGCCCTGCCCTCCGTTTCCAGGCTGGCGCCATTGAGTTCGGCCAGGCGTTTTTCCAGGGGGACCTTGCGCCGGCCCAGCCACAGGTACAGGCCGCTGCCCAGGACGACAATGCTGATGAGGTCGAGTAGCGCCCAGATGATCTTCAGCGGCAAGCCGCCGTAGTCACCGAAGTGCAGGGGTTGTGAGACCAGCAGGGTTTTCACGTACATCGGCATTTCGCGCATGTCGGTCAGTTCGCCGGTCTGCGCATCCACCAGGGCCGGCTTGAGCAGTCGCGCCGTGAGCGGCGTGGTGCCGCGCATGAACACTGCGTAATGATGCTGGCTGCTGAACAGGGTTCCGGGAAACGCGACGAAACTCGGCTCCATGCCCGGTGCCGCCTTGCGCGCAGTGTCCAGGGCCTTGTGCAACGAGCCCAGGCGTTCCAGCGGCGGCGCATCCTTGTAGGGCGCCGTCATCTCTGCCAACTGGCCACCTTGCCACAGGCTGATGATCGGCAACGCGAGGGTGTTGATCACGCCGGTCACGCCGACCACCAGCACCCAGGCCAGGGTGACGATGCCGAGTACGTTGTGCAGGTCCAGCCATTTCAAGCGCGTACTGCGTCCGCTGCGCACGGTGGCGAAGTCGAGTTTGCGCATGAACGGCGTGTACACCACCACGCCGGACACCAGCGAAGCCACCAGCAGCAGCCCCATGAAACCGAGGAAAAGATAGCCCGGCAGCCCCATGAACAGGTCGGTATGCAGGCGCAACATCAGGTTCATGAAGCCATCGTCCGGCGGCTCGGCCGGGAACAGGTCCCCGGTGCGGGTATCGAACTGCTGGGTGTGACCGTCATCGGGCGGCGGCACCAGGGTGGCTCCCGTGAACACCGCGCCGAGCGGCTCCTCCGGATCGAAGCTGACAAAGCGCACGACTTCACCCGGGCGTGCCGCCAGGGCATTGGCGACGACCTTGTCGTAGTCGATGGATGGTGCATCGGCTTTCAGCTCACGCAGCTCGGGGTGAGGCTCGAAGGTGTGCTCGATCTCTTCGTGAAAGATCAGTGGCAAACCCGTCAGGCATAGCAACAGCAGAAAGATCGTGGCGATCAGGCTGGTCCACTTGTGGACCAGGAACCAGATACGCAAGGCGCGGGCAGTCATGTTCGGTTTTTCCTTGAAGATCCACGCTTGCCGAGCGTTGCAAAGAAGGTGTCGGCCGCGGACACGGGCGCTAGTGCTGGCGGTGGCTTTGTGCGATCACTTGAGAATGCGTCGCATTGTATAGAGCCAGTCCGGACACTACAAGACGGCCCCGCCCTCCCCGCATCAGTAGCCGATCCCCAACCTCACAGGATACTCGCAGCACCCCGCGTCAATTATCGAACCGGTTGAACGACGTGTAGGGATCATAGGGCACGTACCGCGAATGACGGTCGCGCATGACCTTGACCATGGCGATTTCCGGGTCCAGGGCAAAGAACAGGCGTCCGCGCATGGCCACCAGATGATCGAGCAGCCGCTCCTTGTCGCCGACCACGCACTCGGGGTTGCGATCGAAAGCGCTGTTGACGTTCAGGCACAGCCAGTGTGTGCCGGGGATCAGGTCGCCGACAAACAGCACCGGGCCGCCAGCCAGGAGGATTTCCGGCAGCAGTTGCCCCGGGGTAAAACCGTCGCTGTAGTGAAAATGCCAGCCGTTGCCGAGCCGGTCGCTCGTATGGCCATCGATCAGCACCAGGCGCCCGCTGTTTTCCAGGCGATGCAGCAGCGGCGAAATGAACAGTTCGCGATCCCGGGGATGGGGCTGGCGCGCGCGCTTCCAGTGGCGGCTGCCGGTCAGGTAGTGGGCGTTGCGAAACAGCAGGCGCGGCATCTCCCCTTCCCTGACCCGCTCACGCAGTTCCTCGGACAAGGGCGCGTGCAGATGGGTCAGCACCACCGTGTCGATATCGTCTTCAGTCAAGCCGTGTTGCGCCAGGCTTTCGAGCAGCCCCGCTACCGCCGGCTGGCAACGACAGGCCCGTGGCAGCGGTGCCAGCAACGCGTCGGTACCGGCCAGCACCAGGATGTTCTTGCCGTCCTGCTGCACCAGTAGTGCCCGGGAGGCGATGTCGACCCGGTTGTCATCATCGGGCTTCATCCACTGCGACCATTTAAGGCGCGGGGTATGGCCGAACAGAATGCCACCGTCCAGTTTGCGGCGGGCTCCGGTGAGGGTGGAAATGGTACGGCTCACAACATGCCCCTTTATTTGTTGCCCGCCTCGTTGCGAGGAGGGACTGATCAGGATTGCACGTTAACTCATCTGTACAAGTCGAAACCCCACCCGGCTAGAGTGGGATGCCTGATTCAGGTTAACGGGCAACCATGATCGTTACCTGGACAGCGTGGACGGATCAGCGCCCTCCTGCGCCCCCCGTCAAGGGGGGGCGTAGTTCTACATCACCTGAAAATAAGATGACCCCGCACGCCATGGCTGTCTGACTCGGCGTGTTGCAGCTTGGCCAATAACAAGATCAATAGCGCAAGGATCAGCCAATGCCTTGAGGCAATGGTGCATCCAGGGAGAAGTTTTATGGCACGTCATGCAATGGGCAAAATGGTCGTCGGTCAGATCCTCACCAACGCGGCAATCCGCTTCCCCGAACGGGAATCCTTCCTCTGCTCGTCCACCCAGCGTCGCTTCACCTTCAGCCAGACCAACCAGCGCTGCAATCGCCTGGCCAGCGGCCTTGCCGAACTGGGCTTGCGCAAGGGCGACCGGGTGGCGTTCCTCAGCAGCAACCGCGCGGAAATGGTCGAGATCTACTTCGCCCTGGCCAAGACCGGGTTGGTCGGCATGCCGCTCAACTATCGCCTCGCTCCCGTGGAAATGCTCGACCTGATGCGTGCCGTCGGCGCGGTCGCGCTGATTGCCGAGCGCCGGTTTAGCGAGGCACTGGTGCCGCTTCTGGTGGATCTGCCGCAGGTCGCTCACTGCATCAGCTTCGGTGAAGGCGCGGCCTTTGGCCTGGACTACGAGTCGCTGCTGGCGCGTTCGGCAAGTAGTGAACCCGAGGTTGAAGTCGAGGAAGACGATCCGTTCTATTTCAACCTGACTTCGGGCACCACCGGGTTGCCAAAATGCTATCTGATCAACCACTACAACTGCACCGCCGGCAACAGCCTGTTCCCCAGCTACGACTTGACCAGCCGCGACGTGGCCATGACGGTATTCCCGATGTTTGGCCGGGTCGGTTTCGGCTGGGCCGTGGCCTCGGTGCAACTGGGCCTGCGCAATGTCCTGGCGAACTTTGAAACCCAAAGTGTTCTGCGTTTGATCGAAGAGGAAGGCGTCACCGCGGTCAATCTGGTGCCGACCATGGCAGCCATGCTGCTGGCCTACCCAGGCCTTGCCGACAGCCGTACGGATTCCCTGCGGGTGCTGGTGTTCGCCGGCTCGTCATTGCCGGAGCCGATTCGTGAAAGCGTGCAGACCCGACTTTGCCCCAACGTGTACGAGTACTACGGGATGCAGGAAAGTGGCGCGCTGACCCTGAGCACTCCCGAGGATCGCCTGCGCAAACCGGCCTCTGCCGGTCGCATGGTGCTGCACTCGCAACTGCGCATTGTCGATGCCCAGGGTAACGACCTGCCGGCTGGCCAGCCAGGCGAGATTTACGGCCGTTCACCCAATGCAGTCACCGCCTACTACGAAAGCCCGGCGAAGACCGAGGAGACCTTTGGTGGCGGCTGGATTCACACCGGCGACATCGGTTATCTCGATGACGAGGGCTACCTGTTCATCAGCGGCCGGATCAAGGAAGTCATCGTGACCGGCGGACAGAACGTGCACGCCGCGGAGATCGAGGAATTGATCCTGACCTTCCCCGGCGTGGCGGATTGCACGGTGATCGGCTTGCCCCACCCGCTGTGGGGCGAAGCAGTGACGGCGGTGGTAGTGCCCAATGGTGAAGCGGTCGATGCCGAGGCGCTGATCAAGTTCTGCCTCACCCGACTGGCCGGATTCAAGACGCCCAAGTCGGTCCTGCAACAAAACGATGCGCTGCCGCGCACACCCACTGGAAAGGTGCAGAAATTCCGCCTGGTCGAACGCTACACACCGACTACAACTAATCGCTGAACACGCTCGTCAATAACAACAACAAACTACGAGGAAATCAGATGAGCTATCAATCGATCACCTATACCCGCGAAGGTGCTGTCGCCGTCATCACGCAGAATCAGCCGGACAAGCTCAACCCGGTCAGTGCCGCCTCCATCGGTGAGATTCTCGATGCGCTTGCCCGGGTCCGCGCGGATAAATCCGTGCGGGCTGTGCTCGTCACGGGCAACGGTAAAGTGTTCAGCAGCGGCGCCGACCTGCATTCCGGTGCCTTTGTGCCAGGCGCTGCCTCCCGTGGCGAAGCTGTTGCGCAGGCCATGCGCAGCAACCTCAACCCGATGATCGCGGCTTTTCACGAACTTCCGGTACCGGTGGTGATGGCGCTCAACGGTGCCGCCGTAGGCGCCGGGGTCGGCCTGGCCCTGGCCGGGGATGTCATCCTTGCCGCCCGAAAGGCGTTTTTCTACCTGCCCTTCATCAAGGCGCTGGGCGTGGTGCCCGACGGAGGTGCCTCCGGGTTCCTGCAGCGGCGCATCGGCCGGTCCCGAGCCCTGGCGCTGAGCCTTACCGGCGAGCGTCTTTCGGCGGAAAAGGCCGAACAATGGGGGCTGATCCATGGCTGTGTGGACAGTGATGACCTGTTCGCCACCGCCATGGCCATGGCGCAGCAACTGGCGCGTTTGCCGGCCCATGGGGTGATCGAGGCGCGTCGGGTGTTCGAAGCGGCTGAGCGTAATGACTTGTGCACGCAACTGGACTATGAAGCCGATCGTCAGCAGGTGCTGCTTGACCTGCCGACGCTGGAGGAAGGGGTCGCGGCGTTCTTCGAGAAACGTGCGCCCGAGTTTCCTGGCCGGGAGTAGCTGATCCGCTCCCGCAGGGTGGACTACACCAACCTGTGGGAGCCGTGAGGCGTCACAATCAGGAAAATAGATTTTTTCGAGGCTCAAGATGCTGGAAATTAATCAATTTTTTGGTGCAAACCTTTTTGATACGCCTCCATAACAGCGCAGTCATACCCCTACCAGTCCATCACTTTTTTCCTGCGTGAGTCATCACGCCAGAACGCCCGGGGGTGACCATGAGTATCCAGTGCAGCACGGTCCAAATCATTGCCTGTCGCCGTTTGGCGTCAGAGCAGAATGAAAAACTGTTCGCCGAGGCCAATGCCCTCAATCGATCAGCACTTGACCTGCTCGAGCATCCGGATTTCGACAGCGACATGTTTATGCAGTACCTGCAGTTGCGCAAGAAGTCGCAAGATCTGTTCCGTGAAGCGATGGACCATCATGTTGCTCAATGAACAGTTTCCCGAACCCGTTGCGACCAGCCTGGCCAGCTGAGACCGCAGTTTTTCCGGTCGGCCGCGAACCCTGTAGGAGCTGGCTTGCCAGCGATGAGGCCAGCGCATCCAACACCCTCAGCGCCTGACACACCGCCATCGCGAGCAAGCTTGCTCCTACAGCAATACCGGGTGCCCGCCACATTTCCGGTTGGCCGCGAACCCTGTAGGAGCTGGCTTGCCAGCGATGAGGCCGGCGCATCCAGCATCCTCAACGCCTGACACACCGCCATCGCGAGCAAGCTTGCTCCTACAGCAATACCGGGTGCCCGCCACATTTCCGGTCGGCCGCGAACCCTGTAGGAGCTGGCTTGCCAG
>Ga0160472_100344_pt1 | contig 42500 bp, 35 predicted proteins | sample HID1973M_E11MG_FD_108267 | JGI IMG/M metagenome (GOLD analysis project Ga0160472, IMG submission 108267) | Enriched mosquito-associated microbial communities from UW Madison campus, WI, USA - HID1973M_E11 MG | ecosystem: Host-associated > Arthropoda: Insects > Digestive system > Unclassified ... | reverse complement strand
GAGGGGCGGTGCCACGTCGAGCGATGTCGCTCGCACCACCGCCTGCCCTCACCCCCAACCCCTCTCCCGCACGCGGGAGAGGGGAGCAAACCGCCTGGCAGCTCAATCACCTTGAAAGGGGTGGCTCTTAGCCCACCTCCACCGCCACTTCGACCGTCGCGACCCGCGCCAATACCGGCCGCAGCGCCGCCCCCGTATGACTGGCCGCATTGCGCGCCAGCGCCTCCGGATCGCTCGCGCCGACGATGGTCCCGCCCTGCGCCCCGCCTTCCGGCCCGAGGTCGATGATCCAGTCGGCCTCGGCGATCACGTCGAGGTCGTGCTCGATCACCACCACGCTGTGGCCGCCGTCCGCCAGCCGGTGCAGCACCGTGATCAGCCGCGCCACGTCGGCCATGTGCAGGCCCACTGTGGGCTCGTCCAGCACGTACAACGTGTGCGGGGCCTTCTGGCCGCGCCGGGTGATGTCGTCGCGCACCTTGCTCAGTTCGGTGACGAGCTTGATGCGCTGCGCCTCGCCGCCCGACAGCGTGGGCGACGGCTGGCCGAGCGTCAGGTAGCCCAGGCCGACGTCCTTCATCAACTGGAGCGGATGGGCGATGTTCTGCATCGCGCTGAAGAACTCGACCGCCTCGTCGATCTCCATCGTCAGCACTTCGCCGATGTTCTTGCCGCGCCAGGTCACCGCCAGCGTCTCGGGGTTGAAGCGCTGGCCGTGGCAGACGTCGCACGGCACACTCCCGTCGGGCAGGAAGCTCATACCGATGGTGCGCACGCCCTGCCCTTCGCAGGCCGGGCAGCGGCCGTCGCCGGTGTTGAACGAGAAGCGCGAGGCGGTGTAGCCGCGCGCACGGGCCTCGAGGGTGTCGGCGAAGAGCTTGCGGATGGTATCCCACAGGCCGATGTAGGTGGCCGGGCACGAACGCGGCGTCTTGCCGATGGGCGTCTGGTCGACTTCGAGCACGCGGTCGATGGTCTCCCAGCCGGTGATGCGGTCGCAGCCGTACCAGTCGTGGTCGACCACCAGCTTGCGGGCTTTCGCGGCTTCCGGCTGCGCGACGCGCGCGCGCCGCGTGGCCGGAGACGACAGCACCGAGCGCCCCACCGCGTCGAGCAGGTTGGTCATCAGCACATCGCGCGCCAGCGTCGATTTGCCCGAGCCGGACACGCCGGTGATCGCCACCAGCCGCGCCAGCGGAATGCGCGCCGTCACATGCCGCAGGTTGTGCAGCGACGCGCCGTGCACGGTCAGCCATTGCTGCGGCTCGCTCGCCGTCACCGGGCGGCGCGCCTGCAGCGGGTGGACGATGGGATTGGCGAGGAAGCGGCCGGTGGTCGAGTCCGGCGCTGCCGCGAGGTCGGCCACCGTCCCCTCCGCCACCAGCGTGCCGCCGCGCTTGCCGGCGCCGGGGCCGATGTCGATGATGTGGTCGGCGCGGCGGATGGTGTCCTCGTCGTGCTCGACCACCACCAGCGTGTTGCCCTTGTCGCCAAGCTTGCGCAGCGCGTCGAGCAGGATCTGGTTGTCGCGCGGGTGCAGGCCGATGGTCGGCTCGTCCAGCACGTAGCACACCCCTTGCAGGTTGCTGCCGAGCTGGGCGGCCAGGCGGATGCGCTGCGCCTCGCCGCCCGAGAGGCTCGGCGCGGCGCGGTCGAGGCTCAGGTAGCCGAGGCCGACTTCCTCCAGGAACTGCAGGCGGCTGCCGATCTCGCTGATGACGTCGCGGGCAATCTCGGCGTCGCGGCCGGTCAGGCGCAGGCCGTCGACCCAGCGGCGGGTGTCGGACACGGTCCACCGGGCCACGTCCGTGATGCCCTGCCCGTCAAAGGTGATGGCACGCGAGACCGGGTTGAGACGCGTGCCGCCGCAATCCGGGCACGGCGTGTCGCCCACGCCTTCGGGTTCCTGCTCCTCGGACGGCAGGGTCTGCTCGCGGCCCTTGTCGTCGCCGCCGAGCACGGTGTCGTCATAGGCGGCGCGCTGCTCGCGCGTCAGCGTCAGGCCGGTGCCGACGCAGCCGGTACACCAGCCATGCTTGCTGTTGTACGAGAACATGCGCGGGTCGAGTTCCGGGTAGCTCGTGCCGCAGACCGGGCACGCGCGCTTGGTCGAGAACACCTTGACGTCGCCGACGTGCGCGGTGCCCTCGCCCTGGTGCATGGCGTCGTGCAGGCCGTCGAGCGGCGCCAGCAGGTGCATCACGCCCTTGCCGAGTTCCAGTGTCTGGTCGAGCAATGCGCGCAGCGCGGCCTCGTTGTCGGGCGAGACGACGATGTCGCCCACCGGCAGTTCGATGGTGTGCTCGCGGAAGCGGTCCAGCCGCGGCCACGGATCGACCGGCAGGAACTCGCCGTCCACGCGCAGGTGCGTATTGCCGCGCGCCTTGGCCCACTTGGCGAGGTCGGTATAGACGCCCTTGCGGTTCACCACCAGCGGCGCCAGCAAACCCACGTGCTCGCCGCGATGGTCGCGCAGCAGTTGGGCAGCAATGGACTCCGCGCGCTGCGCCGTCACCGGCGTGCCGTCGTGAATGCAGTGCTGGATGCCGAGCTTGACGTACAGCAGCCGCAGGAAGTGCCACACCTCGGAGGTCGTGGCCACCGTACTCTTGCGCCCGCCGCGCGACAGGCGCTGCTCGATGGCCACCGTGGGGGGAATGCCGAACACCGCGTCCACCTCGGGCCGCCCGGCCGGCTGCACGATGGAGCGGGCGTAGGCGTTGAGCGATTCCAGATAGCGCCGCTGGCCCTCGTGGAAGAGGATGTCGAAGGCCAGCGTGGACTTGCCCGAGCCGGACACGCCGGTAATCACGTTGAAGCGCCCGTGCGGGATGTCGACGTTGAGCGACTTCAGGTTGTGCTCGTGGGCATTGACGATGCGGACGACATTCTCGCCCTCCACCGCACGGCGGGCGCGGGTGGCGAGCAGGGCGGCCTGCAGCGGCACGCCGTCATCTTCCGCCCGCTCCGCCGCCAGCATGCCGGGCTCGCCGAGCGCGCCGTCATAGTGGATCAGCGCCTGCCCGGTATGGGATTCGGCGCAGCCCTTCACGTCCTCGGGCGTGCCGGTACACAGCACCTGACCGCCGCCGTCGCCGCCTTCGGGACCGAGGTCGATCAGCCAGTCGGCGGCGCGGATGACGTCGAGGTTGTGCTCGATCACGATCAGCGAGTGCCCGCCGTCGAGCAGCTTGCCGAAGGCGCGCATCAGCTTGGCGATGTCGTCGAAATGCAGGCCGGTGGTCGGCTCGTCGAACATGAACAGGCGCTTCGGCGTGGCCGTGACGTTCCGCCTGGCCGGCGTGGCCTGCGCGGTCTCGGCGAGGAAGCCGGCCAGCTTCAGGCGCTGGGCCTCGCCGCCGGAGAGGGTCGGCACCGGCTGGCCAAGCTTCACGTATTCGAGGCCGACGTCGACGATGGGCTGCAGCACGCGCAGCACGCCCACGTCGGCGGCGAACAGCGCGGCGGCCTCGCTCACCGTCAGTTCCAGCACGTCGGCCACCGACAGGGCGCGACCGTCGCGCTCGATCTTCACTTCGAGCACTTCGGCGCGGTAGCGCGAGCCGTCGCAGTCCGGGCAGCGCAGGTAGACGTCGCTCAGGAACTGCATCTCGACGTGCTCGAAGCCCGAGCCGCCGCAGGTCGGGCAGCGTCCGTCACCCGAGTTGAAGCTGAACGTGCCCGCCGTATAGCCGCGCTGGAGCGCCAGCGGCGCCTTGGCGAACAGCTTGCGAAGTTCGTCGAAGGCGCCCACGTAGCTGGCCGGATTCGACCGCGCGGTCTTGCCGATGGGCGACTGGTCGACGAACACCACGTCATCGACCTGCTCCGCGCCCTGCAGCGCCCGGTGAGCGCCCGGCGACTCGGTGGCCTTGCCGAAGTGGCGGGCCATGGCGGGATAGAGCACGTCCTGCAATAGCGTGGACTTGCCCGAGCCCGACACGCCGGTCACGCAGACCAGCCGCTGCAACGGGATTTCCACCGTCACGTCCTGCAGGTTGTGCTCGGTGGCCCCCTCCAGCACGATGCGCGGGGTATCGGCGTCGACCGGTCGAAGCTGCCAGTGCGAGGCATCGGCCACGCGCTTGCGTCCGCCGAGGTAGTCGCCGGTCAGCGTCGCCTCGCCGCGGATGGCTTCGGGCGTGCCGTCATAGACGATCGTGCCGCCGCGCTCGCCCGGCCCGGGCCCCATGTCGATCAGGCGGTCGGCGGCGAGCATCACGGACGGGTCGTGCTCGACCACCACCAGCGTATTGCCGGCGTCGCGCAGGCGGTGCATGGCCTGCACGATACGGTTGAGGTCGCGCGGATGCAGGCCGATGCTGGGCTCGTCGAGCACGAAGAGCGTATTGACCAGCGAGGTGCCGAGGGCCGTGGTCAGGTTGATACGCTGGACTTCGCCGCCCGACAGCGTGCGGCTCTGGCGGTCGAGCGTCAGGTAGCCGAGGCCGACGTCGCAGAGGTATTTCAGGCGCGTGCGGACTTCGGCGAGCAGCAGCTTCAGGGCATCGTCGAGCAGCGCGCTCGGCAGCGTCAGGTCGTCGAAGAAGCGGCGGATGCGGGCAATCGGCATCAGCATCAGGTCGTGCACGGTCAGGCCCGGCAGCGCTTCGAGCTGCCCGCGCGACCAGTCCACGCCACGCGGCAGGAAGCGCCGTGCGGGCGGCAGGACGGCGTCCGCATTCTCCTGCGAGCCGAGGCGCCACAGCAGCGCTTCCGTCTTCAGGCGCGCGCCGCCGCAGGTCTCGCACGGCGTGTAGCTGCGGTACTTCGACAGCAGCACGCGGATGTGCATCTTGTACGCCTTCGACTCCAGGTAGTTGAAGAAGCGCATCACGCCGTACCACTGCTTGTTCCACTGCCCGGTCCAGTCCGGCGAGCCGTGGACGACCCAGTGGCGCTCGGCCTCTGTCAGGTTCGACCACGGCACGTCGCGCGGGATGCCGGCTTTCGCGGCGTAGCGCATCAGGTCGTCCTGGCACTCCTTCCACGCGGGCGTCTGCATCGGCTTGATGGCGCCCTCGCGCAGGGTCCTGCGCGCGTCCGGGATCACGAGGCCAAGGTCGACACCGATCACGCGGCCAAAGCCGCGGCAGGTATCGCACGCGCCATAGGCGGAGTTGAACGAGAACAGCGCCGGCTGCGGGTCGGCGTAGCGCAGGTCGCTGTCCGGGCAATGCAGGCCGGTGGAGAAGCGCCACGATTGTTCTTCACCGCCTTCCGGCGTGGCGTAGATGCTCGCGCGCCCGCCGCCCCGCCGCAGCGAGGCCTCGATGGCCTCCACCACGCGCGCCTTTTCCACGTTCTCCAGCCGGAAGCGGTCGGCCACCACATCGAGCACCTTGCGCGGGCCGGTCATCGACGCCACCTCGCGCTGGCCGTGCACGCGCGTATAGCCGCTGACCGACAGCCACTGCTGCACCTCGTCCTCGCTGGCCGAGCCAGGCAGTTCGACCGGGAACGTCACCACCAGCCGGGCGCCATGGAACGGCGTGCCTTCGGCAGTGCGGGCCTGCAGTTCGGCGTAGATGGTCTCGGGCGAGTCATGGCGCACGCGCTGGGCGGTCTGCCTGTCGAACAGCTCCGCGGCGCGGGCATACAGCAGTTTCAGGTGGTCGTTCAGCTCGGTCATCGTGCCGACCGTCGAGCGCGAGCTGCGCACCGGATTGGTCTGGTCGATGGCGATGGCCGGCGGCACGCCGTCCACGCGATCCACCTGCGGCCGGTCCATGCGGTCGAGGAACTGGCGCGCGTAGGCGGAAAAGGTCTCGACGTAGCGGCGCTGGCCCTCGGCGTAGAGGGTGTCGAACACCAGGCTCGACTTGCCCGAGCCCGACGGGCCCGTCACCACGGTCATCTCGCCGGTGTGCAGGTCGAGGTCGAGGTTCTTGAGGTTGTGCTGGCGGGCGCCGCGGATGCGGATGGTCTTGTCGCTCACGGATGGAAGCTCTCAGGATCGGATCGGTGCGGGGGCAGTGGCCAGATGGAGATGCCGTCACCTCGCGCGGGATTGCCACGAAATTATACTGTATGTTTGTACAGTATTTTCAGATTCAGATTCCTCTCATATGCGGGCGGCTGAGGAGAAAGAAAGATTATGCGGCGCTGGCGTCGCGGTTGCTGGCGGCCGCAGTGGTGTTGTTTCCATTACTTTCCCTCGACAATCTGCAACTATTTTTCAGTTGCAAAAGAAGAACGAAGACCGTCATCATGAAGCAGTACCAGCTACGCGAAACCGTGGCGAAACTTCACGAATGGGAATTGCTATGAGCGATTTGCTGAAATACAAGGACTACTACGGCTCCGTCGCATACAGTGCCGAAGACCACTGCCTGGCAGGCAAGGTCGAGTTCATCGACGACCTGATCCTCTTCGACGGCACCACGCTCGAATCGCTGGAAGCCGCCTTCCACGATGCCGTCGATTCCTATCTGGCGTTCTGCGCCGAACGCGGCCAGGAGCCATGCACCACCTACAAGGGTTCCTTCAATGTCCGTATCGGCAGCGAACTGCACCGGCAGGCGGCGCTCGCTGCGCGCAAGCGGGACCAGACCCTCAACGAGTTCGTCAAGGCGGCCATCGAGCAGATGATCGGCAACGATGGCGCCGCCGCGCCCGCTCGTGCGTCGGTCCATGATTGCCGGAGTTCGCACGACCCGACCAACGTCGAGATCGTCGACTATCACTGACAAGGAGGCCATATGGCCAAGAACGGCATGCGCCCGGTTCATCCCGGCGAGATCCTGCGCGAGGAGTACCTCGTCCCGCTGGAGACGAGCGTCAACGCCCTGTCCCTCGCCCTGAACATGCCCGCCACCCGGCTTCACGAGATCCTCAAGGAGAGGCGCGGCGTTACCGCGGACACGTCGTACCGGCTGGCGCGCTACTTCGGGACCACGCCCGAGTTCTGGCTGAATCTCCAGACCACGTATGACCTGAAGACCCTGCCCAACCGCAGCGAGATCGACCGCGAGGTCGAACCGCGTGAAGCTGTGCACGATTAAGAGAACCTAGACAGGGTTGCCGGGCGCGTCCCGGCACAAGTTTTCGCGGTTCCTCGCAGGGCCTTCGCTACAACCTAGACAGCTTCCCGGCTGTCGGGCTTTTTTGCGTTCCACAGAGCGGATGTAACTGTCTTATTTCAAAGTTTGGACATTCGCCTATGGCGGCTTTAATGAAGCTATGGCAGAAGAGAGACGCACGCCGTAAATTCAACCAACGAACCGCCAAATGTCAAAATTTGATACGAAATTTGACTTTTACGAAAAATCTATCTTGGGGCCATATTGGAAACACGCCAAGGGCGGCGTTTGCAAAGCTCTCGATGATGTAGCTCTGTCGATGGATAAGGGGCCACCTGCCTTGAGGGATCAGCCACCACCCCCGCCAGCACCGAAGCCCCCACCGAAGCCAAAAGAGCCGCCTAAGCTCCTGCTGGTCGGCATCGCAGAAACGGTTATAAAGATTTACGAAACTGGCGTGAAGATCCACGACTGGGCGCATAGTCCAACGCCGCCAAAACAATCGCCGCCGCCCGCCCCGGCAATCATAAAGCCGCGCGTGAAGCCATTTGACATACAAAATATCCCGGCTGCGATGGCACGTATCGGCTGGCCCATGTCTGCGAAAGTCATGCGTAAATGGTTTTCTGGTGAGTTGAATTACGCAAACACAGACATCGGGGCAGTTAGGGGGATCAATCAAGACGGGAACCCCTTTCCTGAAAGCAGGATCGATACGACCATGTTTAAACTTGATTGGATTTTGAAGTTTCCACGAGCGAAAGAAAGATTTGACGAACTGGTTAGCGAAAATCTATTCAATCAAGCGGCCTACACCTCGCTAAAGAAGATGTTTGCCCATCGAACACCGTCCCCCTATCATGTAAATCCATTGAATTTAAGCAACGGCGACATACAGAAGTGGCACCAGCAATACCAATATCAAATGATATCGGTTGACACAACTTTTGATGATAAATTTCTAATGGGATTAAAAGGAGTGGCTCGCCCGAATGGGATGTGGATGGATGACCTTTATGGCTCCCTTGGTGCATTCTCGTTCTATGCCGCTCTTGGCGGACACTTTTATCAGCGCATCGAGCCCACGCGAACGCGCCTAACTATCCAAGATAGTGTACGTGTACATGCGTGACGTTTTTACGTTCCACGATCGAACGGATCAAAGGGGAACGCAATACCTTGGACACTGGAATAAGACCGGGTTTATCGTCGTCCCACTTCCCTTCATTACTGGGCAGATAACAAAAGCTGATTGGGTGAACTATGCCGTAGCGCGAAATGGCATTGTTTCCGATAGCACTGTGTATTATCCAATCAGAAACAAAGATTATAGAGACTGGCAACTGAAACACCATCAAGGTGGCGATCTTGTTCTCTACTCAAACCGCTGTAGGGTTCCAATGTACCCACCAAAGGTATTGGAGTTTGAGCTATGAAAAATCTGAAACGTTTCCGAAAGCTTATTTTTTGGTTCACGGGAATCGTGACCGTTATTTTCTTTCTACTCCCATATCTATGGGGCGCCGCCCTCCGCAGAACGGCTCACGAGTGTCAGACAGAAAAGGAAAGTGGCCTGTATGTCGGCGAGGTTTGTTTCCTTGGCAGTCCAGACGCAACGCGATTTCGCTTATACGATGCCAATTCTGGAGAACTAATGGCGGAGCGCACCTACAACGATCTGGACCCCGGTATGGTTTGGAGTAATGATCGAGTGTATTACAACATGGGGGCATCGCCGGCAGAATACGTAAAACTGCCGCCAACCCTATTTGATCGCTTGCGCGCAAAACTGCCATAGGGCCATCACCCTATCGATGGCTGATGCGGGTCATGTGCCCGCTATGCACGCATTTCGTGTGCTCGCACGATGAAAGGGCACGCACAAGTGCCCTTTCCATTCATTGCTATTGGGCTGCGCGCCACGCTGCGCAGAGCGCGTCAAAATCTGTGCGGGCTTTGGGGATATGGGAACCAGTTTCTCGGCGTCGGGAAGCGGCACCCCCGTAGGCTTGAAGTCATCCACGGGCTGACCCAATCCATTGATCCCTCGCATTTTGCGGATGGCTCCGCATTGCAGAAGGATCGCAATCGCGGCTCGCTGATCGGCCTCGCATAGGCCGGTTAAGGTCGCAATATCGCGGCGGCGGCTGGCATCAATCACTTCGAACACACGGCGCGCGCAATCATGGCGGTTCCCTCCGCCTCGCTCCCGCGGACACCTTCGGCACGCTCGAATGGGTCATGGCCAATGCCCGCCGCACCGGCGTGCGGCTCGACGCCCTGCAATGGCCGGCCGGTGCGGCGGCGCTGGCCGAACTGGCGGTCAGCGCGGACGACGAGGGGCCGCTGCAACTGCTCCTGCGCCGCCTCGAAAACGGCATCGACCTCGACGTGCTTGCCGCGGAGTTCGACACCCCCATCGCCCTCGCCGCCTGAACGGCTCCAGACTCCAGACTCCAGACTCCAGACTTCAGTCGCCACCCGCCGGCAGCAGTTCGATCCCATCGAGCTGCGCGGCGCACGTCTCCCGCACGATCGTCACGAAGTCCCGCACATAGGCCCGCGACGCCAGCGCGGTGGGGACGTTCGCGTACAGCTCGCTCCACAGCCCCTTCGCGCCGATGCGCTTGGCGAGCACGTAGTCGTGGTCGACGTAGTTCTTCACGCCCCAGTTGGGAAGCGCCGCCACGCCGCGCCGGCTCGCCACGAGTTGCAGCACGGCGACGGTCAGCTCGGCCGTGCGCCGTTCCAGGTGGATGCCGGCCGGCGCCAGCACCTCGCGGATCAGGTCGATGCGCGTCTCCGGCACCGGATAGGTAATCAGCGTCTCGCCCGCGAAATCCGCCGCCTCGACACGCCGCTTGTTGCGCAGCCGGTGCTCGTTGGCGACCACCGCAAGAATCTCGTAGCGGAACAGCGGCATCGCCTCCAGTCCGCGCCGGGCGGGTGGCGGCGAGCCGATCACCATGTCGGCCCGGGCGTTGTCGAGCAGCGCCAGCGGGTCGGCGTGGAAGCCGGCCACGAGATCGACCTCCACCTCCGGCCAGCGGCGGCGGAATTCGTCCATCACCGGCATCAGCCAGTCGAAGCAGGTATGGCATTCGAGCACGACCCGCAGTTCGCCGCGCGTGTCGCCCTGCAGCCGGGCGAGATCGCGCTCGGCGGCGCTGACGGCGGCCAGCACCTCGCGCCCCAGCGTCAGGAGGCGCTCGCCGGCGGCGGTGAAACGCAGGCCCTGGCGGGTGCGGTCGAACAGCGTCAGTCCGTAGTGGGCCTCGATGGCCTTGATCTGGTGGGACAGCGCCGACTGGCTGACATGGACCCGCTCGGCGGCCGTGGCGAGCTTGTCGGACTCGGCAATCGCCACCAGCGACCGGAAATGCCTGATCTCAATCATCGTGCGGCGTATGAAATAGATTCATACGTTCTTTAAAACATTGCGATTGATTCATTCTACAGGCGACCGCAGACTGTGCGCCATCCCAGGCATTCAAGGCAAGACACCATGGCGCACACCCACATCCTCGGTTTCCCCCGCATCGGCGCGCGCCGTGAACTCGAGTTCGCGCAGGAAGCATTCTGGAAGAGCCCGCAACAGCCCGCCGACGAAGCGGCACTGCGAGACGCCGCCGCCGGACTCCGCGCCCGGCACTGGACGCTGCAGGCCGATGCCGGCCTCGCCACCGTCGCCACCGGCGACTTCGCCTGGTACGACCAGATGCTCGGCCAGGCCGCGCTGCTCGGCGCGCTGCCCCGCCGCTTCGGCTTCGATGCGAAGACGCTGACGCTGTCGCAGTACTACGCGCTGGCCCGCGGCAACGCCGCGCAACCGGCCATGGAGATGACCGGGTGGTTCGACACCAACTACCACTACCTTGTCCCCGAACTCGACCCTGACACCACCTTCGACGGCGGCCCCGGCTGGTCCTTCGACGACATCGCCGAAGCCCGCGCCCTGGGTCACGTCCCGCGCCCGGTGCTGATCGGCCCGGTCACCTTCCTGCGCCTGTCGAAGACCCACACCGCCGGCTTCGACCGCCTGATCCTGCTGCCAAAGCTGGCGCAGGCCTACCGCCGCCTCCTCGACCGCCTCGCCACGCTCGGCGTGCAATGGGTCCAGATCGACGAGCCGGCGCTGTGCCTCGACCTCGAACCCGCCTGGCTCGACGCCTTCGACACCGCCTACGCCGCGCTCGCGGGCACACCGGTCAAGCTGCTGCTGGCGACCTACTTCGACAGCGCCGCCGACCACGCCACCCGTGCGGCGAAGCTGCCGGTCGACGGCTATCACATCGATCTCGTGCGCGCCCCGCAGCAGCTCGAAGCGTGGCGCGGCGCCCTGCCCGACGGCAAGGTGCTGTCCGCCGGCGTGATCGACGGCCGCAATATCTGGCGCACCGACCTGCGCCGCGTGCTCGATACCCTCAAGCCGCTCCACGCCGAACTGGGCGACCGCCTGTGGCTGGCGCCGTCGTGCTCGCTATTGCACGTGCCGGTATCCCTCGCCGCCGAGAAGCGCCTCGACGCCGACGTGCGCGGCTGGCTCGCCTTCGCCACCGAAAAGCTGGAGGAACTGCGCGTGCTCGGCCAGGCGCTGAATGACGGCGACGCCAGCGTGGCCGCCGCCCTCGATGAATCCGACGCCGCCCAGGCCGCCCGCCGCGCCTCGCGCCGCGTAGTCAACCCGCAGGTCCGCAAGCGCCTCGCCCGGGTCGAACCGGCCATGGCCGAGCGCAGCAGCCCCTTCGCCGCCCGCATCGAAGCCCAGCGTGCCGCGCTGCGCCTGCCGCCGCTGCCCACCACCACCATCGGCTCCTTCCCGCAGACCGAGGCCGTCCGCAAGACCCGCGCCGCCTACCGCCGCCGCGAGATGGGCGCGCTGGAATACCTGCAGCGCATCCGCGCCGAGATCGCGCTGGCCGTGCGTCGGCAGGAAGCCCTCGGGCTCGACGTGCTGGTCCACGGCGAGGCCGAGCGCAACGACATGGTCGAATACTTCGGCGAGCAGCTTGCCGGCTACGCCTTTTCCGAGAACGGCTGGGTACAGAGCTACGGCTCGCGCTGCGTCAAGCCGCCCATCCTGTACGGCGACGTGTACCGTCCGGAGCCGATGACGGTCGACACCGCGCGCTACGCGCAGTCGCTCACCGACCGGCCGGTGAAGGGCATGCTGACCGGCCCCGTGACCATGCTGCAATGGTCCTTCGTGCGCGACGACCAGCCGCGCGCCGACACCGCCCGCCAGCTTGCCCTCGCCATCCGCGACGAAGTGTGCGACCTCGAGCAGGCCGGCATCCGCGTGATCCAGATCGACGAGCCGGCCCTGCGCGAAGGCCTGCCGCTGCGCCGCGCCGACTGGCAGGCCTACCTCGACTGGGCCGTGGAAGCGTTCCGCCTGTCGGCGGCGGGCGTGGCTGACCAGACGCAGGTCCATACCCACATGTGCTACGCCGAGTTCCACGACATACTGCCCGCCATCGCGGCCATGGACGCGGACGTCATCACCATCGAGACCTCCCGCTCGGCGATGGCACTGCTCGACGCCTTCGGCGCGTTCGACTACCCCAACGAGATCGGGCCGGGCGTGTACGACATCCACGCGCCGCGCGTGCCGGGCGTGGACGCCATCGAGAAGCTGCTGACGCGCGCCTGCGAGGTAATTCCGCCTGAGCGGCTGTGGGTCAATCCGGACTGCGGGCTGAAGACGCGAGGGTGGGAAGAGACCGAACTGGCGCTGGGGAACATGGTGAAGGCGGCGCAGGGGTTGCGGGCGCGGCTGGGGTGATGGGCTGATGGGCTAAGAAAAGCCCACGCGGCGCTTGGCGTCCTCCGCTCCCCTCTCCCTCAGGGAGAGGGGTTGGGGGTGAGGGCCGGCGGTCGCGCTGGCGATATCGCCCCGCGTGGCGCCGCCCCTCACCCCCGGCCCCTCTCCCAAGGGGAGAGGGGAGACATCGGGGCCGTGACTATTCACCCCGCACCAGAATCTCCCCCAACCGCGCATGCAACAGCCGCGCCGCCTGTGCGACCGCCGCGTCGCCATCCCGCGCAAGATGCCCGCGGCAGGCGTGCAGCGCGTCTTGCAGGGGCCGGCACGGCACCACCAGACCGGTACCGGCCAGGCGATGCAATAACGCCTGCATCGCGGCGCGGTCGGGCTGCATCGCGATACGCTCCAGCGCGGCACGGCACTCGCGCAGGCTGGCGGCGAAGGTGTCGGCCAGCGCTTGCTCCACCGACGCCGCCGGCGCGGCGGACGGCAGGCACGGTGCCGCCCACCAGTTCACCACCGCCTGCAGCATGCCGAGCGTCATCGGCTTGTGCAGGCAGTCGTCCATGCCCGCCTCGCGGCACAGGCGCCGCTCGCGCGCGCCCGCGTGGGCCGTCATGCCGAGGATGGGCACGCGCGCGCGGCCCTGCGCGGCCTCGCTCTCCCGGATGGAACGTGCCACTGCGTAGCCGTCGAGGCCGGGCATCTGGCAGTCGGTGATGACGAGCGCGTAGTCGCGGCGCTCCCAGGCTTCGAGCGCTTGCCTGCCGTGGGCGACCGCGTCATACACGCAGCCGAGCAGGGCGAGTTGGCGACCAGCGAGGAAGCGGCCAGCGGGGTCGTCCTCGGCGACGAGGATGCGGGGCGGGCTGGCCGGAAGGTCGCGTTGGACAGCCGTGTGCGGGCGGGCCTCCGCTGGGATATCGCCAGTCGTCACCCCCTTGAAGCGAAGTCGCAGCGTCGCCTCCGTGCCCACGCCGGGCGGGCTGCGCAGCCGCAGCGTGCCGCCCATCTGGCCCGCCAGTTCGCGGCAGATGGCGAGGCCGAGGCCGCTGCCGCGCGCGCCGTGCGCGGCGTCGGCCTGCGCGTAGGGACGGAACAGCTTCGCCAGCGCATCCGGCGCGATGCCGATGCCGGAATCGCGCACCACGAAGGCCAGTTCCTGCCAGCCGTCGTCCGACCCGACCACGTCGACGCGCAGGCTCACTTCGCCCCGCTCGGTGAACTTGATCGCATTGCCCAGCAGGTTCAGCAGCAACTGCTGCAGCCGCAGGCTGTCGCCGCGCACGCGCGCCGCCACCCCGGGGGCCACATGGCAACGCAGCGCAAGCCCCTTGGCATGCGCGCCGGCGCCCACGAGGCCGACGGCCAGTTCACAGGTCTCGCGCAACCCGAAGGATGCCTCGCGCAGCGGCCAGCCGGCGCCCTCGCGCGCGGTGTCGAGCAGGTCGTCGAGCATCCGCACCAGCGCGCCGGCCGACTGGCGCAGCATGGCAACGGCCGCCGCACTGTGCGCGGGCAGGGGATCGTGGGCGAGAAGGTCGGCCAGGCCGGCCATCGCGCTGACCGGCGTGCGCAACTCATGGCAGGCCATGGCGAGGCGGAGTGCGTCCGGCGCGCGGCGCCCGCGCTGGCGGCCCCGGGGAGCGGGCCGGCTCAAGCCGGCGAGCGGGGCGCGCACACCGCCTCGCTGTCACGCCTGCGCGCGCCGTCGGCCTTCGCGCCGCGGCGCGGCCCGTCCGCCATCAGGCGGCGCAGCCGGGGCGACACATAGGGCTCGTTCGGGCTGCCCTTGAAGAGCGCATCGCACACCTGCTTGATATCGTCTTCCTTGCTGAGCAGCGCGCTCGCACCACTGCCAGAGATCCCTCGCAGGACGTCCGGATCGTCGACCATGGTCAGCACCACGATGCGCAGGCGCGGATAGTGCCCGCGCAGGTAGGCCAGCATTTCGAGGCCGTCGCCGTACCGGCCGCCCGGCATCCGGAAGTCGGTCACCAGCACGTCGCAGGGGTGGCCTTGCAGGAAGTCGACCAGTTCGCCCGAGTCGGCGACAGAGGCCACGCGCCGCAGGCGGGGGTGCCGCGCGAGCGCGATTTCGAGTCCGAGGCGCAGGACCGCGTGATCGTCGGCAATGACGAGCCGCGCCGTCGTGTGTGCATTCTTGGGTGCCATGTTGGATTCCGTTTGCCATGTGGGCTCCGCATCCCTGGCGCGGACGCCGCCCCCCAACCCGGGGGACTTGCGTCCGATTTCCCCTCATCGCCCGTTTTCCCGCTTTCCCGCTTTCCCGCTTTCCCGGTTTTCCGGGGTTGCCGCGCGATTGCGTTCGCGTGGGCGTTGTAGTTATCGGGCTTTGTATCGTTCTTGTTTCGTGCGGCGATGATAAGGGCGCCCCGCAATGCGTTTCGGGATGTAGATCAATGGACGGAGGCCGGCGTAGAAAAAGCTGAGGTGCGGTATGCGGCGCTGTGTCGCATGGCGCGCGCCCCCCCCTCTTCCGTATCCTTTGTCCAAAATCACATCATCGCCATCGCATATCGAGATCGCATCGACCCGCCATAGCGGGCGCATGCGGCAAGCACTGGGGAAATCCATGCAGAAGAAGAAACGAGCCCGGGCCACATGGCGTCGCGTCGCCATGATTCCCGCCGCCGCGCTCAGCGGCGCGGCACTGGCGCAGGAAGCCCCCGCCCCGCAGCCCAACCCGGCCGCCCCCGACACCCTCGTGGCAGTCGTCACGCTGCCTACCGTCGTCACCACCGCCTCCGGCAGCGGCTCGCTCACGGTGCCGGGCATCGCCCGGCAGAAGGAAAACCTCTACCGCTCGGCGGGGTCGGTCGGCTTTGTCGACGCCGATGCCTTTGCCAACACCTATGCCTTCAACCTGCATGACGTGCTGGGCAACTCGCCGGGCGTGTATGTGGAAGAACGCTACGGGCAGGAATTGCGACTGTCGATCCGCGGCTCCGGCATCGCGCGCGGCTTCCATACGCGCGGCATCGAGATCCTGCAGGACGGGGTGCCCACCAACTTCGCCGACGGCAGCGGGGACTACTACCAGATCGATCCGCTCGGCCTGTCGGCCGTCGAGGTCTACAAGGGCGGCAACGGACTCGCGTGGGGCAGCAGCACGCTGGGCGGCGCCATCAACTTCACGACGCCCACCGCCTTCACGGCTGACTCCCCCAACGCGATCCGCGTCGACGGCGGCAGCTTCGGCACCGGGCGCATCGCCGGACAGGTCTCGCGCCAGGCCGGCGACCTCGACTTCCTCGGCAACCTGAGCATCGAGCACTCGGACGGCTACCGCGACCACTCGCGCGGCCAGTACGAGCAGTTCAACGGCAATCTCGGCTACCGTGTCAGCCCGACGATCGAGTCCCGCTTCTATCTCGGCGCCTATATCGTCGACCAGCAACTGCCGGGCACGCTGTCGCTGCAGGACGCGCTCAACAACCCGACCAAGGCCGCGGCCTCGGCGCTGTCGGGCGACCAGGCGCGCAACACGCGCACCTTCCGCCTCGCCAACGTCACCACCTTCAAGCTAGACGACGGACAGGTGGACCTCACCACCTGGGCCATCCACAAGGACCTCTACCACCCGATCTTCCAGGTCATCGACCAGGACAGCTGGACCTACGGCATCGCCCCGCGCTATACCGGCTGGCAGACCATCGGCGGCATGCGCAACGAGCTGATCGCCGGCGCGCGCTTCTTCGGCGGCAACAACGACGCCAAGCAGTTCATCAACGTCAACGGCAACCGTGGCGCGCAGACGCTCAATTCGCGGCAGGATGCCTACAACTACGAGGCCTACCTCGAAGACCGGCTCTACGTCGCGCCCACCGTGGCGCTGATGGCCGGCGCCAAGGCCTACCTCGACCAGCGCAACTACAAGGACTTCGGCGGCCTTGCCACCAACCCGACCGCCAAATCGGACAACACCGACTACAGCGGCGTGAATCCGAAGTTCGGCGTGCTGTGGGAGCCGAGGAAGCAAATCCAGTTCTTCGCCGACATCACGCGCAGCGCCGACGTGCCGGACTTCACCGACCTGAACCAGACCATCGGCACCACCCAGCAGTTCGTGCCGCTGTCGGCCCAGCATGCGTGGACCCTCGAGGCCGGGTCGCGCGGCCGGCATGACATCTTCACCTGGGACGTGACGCTCTACCGCTCGATGGTGCGCGACCAGTTGCTGCAGTTCACGGTCACGCCCGACGTGCCGGCATCGACCTTCAACGCCAACCGGACCACGCTGCAGGGCATCGAGCTTGGCGCCAGCGCCGACGTGCTGCAGAACGTCTTCCGGACCGGCGACAGGATCACGTTGTCCCAACTCTGGAACTACAGCGACTTCCGCTTCGACAACGACGCCCAGTACCGCAACAATCGCATCCCGGGCGTGCCTCAGCACGTGCTGCGCACCACGCTCGGCTACGGCCAGCCGACTGGCCTGCGCCTGTCGGCCACCATCGACTGGGTGCCGACCGGGGCGTGGGTGGACTACGCGAACACGCTGAAGGTGCCGAGTTACGTGCTGTTCGGCCTGCAGGCCAGCTACGCGTTCGAGCGCGGCGTGACGCTGTTCTTCGACGCGCGCAACCTCGGCGACAAGCGCTACATCAGCGACTTCTCCACCATCGCCAACGCCAGCGCGCCCGGCGCCAACACCGCGGTGTTCTATCCGGGCGCCGGCCGGTCTTTCTACGCGGGCCTGCGCTACAACTTCTGATTGCCCGCGTCTGCTACGCTTTCATCCGGTTACGCGCCAAATGCGCCAAATGCGCCAAACGGAAGGGAGCGTTGCATGTTTCAGGTTCGTCCCATGTCCATCGAGGACTACGACACCGTGATCCGGCTGATGAAGGCGACGCCCGGGGTTTCCATCCGGGACGCCGATTCACGCGAATCCACGCTGCGCTACCTCGAACGCAACCCGGGACTCAGCTTCGTTGCGGAGGTGGGCGGCGCGACGGTCGGCTGCCTGATGGCGGGACATGACGGGCGGCGCGGGTATCTGCAGCACCTTCTGGTGCTGCCGGAACACCGGCGCAAGGGAATTGCCAACGCGCTGGTCGAGCGATGCCTGGCCGGGCTGGAAGCGCTCGGCATCAGCAAGAGTCACGTCGATGTGCTCAAGACGAATGCGCTGGCGGCCAGGTACTGGGAAAGCCAGGGTTGGAAGCTGCGGACGGATATCGACCGGTATTCGGTGATCCGGGGCGGCGGCGAGAATGCCTGAGCGGCCTTCCACTCCCCTCGCCCGCTTGCGGGAGAGGGGTTGGGGGTGAGGGCAGGCGGTCGGGCAGGCGACACCGATCTATGTCGCGCTGCCCCTCTCCCCCGGCCCCTCTCCCATAAATGGGAGAGGGGAGAAAGACGCCAGGATGCCTGCAACTCCGCCTGCAACTCCGCCTATAGCTTCGCCGGCTGCTTCAGCCCCGCTTCTTCCAGCCGCTGCACCGGCGGCGGCATCCAGCTCCCGTCCAGCAGCGCCTGCTCCGGCCAGTAGGCACGCAGCATCAGGTTGAGCGCATTCGCGGGCGCCGGCAGCCAGTTCGACAGCGGTACGTCGCTCGGCTTGTCGTACTGGATATAGATGTCGAGCGAGCCGTCGCGGTTGTAGCGCAGGCGGTCGCGGCTGCTGATCGCGTAGCGGCCGATCGCATTGCTGGCGAACGCCTGGCGGTCGTTGTACAGCGTGACCGACCAGAACGCCCGCGCCGGCGGCAACTGGCCCTTGGGGAAATGCATCACGTAGCGGCCCGAGCCCTGCAGCGGCAGGCCTCGCGCATCGATGCGGGTGGTCGCGTAGAGCGCGTCCTTCGGCAGGTTGGCGCCGAGCCCCACCCACGCCGTGGCGGCGCGGCGGGCGTAATCGGTGCCGTAGGTGCCGAGGTCGCGGTGCAGCACCCAGCCGTTGCCGGCGTCGGCGCTGCCCTGCCGGGCCATCGTGGCGAGCGTGGTCAGCGCCGCCGTAGCGCCCTCCTGGATGCCCCGCGCGACGGGAGGCTCCAGCACGGTGGTCTTGAACGGCATGCCCGGCTCCAGGCCGAGCGTGCGCATCTTCTCGACCATCGCCGCATCGTCCGGCGCCGGCGGATTGGCCTTGAGCAGGGTGGCCAGCCGGCTGTAGAAGGCCTGCGCATCCATCGCCGCCACCTGTTCGGAGGGCGACATCTGGGTATTCGACAGCGGCGACGGAGGCGGCGCGGGGCGCGGGGCTACCGCGCGGGCGCCCTTCTCCCAGGCCGACAGCGGCACCAGCCGGAACTGGTCCTGCAGCCGGTGCACGGCCGGGAAGTCCGCCTTGCCGTTGGTCTGGATGCGGCCGAGGACCCAGACCATCGCCGTGGGCGAGCGGATCTCCTGCACGCCCTTCGGCAGCGTGCCGCGCCAGTCCGGGCCGACGATGGCGAAGTTGCCGCGCCGCGTGCCCGTAGTGCGCTTGCCCGGCGCCGCGAACACATTGGTCCAGGCATCCATCATCGACATCACGTAATAGCGGCCGGCCGTGTCCGGCACCGACAGGACGATCGGGCCGTCGGTCAGGTCCAGCCAGGCCGACGAATACAGCGTGTCGACGTTCGGGCTGACCACCTCGGTAAAGGTGTGGTCAGGGAAGGTCCGCCGGTGCATGAAGGTATTGGGCGGCGTGCGCGCGGTCATGGCCTCGCGCGTGGCGTCCATCAGGACCAGCGGATAACCGTAGGTAAATACCTCGGCCGATAACGACCGCATGGCACGATCGGCCGGCGCCTGCGTGGCGGTGGCCTGGACCGGAACGGGAGTGGGGGCGGTGGAGCAGGCGGCAAGCGCCGCGACGAGAAAAGCCGCGCCTGCCAGCCGGCATGCGCGGAGGTGATTGGGAATATGCATGACCCCGTTCCTTGTTGTACTTGGGCGGCCCTGTCGGCGGCGAACGGTTGCCTGGGCCACATTCTGTTTTGGTTCTCTGAATGATGTGTGCCCGGGCGCGGGGTGTCAAATTTCCTTGTCGAAAACGTGGGTGGACTCGCACAAATGACGGTTGACGGACGGGCGGATGACTGCAGGTCGGCGACGGTCGCGCATGCCCGGCGCCGGCATCCCGCTTTCGCGTGCCACATCAATCACATGGAAGACACCCCCTCATCTGATAAATCACCTCAATCAATACCAAACAACTGATAGACGCGGGGCGGCGACATGCCCTCCCCGCGCCGACCGCACTCCCCCTTATTCCCCCTCGAAGACATGCCGCAGCGGCGGCGGCGCGATCCCGGCCAGGTTCATCTCGAATTCCCGCCGCGCCACGCTGGCCGGCCGCACCCGTTCCACGTCGGTATAGAACTGCTGGTACCAGTCGCGCATCTGGTAGAGCGGCCCGTCGCCCTCGCACAGCAGCGGGTTGTCGATGCGGACCTTGCTGTCCCAGATGACCACGTCCTCGTAGAAGGCGGCGCGGGCCTGCTCCACATAGGCTTGCGCGACCGCCCGGTTCTGCTCGTCGTCCAGCCCCGGGATCTTCTTCACCAGCACGCCGTAGCGCAGCTCGAAACTGTTGACGTCGATCGGCACGTGGCAGTTGAGCAGGATCGAGTGGATCTCCTGGTCGCCCATGCGGCCGGTCATCTCCGTGATGTGGTAGGCCGGGCCGAAATAGGTGGACAGCGCCGTCAGCCGCGCGTCGCCCGACAGCCGGGCGCTGCGGCCGATCATCAGCTGCGTGGCCTTGTGGGCTTCGAACAGGTTGGCGAAGTAGTCGACCGGCGCGCCGTGCACGGTGCCGAAGTGGGCCATGTCGGCAATGTTGTCGACCAGCTCGCGGCAGTTGGTGTCGACCACCATCTTGTCGATCGCCCACGCCGACCATTCCGGCGAGAAGCAGGCTTCGATGCGCGGGATCGCCACCTCGGGCGGGGCCGGACGGCCCTCGGGGTCGTGCCAGACGAACAGCAGGCCGTTCTGCTCGCACACGTCCCAGGTGCCGATGCGCGCCTTGGGCGGCACGCGCTTGCAGTAGGGAATCGACTTGCAGGCGCCGTCGCCGGCCCACTGCCAGCCATGGAAGGGGCAGACGAGGTGGTCGCCCTGCACGGTGCCGGTGCTCAGGTCGGCGCCCATGTGCGGACAGAAGCCGTCGACGATGCGGATGGCGCCGGTCGAATCGGCGAAGGCGGCCAGGCGGCGGCCGAAGATGTTCAGCCTGTGCGGCTTGCCGTCGCGGTAGTCGCCGGCCAGTCCGAGGCAGTGCCAGCCCCGGGCGTAGCGGGCTTCGAGCGGGCGCGATTCGATCTTGTAGCCGTTTGCGGGCATGGGGTCTCCTTGTTGTCGTGGGCGCCTGCGGCAGGGGCCGGCGCCGTGTCTGAACGGGTCGTGCCGCCGAGATTACGGACCGCCGGCGCCCGCCTCATCGTCCCGTCGGACTAGGCTCGATGGGCAGGAATGCGGGGAAAGCCGGGATGCGGGTCAGGGCCGGATCGTTGGCGGGGCCATGCACGCAGCACACGCCGGCCGGGTCGTAGATCTTGGCCACGCAGGCATTGCACGCATCGCAGGCCGACCGGTCCGTCTCGCCCGTGCGCCAGCGCTCCACCAGCCCCGGGTCGTGGATCAGGGCGCGGGCCAGCGCGATGCAGTCGAAGCCCTCGTCCATCAGCCGGGCCACGTTCTCCAGCGACTTCACGCCGCCGATATAGGCCAGCGGCATCCGCACCGCCTGCCGGACCACGCGCGACGCGTCGAGGAAGTACATCTCGCGGAAGGCCAGGTCGGGCGGGGTACGCCGCTCCAGCATGGAGATGCCGAAGCGCGCCATCGCGCCGGGCGCGGCGGCCTTCATCTGCGCGGTGGGCATCGGACTGCCGAACAGCGCCCACGGACTCTCGACGTTGCGGCCGCCGCTCAGGGTGAGCAGGTCGGCCCCCTCGGCCTCGAGCAGGCGCACCGTCACCGCCGAGTCGGCCGGCACGTTGCCGCCGGGCACGCCGTCGCTCACGCTCAGCTTGCAGCACACGGCGAGGTCGGCGCCGACCGCGTCCTTGACCTGCCGCAGCACCTGCGCGGGAAAGCGGGTGCGATTCTCCACGCTGCCGCCGAAGCGGTCGCGCCGCCGGTTGCCGAGCGGCGAGAGGAACTGGCTGAGCAGGTAGCCGTGGCCCATGTGGATCTCGACCGCGTCGAAGCCCGCCTCGCGCGCCAGGCGGGCCGCCTCGGCAAACTGGCCCGCCACGCGCGCCATGTCACCCTCGCTCATGGCGCGCTGGAAGTACACGCCGTGCATCATGCCGAAGGCATTCAGGCCGGACGACGCGCTCAGTGGCGCGCGGCTGCCGCCGTGGCGCATGGTCGTGAACGACCCGGCGTGGGTGATCTGCAGGCAGGCGGCAGCGCCCTCCCGGTGCACCGCATTCGTCAGCACGCGCAGGTGCGGCACGGCTTCCGCACTCATGACGAGCTGGTGCCCGAACGTCATGCCGTCCGGCGCAACGGCAGCGTAGGCCACGGTCGTCATGCCGACGCCGCCAGCAGCGACGTCGCGGTGATGCTTGACGAGCGCCGCCGTGGGCAAGCCCTGCGGCACCATCCCCTCGTTGGCGCCGGCCTTGATGTAGCGGTTGCGCAGCGCAAGCGGCCCGATCCGTATGGGCGTGAATGACGTCATCGCTGACGGAGTCTGCATACGATCCCCTTGGTTGAATGCCTGCACGCTCAGGCCGCGTCGGACTTCAGGCTCGCCGCCGGCCGCACGCCCCCGGGCGCCGGCGCGGCGCCGGCCACGCGCGCCCGCTCCTCCGCTTCCACCCCCAGCCACGCCGCCAGCGCGGGCAGCAGCGACACCGCCCCGAACAGGTTCACCAGGAACATGAACGCCAGCAGGATGCCCATGTCGGCCTGGAACTTGAGGGCGGCGAACGCCCAGGTGCCCACGCCGATGCACATCGTCAATGCCGTGAACAGGGCCGCCGAGCCGCGCTGGCGCATGGCCTCGGCGAAGGCCTCCGGCAGCCCCTGCCCTTCCTCGCGGATCTGGTGCTGGATGCGCTCGTACAGGTAGATGCCGTAGTCCACGCCCACGCCCACCCCGAGCGTGATGACCGGCAGCGTCGACACCTTCAGCCCGATCCCCAGCCGCGCCATCAGCGCATTGCACAGCACCGACACCAGCGTCAGCGGCACGATGATGCACAGCACTGCCCGCCACGAGCGGAACGTCAGCAGGCACAGCAGCGTGATGGCGCCGAAGATCGACAGCAGCATCGTCACCTCGGCCTGCTCCACCGCCTCGTTGGTGGCCGCCATCACGCCCACGTTGCCGCCGGCCAGCCGGAAGGCGACGTTCGGTGTGCGGTCCGTGTCGATGAAGCGGCGGATCTCCCTGACGATATGGGCGATGGTGGCGCCCTCGTGGTTGCTGGTGTAGACCAGCACCTGGATCGCCTGGCAGTTCGGCGTGTTCATGCCGTTGTCCGGATCGAACGCCTTGGCGCCCTGGCTGAGGCCCTCGCTGCTGCGCGGCAGTGCCTCCCAGCGCGGATTGCCCTCGTTGTAGGCGCCGATCACGACCTTGGCCAGCGACGACACGCTCACCACCGACTGCACGCCGCTCACGCCGCGCATATGCATCTCGAAGCGTTCCACCGCGCTCATCACCGGATAGTGCAGGCAGCCGTCGTCGAAGCCGGTCGGCTCGACCACCACCGTCAGCGCGTCGGAGCCGATGTTGTACTGGCTGACCACGCTGGCGCTGTCGCGGTTGTAGCGGGAATCCGCGCGCAGCTCCGGCGCGCCGCTGCCCACGTCGCCGATCTTCAGCCCGCGCGAGGCACCGGCACCCGCCGCCAGCAGCGCCAGGGCCGCCACGAACACCGCCAGCGCCGGCGCCGGCCGGGCCAGCGCGCCGAACTTGCGCCACAGCGCGCCGCCGCCCTGCTGGCGCCGGGCCTGGGCCGCCAGCGCCGAGGGCTCCAGCCGCGTGTACGACAGCAGGATCGGCAGGAACACCTTGTTGGTCACGATCATCAGCAGCACGCCCAGGCAGGCGGTGATGCCCAGTTCGCGCACGATGTCGATCTGGATGCGCATGATGACCATGAAGCCGAGCGCATTGGTCAGCAGCGCCACCGTACCGGGCAGGAACAGCTTGCGGAAGGCCGCGCTGGCGCTCTCCGCCGCGCCGTGGCCCAGCATCACCTCCTGTTTCCAGGCATTGGTCATCTGCACCGCGTGCGACACGCCGATCGAGAAGATCAGGAACGGCACCAGGATCGACATCGGGTCGATGCCGTAGCCCAGCAGCGGCAGCAGCCCCAGCAGCCAGCCCACCGGCAGCAGCGCCACCACCAGCGCCAGCGCCGTGATGCGCAGCGAGCGCGTGTACAGCCACAGCAGCAGCGCCGTCACGCCGAACGCCAGCGCGAAGAACACCATCACGCCGGCGATGCCCGACTCCACGTCGCCCACCAGCTTGGCGAAGCCGACGATATTGACCTCGACGTCGGTGCCGCTGAACTGGGCGCGCAGCGTCTCCAACTGACGTGCGACCGAGCCGTAGTCGATGGTCTTGCCCGTGGCGGGGTCGGTCTCGCGCAGCTCGGCGCGGATCAGCGCGGACTTGAGGTCGTTGCTGACCAGCCGCCCGATCTGCCCGGAGCGCGCCACATTGCGCCGCACCTTGTCGAGCTCGTCCGGCGTGCCGGAGAAGCGGCCCGGCACCACCACATCGCCGCGAAAGCCGGCCTCCGTGACTTCGGTGAAGCGCACGTTGGGCGTGAAGAGCGAAAACACGCGCGAGCGGTCCACGCCGGGCAGGAAGAACACCTCGTCGGTGGCGCGGCGCAGCTTGTCCATGAAGGCCGCGTTGTAGATGTCGCCCTCACCCTTCCAGCGCAGGCTGACCAGCACCGTGTTGGCGCCCGAGAACGTGCTGGCGTACTTCGTGAACACCTGCATGTACGGGTGCTGCAGCGGGATCATCTTGTTGAAGCCGGGATCGAGCCGCAGCCGCGTGGCCGACATGCCCAGCGCCACCGTGATGGCCAGGCAGACGGCCAGCAGCAGGCGGCGCCGGCGGATCAGGAGGCTGGCGCATGTATCGACAAAGCGCGCCAGGCGACTGGGGGAGTGGGGGCGGTTCATGGTGGGTCTCGCTTGAATTCTGGCCGTGGGGCGGGGATCAACGGGTGGCAGCGGCGCCGGCAGCGGCCAGCGTCACCGTGGCGATACCGCCGTCGCCGCCCAGCGTCAGCCGGCCCTTGCCGGTGGAGGCCAATGCGGCCAGCGTCTGCGGGCTGCCGGCGGGCAGCGCGGCGAAGTGCCGGCCGCCGTCGGTGGACGCCGCCAGCGCCCCGCCCTGCCCGGCCAGCACGATGCGGCCGTCGGGCAGTTGCGCGCCGCCGAAGAAAGAGGTCTTGAGCCCGGTGTCGGCAGCCTGCCAGGTGGTGCCGAAATCGTCGCTGCGCAGCACATTGCCGCGCATGCCGTAGGCCAGCCAGCCCCCATCGCGCAGCGGCAGCACGCCGTAGAGCGAGCCGGCGTAGGGCGTCTTCACCGGCTCCCAGCGGGCCCCGCCGTCCGTCGAACGCAGCACGAGGCCGCCCTCGCCGGCCAGCATCAGGCGGCCTTGCCCGTCGGCGGCGATGGCGTTGAGATGGCGGTCCTGCTCGCCGTCAGGCAGCGGCTTGCCGGCCACCGGCTGCCAGTGCGCGCCCTGGTCGTTCGAGACGAGGAAGCGGCCGAAGCTGCCGACGGCGAACCACGGGCCGTTCGCCTGCGCCAGCGCGCCGAGCAGCGGGTCGGACGACTGCGTGTCGAAGGCGGCCTGCTGCCAGTGCGCGCCGGCGTCGTCGGTGCGGAGGATCCAGCCGCTGTGGCCGACTGCCATGCCGTGACGGGCGTCGGCGAAGGCCACCTGCGTGAGCGTCACGCCCTGCGGCTGGCTCACGACCGCGGGCCGCCACGAGGCGCCGCTGTTGTCGCTCAGCAGGATGTTGCCGCGCTCGCCCACGGCCACCAGCCGGTCGCCGGCGCGGGCGATGCCGTTGACCTGCAGGCCGTCCGGATGGACCACGGTGGCAGGAAAGGCGGGCAAGGGGCGCGGGGCGAACGCCCACACGGCGGTGCCCAGCACGGCCGCCGACATGGCGATGCCGATCAGTCGTTTCATGATGTCTCCTCCGGGATGGAGTGATGGCTGGCGGCCTCGTGGCGGGCCGCTTCGGAAGGTCGTCGGCGCTTACGGCAGGACGTCGAACAGCGCGGCGGCACCCATGCCACCGCCGATGCACATGGTCACCACCGCTTGCCGCACGCCGCGGCGGCGGCCTTCGAGCAGCGCATGCATCGTCATGCGCGCGCCCGACATGCCGAACGGGTGACCGACGGAGATCGCCCCGCCGTCGACGTTGAGCCGCGCGTCGGGAATGCCGAGTTGCTGCTGGCAGTAGAGGACCTGCGAGGCGAAGGCCTCGTTCAGTTCCCACAGGCCGATGTCGGCCACCGTCATGCCGTGGCGCGCCAGCAGCTTCGGCACGGCGAACACCGGGCCGATGCCCATTTCGTCGGGCGCGCAGCCCGCCACGGCCATGCCGCGGAAGCGGCCCAGCGGGCGCAGGCCCCGGCGATTGGCCTCGTCGGCGCTCATCAGCAGCACGGCGGCGGCGCCATCGGACAGTTGCGAGGCGTTGCCGGCGGTAATGTGCTCGCCTGTCGCCACCGCCTGCCCGCCGCTCCACACCGGCTTGAGCGCGGCGAGGCTGTCCGCCGTGGTGTCGGGGCGGTTGCATTCGTCGCGCTCCAGGCGCACGGTGTCGTGACCGGCCGGCGCACCCGCCTTGTCGAACAGCGCGCGGCGCGTTTCCAGCGGCACGATCTCGTCGTCGAAGGCGCCCCGGCGCTGCGCGTCCGCCGTGCGCTGCTGGCTGCGCCAGGCGTAGGCGTCCTGCGCGGCGCGCGTGATGCCGTAGCGGCGCGCCACCACCTCGGCGGTCTCGATCATCGCCATGTAGGCCGCCGGCTGGCGAGCCAGCACCGCCTCGGACTGGGCGCGGTAGCCGTTCTTGTACTTGTTCTGCGTGAGGGAGATCGATTCCACGCCACCCGCCACGACGATATCGGCGTCGCCGCACTGGATGGCGCGGGCGCCGGCCGCGATGGTCATCAGGCCGGAGCCGCACATGCGGTCCATGGTCATGCCCGGCACGCTGTCCGGCAGCCCGGCCGCGACCGCGCACAGGCGTCCCAGGTTGTAGCCCTGCGTGCCCTGCTGCGCGGCGGCGCCGATCAGCACGTCGTCCACCTCGGCCGGGTCCACGCCGGCGCGCTCCACCACCGCGCGCACCACGTGTCCGCCCAGCACGGGCGCCTCGGTATCGTTGAACGCCCCGCGAAATGCCTTGCCGATGGGCGTACGCGCCACGGCGACGATGACAGCTTCTTTCATGCTCGGTTCCCTCGAAACGCCGGCGGTTGGCTCCCCTCTCCCGCGCATGGGAGAGAAGAACAAACCGCCAGGCCTTGTCATTCAGTAAGAGACGCCAAAAAAAGGCGCCGCGCCGGGATGCTTCGCTCCCCTCTCCCGCTTGCGGGAGAGGGGTGGGGGTGAGGGCAGGCGGTCATGCCAGTGATATCGCTCGACGTGGCGCCGTCCCTCACCCCCAGCCCCTCTCCCAAAGGGAGAGGGGAGAAAACGGTCGTGCCCCTCATTCTGTTAGCGCTTCCAGGTCGTTCCTAGAAGTAGTAGCGGCTGATGGTCTCGGCGACACAGGCCGGCTTGGCTTCTCCCTCGACCTCGACCGTCATGCGCACCACCGACTGCACCCCGCCCGGCAGCGTCTCGGCGCGCACCAGTTCGCCCACCCCGCGCACCCGCGCCCCCACGCGCACCGGCGCGGGGAAGCGCACCTTGTCGCAGCCGTAGTTGACGCCCCACTTCATGCCCTCGACCGTGACGATCTCCGGCAGGAACTGGTTCACCAGCGCCAGCGTCAGGTAGCCGTGCGCGATGCAGGCCCCGTACGGCCCCTGCGCGGCGCGCGCCGGGTCGACGTGCAGCCACTGGTGGTCGCCGGTGGCGGCGGCGAACTGGTCGATCTGCGGCTGCGTGATCCGCAGCCAGGCGCTGGCGCCGAGGCGCTGGCCGACCGCGGCATGGACGTCCTCGGCGGAACGGAAGATTCGCGACATCTGCTTTCCTGTCTGGTTCTGGGGCCCTTCGACTTCGTCAGGCCTGCTGGCTGCTCACCGGCAGCACCTCGCCCGTCATGTACGAGGCGTAGTCGCTGGCCAGGAACACCATCACATTGGCCACTTCCCACACCTCCGCCGCGCGCCCGAAGGCCTCGCGCCCGCTCAGCTCGCGCAGCAGCTCGGCCGGCGCGGACTTCTTCAGGAAGTCGTGCAGCGCGATGCTGGGCGCCACCGCGTTGATGCGCACGCCGAACTCGGCGGCCTCCATCGCGCTGCAGCGCGTCAGCGCCATCACCCCGGCCTTGGCCGCCGCGTAGTGCGCCTGCTCCTTCTGCGCCCGCCAGCCCAGCACCGAGGCGTTGTTGACGATGGCGCCCCGGCGCCGCGCCTGCATGTGCGGCAGCATCGCGCGGGTCATGCGGAAGGTGCCGGTGAGCGAAATATCGATGACGCGCGACCACTCGGCATCGTCCATCTCGACTAGGCGGCGCGAGCCGCCGAGGCCGGCGTTGTTGATGAGGACGTCGGTGCCGCCCAGCGCCTCCTCCGCCGCCGCGACCAGCGCGCGCACCTGTGCGTCGTCCGACACATCGCAAAGCTGCCCGTGGACCGCCTGCAGGCCGGTTTCGGCACGCAGGCGCTCCACCGCCTCGGCCAGGCGCTTCTCGTGGATGTCGGACACCATCAGCGCGCGGCAGCCTTCCTCGGCACAGCGGCGCGCGGCGGCAAAGCCGATGCCGGCGCCGGCGGCGGCCGTGATGAGCACGCTCTTGCCGGCCAGCAGTTGATGGCCCGGCACGTAGGCCGGTGCCGGGATCGATTCGAAATTCGGGGTCATGACTGTCCTCTCGCCTCGCGGGGCATGCCGAGACCGCGCTCGGCGATGATGTTGAGCTGGATTTCGTTGGTGCCGGCGTAGATGGTGTCGGCGCGCGAGAACAGCGCCATCTGCTGCAGGCGGGTGCGGCGCGCGTCGGCGGCGTCGACCACGTTGGCCAGCGGGCCGAGTACGTCGAGCGCCAGTTGCCCGAGGTCGCGGTGCCAGTTGGACCAGTAGTACTTGTAGATCAGCGCCTCGCGCTGCAGCGCCGTGCCGCCGTCGGCACCGGCCTGCGCCGCGCCGGCCAGCATGCGCAGCGCGTTGTAGCGCATCACGCGCAGTCCGGCCCAGGAGCGGGCGATGCGCTGGCGCAGCAGGGCGTCGCGGCTGGCGCCGTTGGCGCGGGCCGCCTGGGCGATCCACTCCAGTTCGTGCGTGAACTGCATCTGCTGGCCCAGCGTGGAGATGCCGCGCTCGAAGCCGAGCAGCCCCATGGCGATGCGCCAGCCGTCGCCCGGCTCGCCCACCACGTCGGCCGCCGCCGCAAGCGCGCCGTCGAAGAACACCTCGTTGAACTCGGCGCCGCCGCCCATCTGCCGGATCGGACGGATCTCGATGCCCGGCTGGTCCAGCGGCAGCATCAGGAAGATCAGCCCCCTGCTGCCCTGCGAACCGGGTTCGCAGCGCGCGAGCACGAAGATCCAGTCGGACTCGTGCGCGAGCGAGGTCCACACCTTCTGGCCGCTGACGCGCCAGCCGCCGGTGGCCGGGTCGCGCTCGGCGCGGGTGCGGACGTTGGCGAGATCGGACCCCGCGCCGGGTTCCGAATAGCCCTGGCACCAGAACGTGGTGCCGTCCAGGATGCCGGGCAGCAGGCGGGCCTTCTGGTCGTCCGTGCCGAAGGCGATCAGCGTCGGGCCGATCAGCCCCTCGCCGATATGGCCCATGCGTCCGGGACCGCCGGCGCGGGCGTATTCCTCGTGGAAGATCACCTGCTGCATCACCGGCAGCTCGCGCCCGCCGTGGGCGCGCGGCCAGCCGAGGCCGGTCCAGCCGCCTTCGGCCAGCCGGCGCTCCCAGGCCTTGCGCAACGCGGGATGGGCGTCCTCGTCGCCGGGGCCGCCGCGGTGCTTCAGGCAGGCGAATTCGCCCGTCAGGCTGGCCGCCATCCACTGCGCCACCTCCGCGCGGAATGCGGCCTCGTCGGTCGTCTCGTGGTTCGCCACGTCGTTCGCCATCATGCTTCTCTCCATGCGTCCGGACCGGTCGCGGCGATGTATGCCAGCGCCACCGCCGTGCCGCCCAGCCAGTGGGCGGCGGCCTGCGCGCGCTTGAAATAGAGCTGCGGGTCGTACTCCCACGTGAAGCCGACCCCGCCATGCAACTGGATGGCCTCCTGCGCGCAGAACCGCAGCGCGTCGTCGGCCGTGACGCGGGCGGCGGCAATGTCCCGCCGGGCCGCCTCCGCGCCGGCCGACGCCCACGCCTGCGCCGCGCCATGGACCGCCGACCTTGCCGCCTCGATGGCCACCATCATTTGCGCGCAGCGGTGCTTGACCGCCTGGAACGAGCCGATGGCGCGCCCGAACTGGATGCGCTCGCCGGCGTAGGCGACGGTCAGGTCCAGGCACTGCTGGGCCGCGCCGAGCTGTTCGGCGGCCAGCATCAGCGCGCCGTGCCACCAGGCGTGCGCGAGCCCCTGGGCGGCGGCCTCGCCGCGCGCGAGGCAGGCGACGGATGGCACCGGGAGTCCATCGAGCCGGAGGGCGCTCAGGGGGCGCGTGCGGTCGAGCGTGTCGAGCGGCGACAGGACGAGCCGGGTGTCCGCGCCGAGGTCGCCGAGGTCGCCGAGGTCGAGCAGGAACAGCGCCGGAGCGCCGTCGGCCAATCGTGCCGGGACGAGCAGCCAGTCGGCGCCGGCCGCATCGAACACCTGCGCCACCGTGCCACGCAGCACGAAGCCGTCGGCGGCGGGGTCCGCGTGGACACCCACACAGTCGAACCAGTAGCCGCCGTCTTCCGGCAGCGCCAGCGTGGCGCGCGCTTCGCCGGCGGCGATCCGCGCCAGCCAGGGCGCGCTGCCGGCCGGGCCGAGGCTGGCCTGCAGCGCCGGGGCGGCCAGGCAGAGGCCCGACCAGAACGGCACGCACGCCAGCCGCTGGCCGAGCTGCTCCTGCAGCAGCGTGAGTTCGGGCACGCCCAGCCCGGCGCCGCCCGCCTCTTCCGGCAGCGCGATGCCGCACCAGCCCAGTTCGCCCGCGATGGCGCGCCAGAGGGCGTCGTCGTGGGCCGGACCGGACTCGGTGGCGCGGCGCACCGCCGCCGAATCGCTGTGCACGGCGAGGTAGTCGCGCGCGCTGTCGCGGATCATTTGCTGCTCGACGGAAAGGGAGAATTCCATGGCCGTCGCTCAGGTGCCGTAGACCGCCTGCGGCGGCTCTGCCTGCGCCAGCAGGCCGGTGACCGCCGCGCCCAGCTCCGCGGGCTGCCAGCGGGCGCCCTTGTCGGTCTTCGGCCCGGTGCGCCAGCCGTCGGCCAGCGAGATCATGCCGCCCGCTGCCTCGAACATGCGGCCGTTGACGCGGGCCGCCGCCGCGCTGCCGAGCCACACGACCAGCGGCGCGACGTTGGCCGGGTCGTAGTAGTCGAAGCCGTCCTCGGGCGCCTTCATCATGTCGGCGAAGACCTGCTCGGTCATGCCGGTGCGCGCCGCCGGGGCCAGCGCGTTGGCGGTGATGCCGTAGCGGCCCAGTTCGGCGGCCTGCACCAGCGTCAGCGCCGCGATGCCGGCCTTTGCCGCCGCGTAGTTGGACTGCCCCACCGAGCCCTGCAGGCCCGCGCCGGAACTGGTGTTGATGATCCGCGCATCGACCGGGCTGCCGGCCTTGGCCGCGTCGCGCCAACGCCTGGCCAGGAGATTCGACAGGCAGAAATGCCCGCGCAGGTGCACGCGCATGACTTCATCCCAGTCGGCCTCGGTCAGGCTGACGAACATGCGGTCGCGGCAGACCCCGGCGTTGTTGACCAGCACGTGGACCTCGCCGAAGGCGGCCACGGCCGCGTCGACGATGCGCTGCGCGGTGGCAAGCTGCGTGATGTCGTCGTCGCTGGCGAGCGCGCTGCCGCCGGCGGCGCGGATGGCTTCGCAGACGGCTTCGGCGGCTTCGCGCCGGATGTCGTTGACGACCACGTTGGCGCCCTCGGCGGCGAAGGCCAGCGCATAGGCACGGCCCAGCCCGCCGCCGGCGCCGGTGATGATGACGGTGCGTCCGTCGCAGATTCCCATGACTCACTCCTTGGAGACGGTAACGAAATGCGTGATGCGTGTTCTTTCTCCCCTCTCCCTCCGGGAGAGGGGTTGGGGGTGAGGGAAGGCGGTTTGTGCCAGCGATCTCGCTCGACGTGCCGCCGCCCCTCACCCCCGCCCCTCTCCCAAGGGGAGAGGGGAGAAAACAACCGTGCGCTTTCGATTCGACGGGTACTCCCCTCTCCCTCCGGGAGAGGGGTTGGGGGTGAGGGAAGGCGGTTTGTGCCAGCGATCTCGCTCGACGTGCCGCCGTCCCTCACCCCGCCCCTCTCCCAAGGGGAGAGGGGAGAAAACCGCCCGGCGCCTTCGTACCGCTAGCTGTACTTACAACCGCTCGATGATCGTGACGTTGGCCAACCCACCGCCCTCGCACATGGTCTGCAGGCCATAACGCCCGCCAGTCCGTTCCAGTTCGTGCAGCAGCGAAGTCATCAGCCGCGCGCCGGTGGCGCCGAGCGGATGGCCCAGCGCGATGGCGCCGCCGTTGGGGTTGGTGCGCGCGGGCGAGTAGCCGGTCTCCGCGAGCCACGCCATGGCCACCGAGGCGAAGGCCTCGTTGATCTCCACCACGTCGATGTCCGACAGGCGCAGGCCGCTGCGTTCCAGCGCGCGCTTCGTCGCCGGGATCGGGGCGGTCAGCATCCAGAGGGGGTCGTCGCCCAGGACGCTCATGTGGGCGATGCGGGCGCGCGGCGTCAGGCCGTAGCGCTTGAGCGCTTCCTCCGAGACGATCAGCAGCGCGGCAGCGGCGTCGGCGGTCTGGCTGGAGACTGCGGCGGTCAGCGCGCCGCCCGGCATCAGCGGTTCCAGCGCGGCCATCTTCGCCAGCGTGGTGTCGGGGCGCGGCGTCTCGTCGTGCCGCACGCCCTCGCACGGCACGATTTCCCGCTCGAAGTGGCCGGCCTCGATGGCGGCGGCGGCGCGGCGGTGGCTTTCCAGCGCGTAGGCTTCCATCGCCTCGCGCGACAGGCTCCAGTGGTCGGCAATGCGCTGCGCGGCGTGGAACTGCGATACCGGCGCATCGCCGAAGCGCGCCCGCCAGCCCTTGCTGCCCGAGAACGGGTCGGCGAAGCCCAGCGCCTGGCCGGCCAGCATGGCCGACGAGATCGGGATCTGCGTCATGGTCTGCACGCCGCCGGCGATCACCACGTCCTGCGTGCCGCTCATCACCGCCTGCGCGGCGAAATGCACGGCCTGCTGCGACGAGCCGCACTGCCGATCCACCGTCACGCCCGGCACCGTCAGCGGGAGGCCGGCCGCCAGCCACGCGCTGCGGGCGATGTTGCCGGCCAGCGGGCCGATGGTGTCGACGCAGCCGAATACCACGTCGTCATAGTCCGCGGCGGGAATGCCGTTGCGGCGCACCAGTTCGGCCAGCACGAAGCCGCCGAGGTCCGCCCCGTGCAGGTGCGACAGTCCGCCCTTGCGGCGGCCGGTAGGCGTGCGCAGGGCGTCAACGATATAGGCGTCTCTCATGGTCTTGGTTCTCCGGAATTCATGCGAAGGTCGCGCCGGCGCCGATGTCCGGGCCGCCGTCGAGGATGTGCGCGCCCACGCGCGCCTTGTGGAAGGCCCGGTCGCCCCAGCTGCCGGACAGGGCCCAGGCGCGCTTGGCGAAGATCTGCAGGTCGAGCTCCCACGTGTAGCCCATCGCCCCATGCACCTGGATGGACCGGCGCGCCGCCATCCACGCGCATTGCGCGGCGGCCACGCGGGCGTGGGAGACATGCACCGACGCATCGGGCAGGCGCTGCGCCAGCGCGGCGGCGGCGCGGAATAGCACGGGCTTGGCGAATTCGAGCTGGATCGCCACGTCGGCCAGCAGGTGCTTGACCGACTGGTAGGTGCCGATGGCCTTGCCGAACTGCTTGCGCTGGGCGCTGTAGTCGATGGCGAGGTCCAGCATGCGCTGGGTCAGGCCGAGCTGTTGCGCGGCCACGCCGAGCGCGCCGCGGTCGAGCGCGCCGTCCCACAGGCCGGCGGCGGCATGGGCGGGGACCAGTTCGGTCTCCGCGCCCGGCGTCCAGGCCAGTTCGGACAGGCGGCGCGACGGGTCGAGGCTGGTGCGGGGCGTCAGCGTCGCCTGCGCCGGGTCCAGCAGGTGGACCGCGCCGGCGTGTTCGCACAGGATGGCATCGGCCACGTGGGCATCGGCCACGAGCCTGTCCTGCGGATGCGCCACCGCCACCCGCGCCATGCCGGCGGCAATGCGGCCCAGCAGCGTGGCGCAGCGGTCGCGCGCGGGGGCATCGGCAACCGCCAGCGCGTCGCGCAGCAGGGCCGCCGCCACGAGCGCCGTGTCGAGCAAGGGCTCGGGCAATGCAAAGTAGCCGCACTCCTGCGCCAGCAGGGCCCACTCGACCTCGCCCAGCCCGAGGCCACCGTGCTCCGCCGGCACCAGCGCCGCGCTCAGGCCCTGGTCGGCCAGCTGGCGCCAGAGGGCGTCGGAACGGCCGGTATCGCTGGCCCACAGTTCGCGGGTCAGCTCGGGCGTCATCTCGGTCATCAGGAAGCGCCGGATCGCGCCGGCGAACTGCTCCTGCTCTTCGGTGAATGCGAAATCCATTCTGTCTCCCGGTGTCGCCGAGCCGCTCACGTGCGCGGCATGCCGAGCAGGCGCTCGGCGACGATGTTGCGCTGGATCTCGTTGGTGCCGGCGTAGATCGGCCCGGCCTGCGAGAACAGGAAGCCGTCCAGCCAGTGGCCGAGCGAACCCCGCGGCTGGCCGGCGGGCGCCACCTCGGCGGCCTGCCCGAGGATGGCGAGGGCGGTGTCGTGCATGTGGATGTCCAGCTCGGACCAGAACACCTTGTTGGTGCTCGACTCCGGTCCGATATGGCCGCCCTTCACGAGCCGGCTGGCGGTGGCGTAGGTCGACAGCGTGTAGGCCTCGGCGTCCATCCACGCGCGCAGCACGGCGTCGCGCAGCGCGGGGTCGCGGTCGGCCGCTGCGCGGTGCGTCTGGTAGAGCTTCACCAGCGCGCGCGCCGTTTCCTGGAAGCGCGCCGGCGAGCGCAGCATCAGGCCGCGCTCGAAGCCCGCCGTCGCCATGGCCACCTGCCAGCCCGCGCCTTCGGCGGCAAGGCGGTTCTCCACCGGCACGCGGACGTCGTCGAAGAAGATCTCGGCGAAGCCCGTCTGCCCGTTGAGCTGGCGGATCGGGCGCACGGTGATGCCGGGCGTGTCGAGCGGCACCAGCACGAAGGTCAGGCCGTGGTGGCGCGACGAGGCCGGGTCGGTGCGGAACAGGCCGAACAGCCAATCCGCCCACACCGCCCGGGTCGACCAGATCTTCTGGCCGTTAATGACATAGTCGTCGCCCTGCCGCACGGCGCTGCAGCGGATGGCCGCCATGTCGGAGCCGGCGTTCGGCTCGGACCAGCCCTGCGCCCAGATATGCTCGCCCGACGCCATGCGCGGCAGGAAGCGCGCCTTCTGCGCCTCGGTGCCGAACTCCATCAGCGTGGGGCCGAGCAGGAAGATGCCGTTCTGGTTGACGCGCATCGGCGCCCCGGCCCGCCAGTACTCCTCCTCGAAGATCAGCCACTCGATCAGGTCGCAGCCGCGCCCGCCCAGTTCGGCGGGCCAGGTGACCATGCTCCAGCGGCCCTTGTCGAGCGTGGCTTCCCAGGCGCGGTGCTGGCCGAAGCCTTCCTCGGTATCGAAACTGGCCAGCGGCGTGCGCGGCACGTGCGCGGCCATCCAGTCGCGCACCTCCGCCCGGAAGGCGCGCTGCGCATCGGTGTATGCGAGATGCATGGCGTCTCCCCGGCTACGCGAAGCGGGCCTCGCGGCCCTCGACGAAGGCGGCGCGCGCCTCGCCGGAATCGGCCGACATGTAGGCCTGCAGCGTGAAGCCCTGCTCCCAGCGGTACTTGTCCTCCAGGTCGCCGTCCTCCACGCCGTTGAGCGCCTCCTTGGCGAGCGTCAGCATGGCCGGGCTCTTGGCGGCGATCTTGCTGGCCAGCGCCAGCGCGGCATCGCGCAGCGCGTCGCGCCGGACGACCTGCTCCACCGCACCGAGGCGGTAGGCCTCGGCGGCGTCGATCATCTCGCCGGTGAAGTACATCGCCCGCACCTTCTGCACGCCGAACATGCGCTGCAGGTGCGCGCCTCCGCCCATGGCGCCACGGTCGATCTCGGGCACGCCGAAGCGGGCGCAGTCCGACGCCACGATGATGTCCGCCGCGCCGCAGATGCCGATGCCTCCGCCCAGCACGAAGCCGTGCACGGCGGCGATGACCGGCTTGGGACTGCGGTGGACGGCGCGGAAGGTGGCATAGTTGCCGGCGTTGACGTCGACGATGCGCTGCGGGAAGGCGGCGAGTTCCTTGATGTCGACGCCCGCGCAGAAGCCCCTGCCCTCGCCGCGCACCACGATCACGCGCACGGCGGGGTCGGCGCCGAGGCGGTCGATCGCGGCGGCCAGCGCGTGCCAGCCGGCGCTGTCGAGCGCGTTGACGGGAGGATGGTCGATGACCACTTCGGCGATGCCTTCGCCGGTATCGATGCGGAACGGCTGTCGGGTATGCATGTTCTTGTCCTTGTTCTGAATCACGCGGCGGTGGCGAGCCCGGCGCGGGAGAGCCCGGCGAGCGCAGCCATCTCGGCCAGCCGCTGCTGTGCCTGCGCGGCGATGCCGGCCACGATCTGCTCGCACGATTCGATGGCGCCGATGGCGGCGGCGGCCTGTCCGCTCGGCAGCACGCCTTCGTCGGGATGCCCCTCCACCATCGCGCGCTGGATCAGCACGGGCGCGTTGGCGGCCATCAGGGTCTGCGCGGCGCTGTAGTCCTGCTCGCGCATGGCGCGCCAGGCGGTGCCGAGCATCTGCGACGCGCTCATGCCGGTGCGGGCCCGCCACTTGCGCGCGGCGGCCAGCGCCAGCCAGGTGCGCCGCCACGGGCTGGCCTGCTCCAGTTGCAGCAGGAGCGCGTTGTCGATCATTCGCTGCGGCAGGCCGTCGATGGCGAGCGAGACGCGGATCTGCGCGGGGTCCTTCACCGCCACGTAGCGCTGCAGCGTCTGCGCCGGCACCGGCGATTCCGCCGACATCAGGAAGCGCGTGCCCATCGCCACGCCGGCGGCACCGTAGGCCAGCGCCGCGGCGAGGCCGCGCCCGTCGAAGAAGCCGCCGGCGGCGACTACCGGCACGCGCACGCTGTCGAGCACCTGCGGCAGCAGCAGCGTGGTGGGCGTGCCGCCGGTATGGCCGCCGCCCTCGCCGCCCTGCACGGTCACCACGTCGGCGCCGAGTTCGACCGCCATGGCGGCGTGCTTGGCCGCGCCGACGGTCGGCATGCAGACGATGCCCGCCGCCTTGAGCCGTCCGACCATCTTCGCGTCGGGGCCGCGCCCGTAGCTGACGGCGCGCAGGCGGTGGCGGATCGCCATCTCGATCACCTCGTCGGCGTTCGGCTGGAACATGTGGAAGTTGATGCCGAAGGGCCGGTCGCTGAGCGCCTTCACGCGCAGGATCTCGCGCTCGACCTCGCCCGGCGGGAGGGTCGCCCCGGCCAGGAAGCCGAAGGCCCCCGCGTTGCCGCTGGCGGCCACCAGCTTCGCGTCGGCCACCCAGCCCATCGCCGTCTGCACGATGGGATAGCGGCAGCCGAGCAGATCGCACAGCACGGTGTGCAGGCTGGCGTGGCTCATGCCTTGTCCTCGCTGCGCTGCGAAGCGGCCATGGCGCGGGCGTCGTAGCCGCCGAGCTTGTCGCCGCTCACGAGTTCGTTGTGCGCGTGGGCGAAGTGATGCCAGGCGAAGACGGCGTCCATCGCCGAGCGCTTGCCCTGCAGTTCCTCCACGTGGTTGACCGCCTGCTTGGTCAGCGTCAGGCCCAGGCGCGGCATCTGCGCGACCTTCGCGGCCATGCCGTAGACGGTGTCTTCCAGCGCCTCGCGCGGCACCACGCGGTTGACCATGCCCATGCGCTCGGCGCGGGCGGCGGGCATGCGCTCCCCGAGGAACAGGAATTCCTTGGCGATGCGCGGATGCAGCTCATAGGCGTGGGCGAAGTACTCCACGCCGGGAATGCCCATGCGCACCACCGGGTCCGCGAAATAGGCGTCGTCCGAGGCCACGATCAGGTCGCACACCCACGCCAGCATCAGCCCGCCGGCGATGCAGGCGCCGTGGACCATGGCAATGGTCGGCTTGGGCAGGTCGCGCCAGCGCCGGCACATGCCGAGGTAGACCTCCTGCTCGCGGGCATACAGGAACTCGCCGCCCGGCTTGTTGACGTGGTCGTACCAGAGCGAGGCGCGCTCGAAGGTCTCGTTGATGTCGCGGCCGGGCGTGCCGATGTCGTGGCCGGCGCTGAAGTGCTTGCCGTTGCCGCGCAGCACGATGACCTTCACGGCGTCGTCGGCCGAGGCGCGGCGGTAGGCCTCGTCCAGCGCATACGTCATCTTCGAGTTCTGCGCGTTGTGGTACTGCGGCCGGTTCATGGTGACGGTGGCGATGCCGTCCGCCACCGCGTAGAGCACTTCGGCATCGGGGCCGAGGCGGATGGGTTCAGTCATGGCGCGCTCCTCAGGCCCTGCCGGACGGGTTGCCGCGCACGATGGCCGCGCGCAGGTTGTGCGGGTCGAGCTGCGCGATAAGGCGCAGTTCCTCCGCCGTCGGCGACGCCGTTTCCGGCAGCGTCTCGCCGGCCGCGTTGGCCAGGGCGAAGCCGGTTGCGGCCTGCACCTGTTCGAGGGTGACGCCGGGGTGCAGCGAGCGCACGCGGATGGCGTGGTCCGGGCCGGTGAAGTCCATCACGCACAGGTCGGTCACGATCACGCGCAGGTCGACGAAGCTGCGCATCCCTTCGATCCGGCGCGCCGGGTTGTAGCCGGCACTGCAGACCATGTCGACTTCGCCGCTGACGAACGCCCGCGCACTGTGGGCCGGCACGAAGAAGGAATTGGCGTGGTGGATGCTGTTGCCGGGAAAGCCGCGCGCCCCCAGCAGTTGGGTCTTGGGCCGCGCCGGCGTACCGCCGAGGCGGGAGATGTTGGCCTGGCCGAAGCGGTCGATCTGTGTCGGCATGACCAGCGCATGGCGGCGGCCGCCCCACAGGCTGTCGAACACGCGCGAGTAGGTCATCCAGCCGCTGGCGCGCACCTTGTAGCCGGCTTCGCGGGGGCCGAGCGGCACCGGCGTCTCGACGAGGTAGGCCTCGCCGTCGGTCAGCATCAGGCCGGGGTTATGCGTCAGGCGGGCCAGCCCGGCGGCAAGGCGCGGGCCGGTGCCGATGCCGGTGGCGAGCACCTCGCCGTCATCGCGCCAGGCGCTGGCGGCGGCGGCGATCATCAGCTCGGCACGGGTGAATTCAGGTGTGACGCTCACGGTCGCTCCTTGGAATGGGTTCAAAGTACCGGCAGCGGCAGGTCATGCACGTGGCCGAGGCCGCCGATGTGCGACAGGTATCCGGCTTCGCTCGCCGCCACGCCTTGCTCGCGCCACGCGGCAAAGCCGTCCTCGGCCTCGGCGCTGGCGCAGTAGGCCTTCAGCGCCGGCAGGTCCCAGCCGTAGGCCGGAGCGCACGACGTGGGATGGGCACCGCCGGGCGCGTGGACGACGCCGCTCACTAGCGCCCTCTCGAAGGCATTGCTGCGGGCACGCGCGAGGTCCTCGTCCTCGATCCGCTGGTGCAGCGTTTCGCAGCTCACGTAGCAGCGCCGCGCGGCGCGGGCGAACCATTCGTCGAAGAAGGGATCGGGGCCGTCGATGCGGGTGTTGCCCAGCACGTCGCTCTCGTTGACGTGCAGCAGTGCCGCGTCGAGCGCGATGGCGGGCATCGCCACCAGCACCTCGCCGTCGTCATAGGGCGAGCGCACGGTGCGCAGGGCCGGGTTCTGCGCCAGCACGTCGGTGCCGAGCGACGCGCGCGTCGGCAGGAACGGCAGGCGGGCGGCCGCGGCGCGCAGGCCGAGCTGCAGCATGCCTTCGTCCAGTTCGGTCACGTCGAGCTGGCCGCGCTCGCGCGCCTGCCGGAAGTACGGCTCCAGCGGGATCACGTCGAGCGAAACGAAGCCGAACACCAGCTTGCGCACCTTGCCGGCCGCGCACAGCATGCCCACCTCGGGGCCGCCGTAGGCGACCACGGTGAGGTCCTTCAGCGGCGAGCGGAGGATCTCGCGCACCAGCGCCATCGGCTTGCGGCGCGGGCCCCAGCCGCCGATGCCGAGGGTCATGCCGTCTGCGAGCTGGCCGACCACGTCGGCCGCGCTCATGGTCTTGTCGATCGTTCGGGTCATGGGCTTACCGGTATCCAATGCTGAAGTCATGTCCCCACAGGGAGACGCGCGTGGCCTCGTAGGCGGCGTGGTGGCTCCAGTCCACCACCAGTCCGCCGTGGCCGTATTCGAGGTCGAAGCCGCCGGGCGTCTTCATGTAGAACGACGTCATGCGGTCGTTGCAGTGCTGGCCGAGCGTGGCGGACAGCTTCGTGCCATGCGCCTGCGCGCGGTCGAGTGCGCGGCCCACTTCCGACATGTCGGGCACCTCGGCCATCACGTGGATGCAGCCGGCCTCCGACGGCATCTCGAAGATCGCCAGGCTGTGATGCCGGGCGTTGCCGCAGTGCAGGAAGTGGATGCGCTTCTCGGGCTCGGCCGGGTCGTCGGTAAAGCGCACGCGGAAGATGTCGGACAGCCCGAAGCCCATCACGTCGCGCAGGAAGGCGTAGGTCTCGTCGAAGGCCGGCGCCGGGAGCACGGCGTGGCCGGCGCCCATCGGATCGGTGACGAAGCGCGGCACGCCGACCGGCGAAATGAAGCGCAGGAAGTCCGAGCGCATGCCCCAGGTGATTTCGTGGCGATTGCCGGAGGGGTCGGTGAACCACGCCATTGCCTGCACGCGCCGCTGGGCGAGTTCGCCGGCGGTGGCGTGCACCACCTCCACGCCGGCCTGGCGCAGCGTGTCGAGCGCGTGGCGGTAAGCCAGCGCGTCGGCCAGTTCCCAGCCAGACGCGAGATAGCGGTTGCGCTCGCCGGGCACGATCAGGTAGCGGTAGTCGCGCTCGTCCATCTTGACGTAGAGCGCGCCGCCCGGGGCGCGGGAACTGGCCATGCCGAGCACCTGTTCTGCGTAGTGGTGCCACTGGCCGAGGTCGGTCGCCTCGACCACGATGTAGCCGAGCGCACGGATGTCTAACATGCTGGTCTCCTCGCTGGTGCGGTTGCTTTGGCCGGCGGCCATGGGCGGCTGCCGTTCGACAGGGGCCATTCTTCAGCGCGGGGACTCCGCCGGCATCGTCTGATGGGACTAGCCGCAAAAGCCAGTTCCGGCGCGGCTTTCCGGGCGATGAGGGGCTGCCTGTGAGGTAGTCCGGATGAGGGATGCGGGACGCGCCGGCCTTCTCTACCGTGGGCGCGCACAAACCAGGAAGGAGGAGCACATGAACGACAAGGAACGGCCCATCGTCGCCGTGGTCACCGGCGCTTCGCGCGGGGCCGGCAAGGGCATCGCGCTGGCGCTCGGCGCGGCCGGCGCCACCGTGTACGTGACCGGACGCACCGAGCAGGAAGGCAGCGCCCCGCTGCCCGGCACCATCCACGCCACGGCGCGGGAGGTCGACGCGCTGGGCGGGCGCGGCATCGCCATTCCCTGCGACCACGGCGACGACGCGCAGGTGGCCGCCCTCTTCGCCCAGGTCCGCGAGGAGCATGGCGGGCTCGACATCCTCGTCAACAACGCCACCTTCCTGCACGACGACCTGATCCACCCGGGCCCGTTCTGGCGCAAGCCGCTGGCAATGACAGGCATCCTCGACGTCGGCCTGCGTTCCGGCTATGTGGCCAGTTGGCACGCGGCGCCGATGATGGCGGCACAGGGGCGCGGGCTGATCGTGTTCACGTCGTCGTTCGGCGCCAACTGCTACATGCACGGGCCGGCCTATGGCGCGCAGAAGGCCGGTATCGACAAGTTCGCCCATGACATGGCGGTCGACCTGCGGCCCTATGGGGTGGCGGCGGTGTCGCTGTGGATGGGGCCGCTACGGACGGCGCGCACGCTGCGGGTGTGGGCGCAGCATCCGGACAAGTACGCCAGCTTCGCGCCCGTGGCCGAGACGCCGGAGTTCACCGGGCGCATCATCCATGCGCTGTACCGCGACCCCACGCTGATGGAGAAGTCCGGCCAGGTGCTGATCGGGGCGGAGGCGGCGACGGCTTACGGGATCGTGGATGCGGAGGGGGTGCGGCCGCCGTCGTATCGGGCGGTGCTGGGAGGGCCGCCGGGGGTGCATCCGGCGGTGGTGGAGTAGGAGACCCTGGCTGGTTGCTCCCCTCTCACTCTGGGAGAGTCCCCCGCATGCGGCCCCCTGCCGGCTTGCCCCAGGAACCCGGTAGTACAGTGGTGACTGCTCGGCCTCGACGCGCAGTGTGGCCGCGTCCCCTCTGGCGCACATTTTGTTGCCCG
>Ga0160472_100342_pt1 | contig 42711 bp, 36 predicted proteins | sample HID1973M_E11MG_FD_108267 | JGI IMG/M metagenome (GOLD analysis project Ga0160472, IMG submission 108267) | Enriched mosquito-associated microbial communities from UW Madison campus, WI, USA - HID1973M_E11 MG | ecosystem: Host-associated > Arthropoda: Insects > Digestive system > Unclassified ... | reverse complement strand
GCCAGGCAGGATGTCCTTGATCTTGTTCCATACATCGTCGCTCAACAGCGTCCGGACCATCTTGCCTCGCTCGCACAAAAGGCAAGATGTAAACACATCTACTCAAATGTAAACAACCCCTAGAGCAGCAATTGGTGGAGCCGGTCTGACAGAGTAAAGTAGCGCCCTTGATCGAACGCGAACGAACGCGCGTGCTAATTCCGCCGCATCCGCTGCACATGCCCCCGTTGCCTCACCTCCCCATTCCCGCCCAGGCGCCTTTCCAGATCGACCGTACCGGCCTGGCCGAACGCATCCGCGCCGCCGGCAGCGTGCGGCTGGTCGTGCTGCGCGCGCCAGCCGGCTTCGGCAAGACCACCGCCATGCTGCAGCACGCGGCGCGGGTGCGGGCGGCGGGCGGGCAGACGGCGTGGCTTCCCCTCGATGCCGGCAGCAATGACCTGACCCGCTTCATTGCCCACCTCGGCGCGGCGGTGGCCGACGTGGCGCCGCCCGCGGCCGGCGTGCAGGAAGGCGGTGTGCTGGAACTGATGGAGCGGCTCGCCGCCTCGTCCAGCGCCTTCACGCTCTTCATCGACGATTTCGAGGTCATCCAGAGCTCGCCCGTGCTCGATGTGATCCGGCAGTTGCTCGAGCGCATGCCCGCCGGCTGGCAGGTGGTGATCGGCTCGCGCATCTCGCCCGACCTGCGCCTGGGCCGGCTGCGGGCGCACGGTCAACTGGTCGAGATCGGACTGGAGCAACTGCGCTTCACGCCGGCCGAGACGCAGGAATTCCTCTGCGGCCGACGTAGCCTGAAGCTCAGCCCGGCGGTGCTCGACCGTCTCCAGGAACTCACAGAAGGCTGGGCCACGGCGCTGTGGCTGGCCTCCGTCGCGCTGGAGAACCATCCGCAGCCCGAGGCCTTCCTGTCCACCTTCTCCGGGTCGGACGAGGCCATTACCGAATTCCTCGCCGAGGACGTGCTCGACCGCCAGCCCGACGATGTGCGCGACTTCCTGCTGCGGACCAGCGTGCTGCGCGACCTCGTCGCGGGCCTGTGCGATGCCGTGCTGGAGCGCCACGACAGCGCGGCCATGCTGCAGCAGCTTGGCCGCGCGAACCTGTTCCTGCTCGCCACCGACACCCCCGGCCACTACCGTTACCACAGCCTCTTCGCCGACTTCCTGCGTGCCCAGCTGCACCAGCGCGACCCCGCCGCCGAGGGCCGCCTGCACCTGCGCGCCGCGCAATGGTACGAGGAACAGGACCGCCCCGTGCCCGCCATCGAGCACGCCCTGCGCGCCAGCGACCAGGCCTGCGTGGTACGGCTGCTGGAAGCGCACGCCTACCGTCTGCTCGATGTCGGACGCTTCCGCCTGCTGTCGCGCTGGCTGGAGAAGCTGCCCGCCGCCGTGCGCGAGGCGCATCCGCGCCTGCTGGTGCTGTACGCCTGGGCGCTGGCCTTCACGCACCGCTTCCACGAATCGCTGGCACTGCTCGACCGGATCGACGTCCTGCGGCGCGACGGCGGGGCCGGCTGGGAGGACGGCGAGGTGCAGGCCCACCTGCTGGCATTGCACCCGCTGCTGCTGGCGATGACCGACCACAGCCAGGCGCTGCAGGTCTCCATGGAGAACCATGCGCGCCTCGATCCGCGCTACGGCCTGCCGTACAGCGTGCTGACCAATTCGCTGGCGTTCCTGCAGGCCGGCCAGAACGACTATGACGGCGCGCGCGCCCTGCTGGAGCGGGCACGCCGCTCGCACTTCGAGATCGGCAGCACCTTCAGCCTGGTCATCGCCGAATGCCTGGAGGGCACCATCAGCCTGCGGCAGGGGCGCCTGCAGGATGCGCTGGCGCGCTTTCGCGTGGCCATGAACAACATGGCGAGCGAGGATTCCGCCGGCACCGATGGCCACGCGCTGGCCGCCATCCAGTTCGCCGAGGCGCTGTACGAGTCGGGCCAGCCGGAACAGGCTGAGCACCTGCTGGGCGTGTACCTGCCGCTGGCCAGCGATTTCGCGCTGGCCGACTACGCCGTGCGCGGCTACCTGACGCGCTCGCGGCTGGCCTGGCACCGGGGCGAGGAGGAGCGCGCCTTCGGCATGCTGGGCGAACTCGAGTATCGCGGCCACCAGGACAACAGCAGCCGGCTGGTGATGTGCGCCGAACTGGAGCGCTCGCGCCTGGCCCTGCTGCGGGGCGACGCCAACGCCGCCGCGGCCTACCTGAATCGCGCCGAAGGCCTGCGCGAGCGCCACAGCGAGCAATGCTTCACGGTGCCGCTGCACGACGTGGAATCCGTGGAACTGGCACGCCTGCGCCTGAAGGTGCGCGGCGAAGGGGAGTTGGCCGGGGCGCTGGACGCACTGCCGCCGGCCATCGCGCAGGCCCGCGCGCAGCAGTGCCATCGCCTGGCCCTGCACCTGACCCTGCTGTGGGTGGAAGCCCTGCAGCGCTCGGGCCAGGCGGCGCAGGCGGCCGGGCAACTGGCTGCCGCGCTGGCTGCCGCCGCCCCGCAGGGGATGGTCCAGCCCTTTGCCGACGAAGGCCCCGTGGTGGCGTCGCTCACCCTCGCGGCGCTGCGCCACGGCGACCTGCGCACCCGCGCGCCGGTCTTCGCGGAGCGGCTGGAGGCCGCCTGCACGCAGGCTGCCTCCAGTGCCGCGCACGGCGAGGCCGAGGCGGCCCCCGGGCCGGCGGTCGCGGGCGGCTTGGTCGACGGCGGCCTGACGATGCGCGAGATCCACGTCCTCAAGCTGCTGGCGCAAGGCAAGTCCAATGCCGGCATCGCCCAGAGCCTGTTCGTGTCCGAGAACACCGTGCGCACCCACATGCGCAATATCTCGTCCAAGCTCGGCGCCAGCAACCGCACCGAGGTGGTAGTGCTGGCACGCAAGCAGGGGCTCATCGCCTGATCACTGCCTGATATTCCGGGCGGCAGCCTCGACTTCGACAACGCCTTCACCGCTTTCTACTTCAACTACCCGCAGGCACCGGGGCAGAAGACGATGATCGGCACGGCCGCCGGCGTGCGGCACGTGTTCTGACGCAGCGCTGGCTGCGCCATGCAGGCGTCACGCGGGTCGTGGCGCCTGGATCACCGCGAAGACCGCGCTTGCCTTGAGCAGGCAGCGGTCGTCCACCATCAGGCGGCAACTGCCGAAGCGCAGCCGCCCGCCCATCCGGTCCAGCGTGACATGGGCTTCCAGCCAGTCGCCCACGCGGCCGCTGCCCAGGTATTCGAGGCTGAGCGTGACGGTCACGCCGGGCGCGATGTCCTCGCCGCGCGCCCTGCCGCGCATCATCGTCAGGCCGATGGCATTGTCGGCCAGCGTCGCCAGCATGCCGCCGTGGGTAATGCCCAGCCCGTTCAGGTGCTGGGGACCGACGCGCACCGCCATCACCTGGCGGGCCTTGTCGTAGTAGACCTGTCCAAAGGACTGCATGTAGCCGTCATTGAGGTTGATCGGCTTGAATCCCGCCGGCACTTCGGCCGTGGGGAGCTGGCCAGCGTCTGCCATATCCATCGTCTGGTTCCTTGTCTTGTTCCCGTTTCCGCCCCCCTCGGGGTGTGCGGCCATGTCGTCATTATCCGGACGGCCTGCCCCCGGCGCTTCGTCGTAATGCATGAATCCATGCCTTGAAGTGCTGTGTGAGGCATGTACCGGCGCGCCCCCGGCGCCGGTTTCATGCATTCGGACTAGGCGATTCACGCAATAGGACGACGCGCCGCCACCCCCGCCAGCACCACAATGCCATCCATCCCAAGGCATCAGGCCGGCGCCCCGCAAGGCGACCCGGTAATCTGGAAGACGGCAATGAGTGGTCCCCTGCAAGGCGTGAAGGTCATCGAACTGGTCGGCATCGGCTCGGCCCCGTTCTGCGGGATGATGCTGGCCGACATGGGCGCCGACGTCATCCGCGTGCAGCGCCCGGGCAGCGAAACCGCCGACCTGCACTTCGACGTGACCGCCCGCGGCAAGCGCACCGTGACCATCGACCTGAAGACGCCGGCCGGCGTGGAAGCGCTGCTGGCGCTGGCGGACCGGGCCGACGTGCTGCTGGAAGGCTTCCGCCCCGGCGTGATGGAGCGGCTGGGCGTGGGCCCCGAGGCCTGCCTCGCGCGCAATCCCGCGCTGGTGTTCGGCCGCGTGACGGGCTGGGGCCAGTATGGCCCGCAGGCCACGTCGGCCGGCCATGACCTCAACTACATCGCCATCACCGGCATGCTCGGCGCCATGGGCCGCCCGGACGAATCGCCCGCACCGCCCCTGAACCTGCTGGGGGGCTACGGCGGCGGCGCCATGATGCTGGCCTTCGGCGTGGCCTGCGCGCTGCTGGAAGCACGCCGCAGCGGCCAGGGCCAGGTGATCGACGCCGCCATGACCGACGGTGCCGCGCTGCTGGGCGCCGTCACCTTCGGCCTGAAGGCGCAGGGCCAGTGGAGCACCCGGCGCGGCAGCAACCTCTACGACGGCGCGGCGCCGTTCTACGACACCTACGAATGCTCCGACGGCCGCCACATCTCGCTGGCCAGCGTCGAGCCCAAGTTCTACAGCCACCTGCTGGCCTGCCTCGGCCTGGACGATGCCGCCTACGCCCGCCAGATGGACAAGCGCCAGTGGCCCGAACTCAAGCGCACGCTGGCCGCGCTCTTCGTTACCCGCACGCGCGCCCAGTGGGTGGCGCTGCTGGGCGGCGAGGACGTCTGCTTCGCGCCGGTGCTCGATCTCGACGAGGCGCCGCGCCATCCGCACAACGTCGCGCGCGGCACCTTCATCGAAGTGGAGGGCGTGACCCAGCCCGCGCCGGCGCCGCGCTTCTCGCGCACGCCGGGCGAGGTGCGCGGGGCGGGGCAGGGCGAGCCGTCCAGCGTGGAGAGCGTGCTGGCGGCCTGGGGCGCCGGCGTGGCCCGGGAAGCCGCCTAGGAAAGACAAGCCGGGCTGCGGCGGAAAGGCTACTCCCGCCGCGGACCGAGGAAGAAAACGAGAGTGCCAACAATCGAAGCAACCAAAGGAAGGAGATTCACATGTCGAATCAAGTGGTAGTCGCCGGTGTAGGCATGGTGCCGTTCAAGAAGCCGGGCGCCAGCGGCACCTATATCGAGATGGGTTCGGACGCCGCCCGCCAGGCGCTGGCCGATGCCGGCATCTCGTATGACCTCGTGCAGCAGGCTTACGTCGGCTATGTATACGGCGACTCGTGCGCCGGGCAGGCCGCGCTGTACCCGGTGGGCCTGTCGCAGATCCCCATCGTCAACGTGACCAACAACTGCTCGACCGGCTCGACCGCGCTGTTCCTCGCGCGTCAGGCGGTGGAGAGCGGCGCGGTGGAATGCGCGATTGCGCTGGGCTTCGAGCAGATGCAGCCGGGCGCGCTGAAGTCGCACTGGGATGACCGTCCGGCCCCGCTGGGCGCCTTCCTCGACATCACCCGCGCGGCCAACCAGGAAGCGTCGGACGCCGGCATCCCCATGGCCCTGCTGCAGTTCGGCGGCGCCGGCAAGGAGCACATGGAGAAGTACGGCACGAAGATGGAGACCTTCGCGAAGATCCGCGCCAAGGCCAGCCGTCACGCCGTCAACAACCCGCTGGCGATATTCCGCAAGGAAGTCACCGCCGAGGATGTGATGAACGACCCGGTGATCTGGCCGGGCGTGATGACCCGCCTGATGGCCTGCCCGCCGACCTGTGGCGCCGCTGCCGCCATCATCTGCTCGGAAGCCTTTGCGAAGAAGCACAACATCCGCACCGACGTGCGCATCCTGGCCCAGTCGATGACTACCGACAGCCCGGCCCCCTTCGAGACGCGCTCGATGATCGAGGTGGTCGGCTTCAGCATGGCGAAGGAGGCCGCGCGGCAGGTCTACGAGAAGGCCGGCGTGAGCCCGTCCGACATCAAGGTCGCCGAACTGCACGACTGCTTCGCGCACAACGAACTGCTGACCTATGAATCGCTGGGCTTCTGCCCGGTGGGCGGCGCCGAGAAGTTCGTCAACGACGGCGACAACACCTACGGCGGCAAGGTCGTGACCAACCCGTCGGGCGGCCTGCTGTCGAAGGGCCACCCGCTGGGCGCTACCGGCCTGGCCCAGTGCTACGAACTGACCCGCCAGATCCGCGGCACCGCCGACAAGACGCAGGTCGAGGGCGTGAACCTCGCGCTGCAACACAACCTCGGCCTCGGCGGCGCCTGCGTGGTGACGTTGTACGGCCGCGCCTGAAACACACACATCGATAAAGAGAGGAGCAATCCAGATGGCAGATAAAAGCCTGATCGGCCGCCAGACTTCGGCGGGCACGGTCGACGTGGAGAAGGGGCGCCTGCGCTTCTTCGCCAAGGCCATCGGTGAAACCGACCCGGTCTACACCGACGAAGCCGCCGCGCGCGACGCCGGCCACCCGACGCTGCCGGTGCCGCCGACGTTCTTCATGTGCCTGAACAGCGAGATCGGCAATCTGGTCGAGCTGCTGGCCCTGCTGCAGATGGACCTCGGCCGCATCCTGCACGCCGAGCAGGCGTTCGACTATCACAGGATGGCCTACGCCGGCGACGCGCTGACGTTCGAGACGAAGGTCGAGGACGTGTACGACAAGAAGGGCGGCGCGCTGCACTTCGTCGTGCAGGTGACCAGGGTGACCAACCAGAAGGGCGAACACGTCGCCGACCTGCGCAGCACGCTGGTCGAGCGTCGCGGCTGATCGTCGGACAAGGAGAGAATCAAGATGCAAGCACCTCGTTTTGACGACGTGAAGGTGGGCGACAAGCTGCCCGCGCTGGCCCTGCCGGCGATCAACCGCACCACGCTGGCCCTGTACTGCGGCGCCTCGGGCGACCACAACCCGATCCATATCGACATCGACTTCGCCCGCAAGTCGCGCATGCCGGACGTGTTCGCGCACGGCATGTTGTCGGCGGCCTACCTCGGCCGACTGGTGACCGGCTGGGTGCCGCAGACGGCGGTCCGCAATGTGGCGATCCGCTTCACCGGCATCACGCACCTCGGCAACCAGCCGACCTGCACCGGCGAGATCGTCGAGAAGCTGGAAGTGAACGGCGAGAAGCGCGTGAAGGTGGCGCTGAAGTGCACGAACCAGTTTGGGGAAGACAAGCTGGTGGGTGAGGCGACTGTTGCGCTGAACTGACCACCGTCTTTCTCCCCTCTCCCCCCGGGAGAGGGGCGGGGTTTCTCCCCTCTCCCCCCGGGAGAGGGGCGGGGGTGAGGGCAGGCGGTGCCACAGGCGATATCGCTCGAAGATGCGCCGGCCCTCACCCCCAACCCCTCTCCCAAAGGGAGAGGGGAGTCAAACCATCGAGATTCGAATACTTAGGAAGGAATACCCAAATGACCAAGCTCGCAGGCAAAACCGCCATCGTTACCGGCTCCGGCCGTGGTATCGGCCGTGAAGTGGCCCTCAAGCTCGCCTCCGAAGGCGCCCGCGTGGTGATCAACGACCTCGACGCCGATCCGGCGCACGAAGTCGTCGAACTGATCAAGTCGCAAGGCGGCGAGGCCGTGGCCTGCGTCGGCAGCGTGACCGCTTCCGACTTCGCCGACCGCCTGATCGGCACCGCCGTGAAGAACTTCAACGGCATCGACATCATCGTCAACAACGCCGGCTACACGTGGGACAACGTCATCCAGAAGATGACCGACGAACAGTGGTACGCCATCATGGACTGCCACCTGACCGCCCCGTTCCGCATCCTGCGCGCCGCCTACCCGGTGATCTCGGCCGCCGCCAAGGCCGAAGCCGCCGAAGGTCGCGAAGTGTTCCGCAAGGTCGTCAACATCTCGTCGGCCGCCGCGGGTGGCAACGCCGGCCAGACCAACTACTCGTCGGCCAAGGCCGGCATCCTGGGCATGACCAAGACCCTGGCGAAGGAGTGGGGCCGCCTGAAGGTCAACGTCAACGCCGTCGCCTTCGGCCACATCGAGACGCGCCTGACGGTGCCGTTCGCCGGCGCTGAAGCCGCCACGGTCAAGATCGAAGGCCGCGACATCAAGGTCGGCATCAGCGAAGCGCTGGTCGAGCAGTCGAAGAAGTTCATCCCGCTGGGCCGTCCGGGCACAGCCGTGGAAGCCGCCGGCTCGGTCTACATGTTCTGCCAGCCGGAATCGAACTACGTCACGGGTCAGGTGCTGATCTGCGGCGGCGGCATCGGCAACGTCTAAATCCAAACCGCTGCAGAGAGGAGACCAGCAATGCTTGAAAACTACCGCTCGCCGTGGATGGACGAGGACCTCGACGCATTCGGCGACTCCGTGCGCCGCTTCTGCAAGGAAATCCTCGAACCCAACGAGATGAAATGGCGGGCGCAGCATTACATCGACCGCGACGCCTGGCTCAAGGCCGGTGAACTGGGCATGATCCTGCCCGACCTGCCGGAGGAGTACGGCGGCGCGGGCGGCACGCCGGCTCACGCCTGCGTGGTGATGCGCGAAGTGGGCTATGTCGGCGCCAGTAGCTGGGGCTACGGCATCAACTACCTCGTTGGCCATTACCTGGCCAACTACGGTACGGAAGCCCAGAAGCAGCGCTGGCTCCCCGGCATGGCATCGGGCGAGGTCATCACCTCGGTCGCCATGACCGAGCCGGGCACCGGCTCGGACCTGCAGGGCGTGCGCACCACGGCGAAGAAGCGCCCCGACGGCAAGTACGTCATCAACGGCGCCAAGACCTTCATCACCAACGGACAGATGTGCGACATGGTGGTGGTGGTCGCCAAGACCAGCGACGCACCGGGCGCCAAGTCCATCTCGCTGATGATCGTCGATACCGCCAACCCGGGCTTCCGTCGCGGCAAGTGCCTCGACAAGGTCGGGCAGGATGCCGGCGACACGTCGGAAATGTTCTTCGACGACTGCGTGGTCGAGGCCGACGCCCTGCTGGGCGGCGTGGAAGGGCAGGGCTTCTTCCAGCTCATGGGGCAACTGCCGTTCGAGCGCGCCATGATCGCCGTGAGCGCTGCCGCGCTGATGGAACGCGCGCTGGCCCTGACGGTGGACTACGTCAAGGAGCGCAAGGCCTTCGGCAAGGCGCTGATCGAGCAGCAGAACACCCGCTTCGTGCTGGCCGACGTCAAGGCCACGGTGACGGCGTCGCGTGCGTTCGCGGACGTCATCATCCAGCGCTGGATCGACGGCACGCTCGACTCGGCCATGGCCTCGATGGGCAAGTTCTGGCTCACCGAACGGCAGGGCGAGGTGATCGACAAGTGCGTGCAGTTCTTCGGCGGCTACGGCTACATGCTGGAGTACCCGATCGCGCGCATGTACGCGGATGCGCGCGTGCAGCGTATCTATGGCGGTGCCAATGAGATCCAGCGGGAGCTGGTGGCGCGTTCGCTGTAAGCCTGACACTCGATGTTTTCTCCCCTCTCCCTCTGGGAGAGGGGCGGGGGTGAGGGACGGCGCCACGTCGCGCGATGCCGGTTGAGCCGGCGCCTGCCCTCACCCCCAACCCCTCTCCCGGAGGGAGAGGGGAGTCACCCCGGAGGAGACCAACAAGATGTACCTGACCCAAGGATTGCACCGCTCGCTGCAACAACGTCCCGGCGCCGAGGCCGTGCGCGAGAAGGGACGCAGCCTGACCTTTGCCCAGTATGGCGACCGCGTGGCCCGCCTCGCCGCCGGCCTGCGCGCGCTGGGCGTCGATGACGGCGACCGGGTGGCGATGTACTCGCTGAACTCGGCGCGCTATCTCGAATACTTCCTCGCGGTGCCGTGGGCCGGCGCCGTGCTGAATCCCGTCAATATCCGCTGGAGCGTGGCGGAAGTCGTCTATTCGTTCAAGGACTCGGGCACGTCCGTGCTGATCGTCGACGATGCCTTCAAGGACGCCGGCGCCCGCGCCGCCGCCGAGTCGCAGACCGTGCGCCACGTGATCTACGCGGGCGACGGGCCGGTGCCGGACAGCATGCTGTCGTACGAGGCGCTGATCGCGCAGCACGCGCCGATGACGGACCGCCTGCGCCGCGACGACGACCTCGCCGGCATCTTCTACACCGGCGGCACCACGGGCTTTCCGAAGGGTGTGATGCTGAGTCACGCCAACCTGATTTCGTCGTCGCACAGCCTGCTGCTCAATGGCAGCTACAGCGGGTCGGGGCGGTATGTGCACGTGATGCCGATGTTCCACCTGGCCGACTTTGCGGCGTTCGTGGGGGTGACCGTGTCGGGCGCCGCCAATGTGGTGGTGTCCTCGTTCGACCCGGGCGGCCTGATGGAAACGGTGGCGCGCGAACGCGTGACGGAAGTCCTGCTCGCGCCGACCATGATCCAGATGTGCCTCGACTGGCTCGACGGCAACCCCGAGCGCGCCGCGCAGCTGGACCTGTCTTCGCTGGTCGCCTTCGCCTACGGCGCGTCGCCCATGTCGCAGGCGCTGCTCGCCCGCGCGCGCGCCCGCTTTCCCCGGGCCGCGTTCCGCCAGGGCTATGGCATGACGGAGCTCGCGCCGGCAGCGTGCGTCCTGATGCCGGAGTATCACACCGACGCACACGCCGACGGCAAGATGCGCTCGGTCGGACAGCCGATGGCGACCCTCGAAGTGAAGATCGTCGACCCCGAGGGCAACGAAGTCCCGCGCGGTACCGTGGGCGAGATCGTCGCGCGCGGACCCAATGTGATGCTGGGCTACTGGAACAAGCCGGAGGAGACCGCCAAGGCTATCCGCAATGGCTGGATGCACACCGGCGACGGCGGCTACATGGATGAAGACGGCTTCATCTACCTGGTCGACCGCATCAAGGACATGATCATCTCCGGCGGCGAGAATGTGTATTCGGCCGAGGTGGAGAACGCGCTCGCGAGCCACCCCGCCGTGGCCCAGTCGGCCGTCATCGGCGTGCCGCACGAGAAGTGGGGCGAGTCGGTGCACGCGGTGATCGTGCTCAAGCCGGGTGCGTCGGCCGAAGTGGATGGCATCCAGGCGCACTGCCGCGAACGGATCGCCAGCTACAAGATCCCGCGCAGCGTGGAGTTCCGTGACGCGCTGCCCATGTCGGGCGTGGGCAAGGTGCTCAAGCACGAACTGCGCAAGGCGTACTGGCCGGCCAAATAGGCCACCCGGGCCGAGGGGCCGGCCGCCGAGCCGGCCCCCGTTCCATCCAGAGGAAACACAAGCATGAACAGCACTGCCAGCCTTGCCAACCCTGGCCTTGTCGGTGAGGTGGATTCCACGCTGACGCCGGCCGAGGCCCGCGCTATCGGCCGCGACGCCTTCCTGTGGGGCATCCACCCGGTGGCGATCTACCGCGTGCGCTACCTCACCACGCAGGTCGACAACGCACGCACCTTCGGCGGCCTGAACCGGCTGAGCTGGGTGCGCAAGCCCATCACCGCGAAGTTCCGCGGCGGCACCACGCCGAACGCCAGCACCATGTACGGGTTCGCCCACATGGACCTGTCGCGCGAGCCGGTGGTCATCACCGCGCCGGATATCGACGACCGCTACTGGAGCGTGCACCTGCACGACAACTACGCGAACTGGTGGGAGATGTTTGGCAGCCAGTTCAGCAAGCCGGGCCCGGTGCGCCGCCTGCTGGTCGGGCCGGACTGGCGGGGCACGCTGCCGCCGGAATTCGTCGGCGCCGAGATCGTGGAGTCGCCGTCCGACTATGCAGGCGCCATCGTCCGCCTCGCCATCACCGATCCGTCGCCCGAGGACTACGCGAAGATCAACGCCTTCATGGACCGCATCACGCTGATGCCGCTCAGCCAGTGGATCGCGGCCGGGCGCGGCGAGGTGAGCGCGGAGCAGATGCCGAAGGTAAGAGCCGGCTATCCCACCTTCCCGGGCATGGAGCGCCTGCCCGAGCCGGACAAGCTCGCCGGCATGGAGTACCTGCAATGGGTGTGGGCGGTGCTGAACGACCGCAGCTTTACAAAGAAGCGCGACTCGCTGAGCGAGCAGCGCGCGTTCGAAGGATTCGCCCGCATCGGGCTGCGGGAGGGCAGGGCCTTCGATCCCGAACGTCTCTCGCCGGCCTTGCGCGAAGCCGTGGAGGCGGGCATCGAGGACGGCCGCAAGGCAGCGCTCGAGGCCTTCGCCAGCGCAGACAATCCTCGCCACATCGACATGAACGGCTGGCAGCTCGAAACCGATCTTGGCTACCGCGACAGCGATTGGGTGGCACGCGCCGGCAACGGCCTGATCGCCATCCTCGCGCCGGTGCCGTCGCGTTCGCACGTGCTTGTCTGGGGCAGCTACGACGCTGACGGCGAGCCGCTGGACGGCGAACACAACTACACCATCACCTTCGACTTGGACGACCTGCCGCCCGTAAGCGAGTTCTGGGAGATGCCGCTGTATGACCTGTTTGGCTACTTCGTCGACAACCCGATCAACCGTTACTCGCTGACCAGCTACATGCTGGCCAACGGCAAGCTGCATACCGAGGACGGCAAGCTGGTGATCTACGTCCAGCACGAAGCGCCGGACGATCCCACCCATCTGCGCAACTGGCTGCCGGCGCCGCGCGACGGCTTCCGCTTCTGCGCTCGGTTGTATGGGCCGCATGGTCCGCTGATCGATGGCAGCTACCGCATGCCGAGGATCGTGCGCGTCCGCTAGGTTTGCTCCCCTCTCCCTCCGGGAGAGGGGTTGGGGGTGAGGGCCGGCGCATCTTCAAGCGATATCGCCCGTTGTACCGCCTGCCCTCACCTCCGCCCCTCTCCCAAAGGGAGAGGGGAGAAAGAAGAGTCGCCCCTCAGATGTACCACGGAGTTCGCATTCCATGAAAGCCTCAACCCTCTCAACCCTCGCCGCACTGCTCGCCGTCTCCCTCGGTACCGCCCATGCGGCCAGCGCCACGGGCTCGTTCCCGGCCCGCAACACCTGGCTCACCGACAGCGTCTACCCGATGTCGCACGACAACCCCGCCGCGACCGATTCCGTGCCGCACGCGGGGCCGACCAGGGGGCGCAAGCTGACCGCCGCCGACGTCAAGAGCGTGCCGACGGTGTTCACCTCCAACCCCACTGTCAAGAAGATCGGAGACCGCACCATCGTCATCGCCGCCGGCATCGAGGGCATCAGCAAGATCGACGCCACCGGCGACGACTACAAGCTGGTGTCCTTCCTGCCGTACCCGGGCCTCGAAGCCCTGGCCGAGAAAGGCTCCGCCGCGCAGATCGCAGCCGCACTGGCCGACGTGGACGCCGCCCACCGCGCCGGCGACGACGCGAAGCTGGCCGCGCTCGGCAAGCGCATGGAAGACATCGGCTTCGTGCGCCACAACATCCCCAACGGCACCTACAACATGATCGACCGCGACGGCGCGCACTACGCCGTCTTTGGCGGCCTGAAGATCATCAAGAGTACCGACGACAACGTCGCCGACGGCCCGCTGCACGTGCAGAAGGTGCACGACTTCAAGGGCGAGCTGCCGGCTGGCGCCAGCTACTTCGTCGCGCTCGGCATGACCTACGACGGCAACGTCGTGGCCGGCACCAAGGACGGCACGGTGGTCCTCGCCGACCGCGACCTGAACCTCAAGGGTGTGCTGCAACTGCCCGGCGAGGCCATCGAGAACAGCCTCTGCATCGACGAGCAGAACGGCATCTACGTGGTCACGTCGAAGCGCATGCTGAAGATCGTCTGGACCGGCAGGAAGCTGTCGTACGACGAGGCCGACGGCGGCTGGGCGACCGAGTACAACACCATGAGCCCGGAGCAGGCGCGCGCCTACGGCGCCCTGACGACGTCCGGCGGCTCCGGCACCACGCCCACGCTGATGGGCTTCGGCAAGGACGCCGACAAGCTCGTGGTGATCGCCGACGGCGACCCCAATGGCGCCAACCTCGTCGCCTTCTGGCGCGACAAGATCCCGGCGGACTTCAGGCAGAAGCCGGGCACCAAATCGCGCCGCATCGCCGACCAGATTCCGCTGGAGATTTCGAAGGCCACCGTCGAACCGTCGCCGGCCGTGCTGGGCTATGGCGTGGTGCTGCTGAACAACTCCTACCCGCAGGCCGTGGCCGATATCTTCGGCAATGCCGTCACCGCCGGCGTCACGCGTCCGGCGCCGCTGGGCGCGGTCAAGTTCGACTGGGATACGCGCACCAAGGCGTTCCGCAAGGCGTGGGTCAACAAGGAAGTCGACAACACCGACGTGATGGTGCCGGTGATCTCGCGCCAGAGCGGGATGATCTACCTGGCGAACAAGGAGAAGGGCAACTACGAATACGTCGGGCTCGACTGGAAGACCGGCGCGATCAAGGCGCGCTGGCCGTTCCCGGACGACAGCCGCAAGTGGAACGCCTGGGGCGGCATCACGGCCCTGCTGGAAAACGGCGACCTGATGATCGGCGGCATCTTCGCCACCAAGCGCGTACACGTGGGCAACTGAAGCAACCTAAGCAACCGAAGCAACTGAAGCAAGGGAACAGGACATGCTGGAACTGCAAGACAAGGTCGCCATCGTCACCGGCGGCGCATCGGGGATCGGCCGCGCCACGGCGCTGCTCATGGCGCAGGCCGGCGCGCGCGTGGTGGTGGCCGACATGACGGCGGAAGCGGGCGAGGCGGTCGCCGCGGAGATCCGCGCGGCCGGCGGCGAGGCGTTCTTCCAGCCGCTCGACGTGCGGCGCGACGAGGATTGCGCGGCGATGGTCGCCGCCACGCTGGAACGCTTCGGCCGGCTCGACATCGCCTTCAACAACGCAGGCGTCGGCGGCACCTGCGGCATCACGCACGAACACCCGCTCGATGCCTGGCGCCGTGTGATCGACATCAACCTGACCGGCGTGTTCCAGTGCCTGGTGCATGAACTGAAGGTGATGAAGGAGCAGGGCGCGGGCGTGATCGTCAACACGGCGTCCATCGCCGGGCTGGCCGGGACGCCAGGCTCGGCGGCCTATGGCGCCTCCAAGCACGGCGTGATCGGCCTGACCCGCACGGCGGCGCTGGAGTACGGCAAGTACGGCATCCGCGTCAACGCGGTGTGCCCGGGCGTGGTCGCCACGCCGATGACCGATCCCGCTTCGACCACCTTCGTCCCCGGCGCGCTGCAGAAGAAGGCCGCCACCACGCCGCTGCGCCGCGAGGGCCGTCCCGAGGAACTCGCCGAGATGGTGCTGTGGCTGGCTTCCGACAAGGCGTCCTTCGTCACCGGCGCGCATTTCGTCGTCGATGGCGGCGCCACGGCCTGAACACCGATTTTCAGCGAGCAGACCATGAATGGACCTCTCCCGCCGGCCACCGAAGCCGCCGCAGTGACCCTGCGCATCGACGGCGCGCTGGCCACGATCACGTTCGACAGCCCGGCCTCGCGCAATGCGATGGGCGGCCAGTTCAACCAGGACCTCGCCGCCGCGCTGGCGCAACTTGTGGCCGCCACGGGCGTGCGCGTGGCCGTCATTCGCGCGAAGGGGAAGATGTTCTGCCCCGGCGCCAACCTCGGCTGGCTCCAGCCCGACGTGCCGGGTGCGGAGGTCCGCATCAACGAGGTGCTGCGCACGCTGAACCCGCTGCTTGGCAAGCTGCGCGCCGCCCCGATGATCGTGGTGGCGGCCGTGCACGGCGCGGTGGCCGGTGGCGGGCTGGGCCTGATGAACATGGCCGACCTCGTCATCGCCGCCGACGACACGCGCTTCAACACTGCCTACACCCGCATTGGCGCGACGCCCGACCTCGGCGCGACCTGGTGGCTGCCCCGCCTGATGGGCGAGCGCCGCGCGCTGGAACTGCTGCTGCTGGCCGACGGCTTCGACGCTGCCCGCGCGCACGCGCTGGGCCTGGTCAACTTCGTGGCCCCGGCAGCCGGCTTCGAGGCCGAGGTCGAGGCCCTGCTGCAACGCCTGCTGGCCGCGCCGCCGAAGGCGCTGGCAGCGGTCAAGCGGCTGGTCTACCAGGCGCACGACACCGATCTTTGCACCCAACTCCAGGCCGAGCGACATGCCATCGTCGCCGCCGCCACCCAACTCGAATTCCACGAAGGCGTGCGCGCCCTCGTGGAAAAGCGCCCCGCGCGCTTCTGAACCAAGGAGCCCCCATGTCATACGAACAATATCGCTTCATCAAGTTTGCGCAGGACGGCGGCGTGCTGACCATGCGCCTGAATCGCCCCGAGGCCATGAACGCCATCAACGCCGGCCTGCACGAGGAACTCTCGCGCGTGTTCGCCGACATCGCCGCCGACAAGAGCGTCCATGCCGTGGTGCTGACCGGCGAAGGCCGCGGCTTCTCGGCCGGCGGCGACCTGTCCTGGTTCCACAACATCACGCCGGCCGAGGTCGACGCCCTGTTCCGCGAGGCGCGCAAGATCATCATCGACCTGCTGGAACTCCCGCAGCCGATCATCGCAGCCGTCAACGGCCCGGCCGCCGGCCTGGGCTGCACGCTGGCGCTGTTCTGCGACATGATCTACGCCGCCGACACCGCGAAGCTGGCCGACCCGCACGTCAGCATCGGCGTCGCGGCCGGCGACGGCGGCTCGGTGATCTGGCCGCTGCTGGTTGGCCCTGCCCGCGCCAAGCAATACCTGTTCACCGGCGACAAGCTGACCGCCGCCGAAGCCGAGCGCATCGGCCTGATCAACGCCGTGGTGCCGCAGGCCGAAGTCGTGGCCGCCGCCACCGCCATGGCCGTGCGCATGGCCACCGGCCCGCGCCGCGCCATCGAGGCGACCAAGGCCTCGGTCAACAAGATCCTGCGCGACACCGCCAACCTCGTGCTCGACACCTCGCTCGCGCTGGAAAAAGAGAACTTCTTCACCGAGGACCACAAGAACGCCATCGCCGCCTTCCTCGAAGGCCGTCCCGCCACCTACCAGGGCCGTTGAAGAGCACCCAGCCATGATGCCAAGACTGAATCAACTGCCCTGGATGGACGAGGACATCGGCATGTTCCGCGACCAGTTGCGGCGCTTCATCGATGCCGAGGTCACGCCCCGGCTGCCGAAATGGCGCGAGCAGGGCTTTGTCGATGCCGCCATCTGGCGCCAGCTCGGCGAGCTGGGCATGATGCTGCCGGAGATCCCCGAAGCCTACGGCGGCTCGGACACGTCGCTGGCCTACCAGGCCGTGGTGCTGGAGGAACTGGCCCGCGCCGAGATGCCGATGAAGCATTCGGTCCACTCGATCGTGGCGCACTACTTCGTCGAGTACGGTACCGAGGAACAGCGCCAGCGCTGGCTGCCGAAGATGGCCAGCGGCGAGTGGATCAGCGCCATCGCCATGACCGAGCCGGGCGCCGGCTCGGACCTCAAGACGCTGCGCACGACGGCCGTGCGCGACGGCGACCACTACGTGCTGAACGGCGCCAAGACCTTCATCACCAACGGCGCCACGGCGCAGCTGGTGCTGGTGGCCTGCAAGACCGATCCGGGGGCCGGCGCCAAGGGCGTGTCGCTGATCGCCATCGAGGTCGACGCGCAGACCGAGGGCTTCCGCGTGGGCCGCGTGCTCGACAAGATGGGCCAGAAGGCCGCCGACACCTGCGAGCTGTTCTTCGACAACGTGCGCGTGCCGGTGGCGAACCTGGTGGGCGGCGTCGAGGGCATGGGCTTCGCCCAGATGATGAGCCAGCTGCCGTGGGAACGACTGATCGTCGCCGTGTGCGCGGTGGCTGTGATGGAAGAAGCGGTCGAACAGGCCGTGACCTACACGCGCGAGCGCAAGGCCTTCAACCAGACCATCTTCGACTTCCAGAACACCAAGTTCAAGCTGGCCGAGTGCGCAACGATCACGCATATCGCGCGCACCTACGTCAACGACTGCATGCAGCGCCTGCTCGACGGCACGCTCGACCCCGAGGCCGCCTACATGGCCAAGTGGTGGTGCTCGGAGGAGCAATGCAAGGTGCTCGACACCTGTCTGCAGTGCTACGGCGGCTACGGCTACATGAACGAGTACCCGATCGCGCGCATGTACAGCGACGCGCGCATCCAGCGCATCTATGGCGGCACCAACGAGCTGATGCTCGACCTGGTCTCGCGGAAGCTCTGAGCGGTTTGCTCCCCTCTCCCCGCGGGAGAGGGGAGCAAAGCACGCCAGGCCCTTTACTGATTTGGAGTTGTGATGTCGGATATGCAGGACAAAGTTGCCATCGTCACCGGCGGTGCCGCCGGCATCGGCCGCGCCACCGCATTGCTGTTCGCCCGCGAGGGCGCGCGGGTGGTGGTGGCCGACATGAGCGAGGAAGCCGGTCAGGCCGTGGTCAGGGAGATCGAACAGGCAGGCGGGCAGGCGTTCTTCCAGCGCGTGGACGTCAGCCGTGACGAGGACTGCGCGGCGATGGTGGAGGCCACCATCGACCGTTTCGGCCGCCTCGACTATGCCTTCAACAACGCGGGCGTCGGCGGCAAGCCCGCGCTGCTGTCGGACACCGGCCTGGACGTGTGGCGCAAGGTCATCGACATCAACCTGACCGGCGTGTTCCAGTGCATGGTGCACGAGCTGAAGGCGATGAAGGCCCAGGGGTCGGGCGCCATCGTCAATACCGCGTCGATCATGGGCCTGCAGGGCACGCCCGGCGCGGCGCCGTATTCGGCATCCAAGCACGGGGTGATCGGCCTGACGCGCACCGCCGCGCTGGAGTACGGGAAGTACGGCATCCGCGTCAATGCGCTGTGTCCGGGCTTTGTCGAGACCGCCATGACCGTCGGGGAGAAGAAGGAGGTTTCGCCGCAGCTGGAGAAGTGGGTCGGCGCCTCCGCGCTGCGCCGCCTGGGCCGCCCGGAAGAGCAGGCGGAAACCGTGCTGTGGCTGTGCTCGGAAAAGGCCTCGTTCGTCACGGGGTCGCACTTCGTCGTCGACGCCGGCGCGATGGCCTGAGCGCCAGCCGTCTGCCGAAGGGCAGGCAGCGTCACGCGCGCCGCCTGCCCGACGAAAAATGTAAATTCGGCGCGGGAAGTCTCTCAATTCTCTCAATTCCCATCGCCCTGCACAGGGGCGAAAGTAGAGCAGGGAACAGGAGGACGCCATGCGCCGACCGCCAACACCATTTGCCCCGACCGTTGCCGCTCTCGCGGTGGTCGCGGTCCTCGCCGGCTGCGCGGCGCCCAAGCCCGAGCAGTCGCCTGCCATCCCGGTCGTCTCGGACCAGGACATCAGCGACGCCTACGTGTACCTGCTCGGCCGCCTGCTGGTGCTGCGCCAGGAGCACCTGGACTTCCAGAAGGAAGGCTTCCACTGGAACGAACTGGTGCACCGCAAGGTGGGCGGGGTGTCGTGGGCCAATCCCAACCTCGATGTGGTCTATAGCGAGGCCTGGGTGGCGATCGACGAGAAGACGTGCGCCGTGTTCACCGTGCCGCCCATCAAGGGGCGCTACTACACGATCCAGTTCCTCAACGGCTGGGGCGAGACGGTCGCCAATATCAACGAGCGTAACTATCCCGATCATCCCAGCGGCGACTTTGCCATGTGCCTGAAGGGCGCCGACGTGACGATGCCGGCCGGGCGCAGGCGCATCGACCTGCCGGGCAAGGTGTCGCGCGTGCTGGCGCGAGTTGAACTGGGCGCGGACGGCAAGCGGGCGGTCGCGCTGCAGCAGCAGATCATGCTGCGCATGACGGGCACGCCGAAAATCGACCCGGTGCCGGCCACGCCGTCGTTTACCAATGACAAGATGCCGGGCGCCGAGGCCTTCGATTCGGCGGCGGCCGCGCTGAAGGGCGAGCCGGACATCAACCCGGGCATGGAGACGCTGCAGGCCAAGGTCAGGGACGTGGCCATCGGGGTGGCCGCGAATCCCATCCAGCGCACCCGCGTCGAGCAGGTGATCCGCGCGCAGACGCTGCCGCAGTTCTATCGGGGATTCTCCACCGCAGGGACCGCCCGCAACGGCTGGCTGCGGCCCTCGACCATCGGCCAGTACGGCAGCGACTACCAAAGCCGCACGCGCGTGAACCTGGCCGGCATCTGGGCGAATACGACGGAGGAGGTGGTCTACTTCCGCTCCGATTCCGATGGAGATGGCGCAAAGCTCGATGGCTCGAATGACTACACCATGACGTTCCCGGCGCCCGACGTGCCGGGCAAGCACGTGAAGTACTTCTGGTCGGTGATCGCCGTGGACGCGAAGGAATACCACGTGATTCCCAATGCGAAGAACCGCTTCCTGCTCAACAACCAGTCGCGGCTGAAGTACGGCAAGGATGGCTCGCTGACGCTGTACTTCGCGCCAGCGAAGCCGAAGGACGCGCCCGACGCCAACTGGCTGCCGACGCCGGTCGGGCAGCCCTACCACCTGACCTTCCGGGCATACGGCCCGGACCGCGCCATGCAGTCGAAGGAGTGGTTCCCGGCGCCGCTGGAGCAGCGGGATTGAGCCGCATCGCCGGTACGGACGGGGCAAAGGAAAGCCCCGCACGAGGCGGGGCCTGGTGACGGTAGCGCAGCCTGCGCCTCAGTGGATCACCATCAGCGTGAACGGATGCACATAGGCCTGCAGCGTCACGAAGAGGCCCACCAGCACCGCCAGCGCAATCGAGTGGAAGAACACGTAGCGCAGGATGTCTCCCTCGTGCCCGTACCACTTGGTGGCGGTGGAGGCCACCACGATGGACTGCGCGTCGATCATCTTGCCCATCACGCCGCCCGAGCTGTTGGCCGCCGCCATCAGGACCGGCGACAGGCCGAGCTGCTCCGCCGTGGTTTTCTGCAGGCCGCCGAAGAGCACGTTGGAGGCGGTGTCCGAGCCGGTCAGCGCCACGCCCAGCCAGCCCAGCATGGTGCCGAACAGCGGATAGAGCACGCCGGTCTGGGCGAACGCGAGGCCGAGGGTGGCGTCGAGGCCGGAATAGCGGGTCAGGTAGCCGATGCCGAACATCGCGCTGATGGTCAGCAGCGAGAACTTGGTCAGCTTGATGGTCTCCCAGTATTCCTTGAACAGCCGCGGTATCGAGTAGCCCATCAGCAGGCCGCCCAGCACGGCCGAGACCAGGATGCCGGTGCCGGCCATCGACAGCACGTTGAACAGGAACACGGCGGGCTCGGCGATCTCCTTCGGCGTCACCGGCGGATGCTTGAGGACGGCCTTGTCGAGCCCCGGGATCGGGAACTTGAACTGCCACAGGGCATCCATGAACTTCTTGAATTCGGGGATGCCCCAGACGAATACGAAGACGGTCAGGATGATCCACGGCATCCATGCCCTGGCGACCGAGATGCCGACCGAGGCGGCCGAGGCGCGGGCATCGGCTTCAAGGGCTTCGGGATGGTCCACCTTGGAGTCGTCGACACGTCCCAGGATCTTGGTGGTGGTCCAGATTTCCTTCGGGCGCCAGACCTTCAGGAACAGCGTCAGGCAGCCCAGCGAGACCAGGGCGGAGATCACGTCCACCAGCCACGGGCCGTGGAAGTTCGATACCAGGAACTGCGGCACCGCGAAGGTCACGCCCGCCACCAGGATCGCCGGCCAGATCGCGATCATGCCGCGGAAGCCGGCGAAGGCCCAGATCAGCCAGAACGGCACCAGCACCGAGAAGAAGGGCAGTTGCCGGCCGATCATCGCCGACAGCGTGACCTGGTCGATGCCGGTCACCGAGGACAGCCCGATGATCGGTGCCCCCAGCGCGCCGAAGGCCACCGGCGCGGTATTGGCGATCAGCGCCAGCCCGGATGCGGCGAGCGGCGAGAAGCCCATGCCGATCAGGATCGCGCCCGTCACGGCCACCGGCGTGCCGAAGCCCGCCGCGCCCTCGAAGAAGGCGCCGAAGCTGAAGGCCACCATCAGCAGTTGCAGGCGGCGGTCCTCGGTCACCCCCGAGATCGAGGTCTGCAGGACCTTGAACGACCCGTTCAGCGTCGTGAGGCGGTGCAGGAAGATGATGTTCAGGACGATCCAGCCGATCGGGAAGAGCCCCGAGATCAGCCCGAGCCCCGCCGCCTTGCCGGCCATCGCTGCCGGCATGCCGAACACCACGGAAGCTACGACGATGCCCACCACCAGCGCCAGGCCGGCAGCCAGGTGGGCCTGCATGTGAAAGAACGCCAGTGCGATCAGCAGCACGGCGACCGGGATACCCGCAGCGAGCGTGGACAGCGCCATACTGCTGAGCGGGTCATAGACTTGACTCCACACGATAGGATCCTCCTCAGGTTGACCGGGCAGCCTTGCATTCTGCGACGCACTCGCTGCCGCTTCTTTGTGCCTGCCATCCGCCAGCTTCGAATGTCAGGTCAAACAAACAATTGTAGGCACGTGTGACGCATGGGCGTTCGCTAAATCCAATCACGCCGGGATTGAAGCGAATTCAGGAATCAGGGTTGGCCCAGGGGGCAGCCTGAGGCACCTGGGGCCCGAATGCAGCGTACTCCAAACGCCGCCTGGTGCAAATGTAGGCGATGCTGGGATGCCTTGCATGTCTTGATGACAAGGCAATATGGCCGGCGCGATCCGGGCGCAATTCGGGCGAAATTCGGGCGCGATCCGGGGGCTGTTCGCCGACGGCCGCTGCCGGTCAGCGCAGGGGCAGTTCGAGGATGCCGGTGGTGGCGGGGCGGGCGCGCATGGCGGCCAGCCAGCGTTCCAGGTGTGGGCGGGGCTGGTGCGGCGGGCGATGTTCGGGCGGCAGGCCCATCCAGCGGTGGGCGGCGCAGGCGACGGCAATGTCGGCCATGGTGAAGCGGTCGCCGCAGATGAACTCGTTTCCGGCGAGCGCGTCGTCGAGCAGGGCGGCCAGTGGTTCGGTGCGGGCGCACGAGGCGGCGATGGCGTCTTCGTTGCGCTGCGCGGGCGGGAGGCGCACCAGGTTCAGGAAGGCGTTCAGCATGGCCGGGCTGAAGGTGGTGGCCTGCCAGTCCATCCAGCGGTCGGCCAGCGCGCGGGCCTGGATGTCCCGCGGCCACAGCGGGGTCTCGTCGGCCTCGCGGGCGCACAGGTAGCGCACGATGGCGTTGGACTCCCACAGCACGAAGGGCTCGCCGACCACGTCGGTGCCGGACACGCCGCGGAAGTCCTCGATCACCGGGATCTGCCGGTTCGGGTTGAGCCGCACATAGGCTTCGGTATCGAGGTCGCCCTCGCTGACGCCGATGTCCACGCGCTCGTGATCCAGGTGCAGCTCGCGCGCGCACCAGACCACCTTCTGCACGTTGATGGACGACAGGCGGCCCCAGATTCGAAGCATGGCGCAGCTCCCCGTCAGGCTGCCCTGGCGGCCGGCGCGGCCTTGGCGATGGCTTCGCGCAGTAGGTCGCCGAGGATGGTCACGCCCTGTTCGATGCGCTCGGCCGGCACGGTGACGAAGGCCAGGCGCAGCGTGTTCAGGCGCGGGTTGCTGGCGTAGAAGGGCGCGCCCGGCACGTAGGCGACGTTGCGCTCCACGGCCTGTGCGAGGATCGCCATGCTGTCCAGCCCTTCCGGCAGTTCAACCCAGATGAACATACCGCCTTCCGGCTTGTTCCACTTGACCCCGGCGGGCATGTGGCGCGACAGGGCGTCGAGCATCACGTTGCACTGCTTGCTGTAGAGCGCGCGGATGCTCGGGATGTGGGTGTCGAGCAGGCCGTCCTTGATGGTTTCGTAGGCCACGCGCTGGGTGAAGGTCGGCGTGTGCAGGTCGGCGGCCTGCTTGGCCTGGCACAGCTTGAAGTGCAGTTCCGGCGGGGCCACCACGTAGCCCAGGCGCAGGCCGGGGGCCAGCACCTTGGAGAACGAGCCCATGTAGATCACGCCGTCGGGGTTCATCGACAGCAGGGTCGGCAGGTGGTCGCCGGTGTAGCTCAGCTCGCCGTAGGGATCGTCCTCGACCAGCAGCACGCCCAGCTCCTTCGCTTTGGCCACGAGTGCCTGGCGGCGTTCCAGCGGCAGGCGGCGGCCGGTCGGGTTCTGGAAGTTGGGCAGGGCGTACAGGAAGCGTGCGCCGGCGGTCAGTTCGGGCGTCAGTGCCTCGGGGACCAGGCCCTTCTCATCGGTCGGCACCGAGACGAATTCCGGCTCGAACAGCGAGAACGCCTGCAGCGCGCCGAGGTAGCTCGGCGTTTCCACCAGCACCGGGCTGCCCGGATCGATCAGCACCTTGGCGATCAGGTCCAGCGCCTGCTGCGAGCCGGTGGTGATCAGGATGCGCTCGACCTCGACGTTGTGACGCTTCGCGATGAACTCGCGCAGGGGCAGGAAGCCTTCGGTGGCGGCGTACTGCAGCGCCGCCGTCGGATCGGTGGCGAAGACCCGGGCCGCCGCCGCTTCCATGGCCGCTACCGGGAAGGATTCCGGCGAGGGCAGGCCACCGGCGAAGGAAATGACTTCCGGACGCTCGGTGACTTTCAGGATTTCGCGGATGGCCGAGCTGGTCAGTTGCTGCGCCCGGCGGGAGATGGCCCAAGTCATGATGATCTCTTGTAGTGGGAATAAAGGGGCCGGCAGGGCCGGCCCGGTGTGCGAAGTGCGAAAGGTAATCGGGTGGGCGAGGGTTAGCGGACTTCCACGATCATTTCGATCTCGACGCAGGCGCCCATCGGGATCTGCGCCACGCCGAAGGCGCTGCGGGCGTGCTTGCCTTTCTCGCCGAACACTTCGCCGAGGAACTCGGAGCAGCCGTTGGTGACGAGGTGCTGCTCGGTGAATTCCGGCGTGGAGTTCACCAGGCTCATCACCTTGACGATGCGCGTGACGCGTTCCAGGTCGCCGCCGAGGTGGTCGCTCAGCGTCGCCAGCAGGTCGATGGCGATGGCGCGCGCGGCGGCCTTGCCGGTGGCGGTGTCGACGTCCTTGCCCAGCTTGCCGGCCCAGACCTGGCCGTCCTTGCGGGCGATGTGGCCCGACAGGAAGACGGTATTGCCGGTCTGCGCGGCCATCACGTAGGCGGCGGCGGGCGCGTTGACGGCGGGCAGGGTCACGCCGAGGCGTGCAAGGTTCTCTTTGACGGACATGGTTTCTCCTGACGATGAAGTCAATCCGGGGAGCAAGGGGGCGCCGGGGGCTTCAGTGTGTTTTCAGTTGTTCTTGGGTGCCGCATTATGCACGGCAGCGCGGCGCCCCAGTGCCACGACGGCGATCACGGCCACCGCGAAGGCCAGCGTGGGCGCATCCAGGTGCTCGCCGAGTATCAGCGCGCCGCCGGCCAGCGTGAGGAACGGCTGGAGCAATTGTATCTGCCCGACGCGCGCCACGCCCCCTTTTGCCAGCCCGGCGTACCAGAACAGGAAGCCGATGAACATCGAGAAGACCGACACATAGGCCATGCCGACCCAGGCGCGCGGCGAGGCGGCGGTGATCGCCGCTGCGTGTTCCTGGCCCAGCCAGCCCACCACCGGCAGCAGCACCGGCAGCGAGATCACGAGCGCCCAGCTGATGGTTTCCAGCCCGCCCAGTTCGCGCGACAGCTTGCCGCCCTCGGCGTAGCCGAGCGCGCCGAGCAGCATGGCGGCGAATAGCAGCCAGTCCGCATGCTGCAGTCCGCCCGCGCCCTGCCACAGCGCGAAAGAGACCACCAGCGCACTGCCGGCCAGGGCCGACAGCCAGAATCCCGACGAAGGCCGCTCGCGCCCGAACCAGGCGGCAAACACCGCCGTGGTCAGCGGCAGCAGGCCGGTGATGATGGCGCCGTGGCTGGCGTGGACCTCGCGCATGGCCAGCGAGGAGAACAGCGGGAAGCCGACCACCACGCCGAGCGCGGTCACCGCCAGCCGCCACCACTGGCCGCCACGCGGACGGCGCGCCGGCTTCAGCGCGCCGCGCCAGCCGAGCAGGGCGAGTGCCAGCAGGGCGGCGATCACCGCGCGGGCAAGCGCGACGAAGGTGGGGTCCAGCTCGGCCACCGCCATGCGGGTGAACGGCAGCGTCTGGCTGAACACGGCCACGCCGGCGAAGCCGAGCCACATGCCGCCGGAATGGGCGGGGGCGGCGGGCCGGGAGAGGGAGAGTTGCTGCGCGGTCATGCGTTTGATCCGTTTGCGTCGGTTGCGTACATCGCGCCCGTTGTGGTCAGGCGAAATTGACCACCACGCGGCGGTTGGTGCGGCTCTTCTTCTCGATCTTGGTCACCACCACGGCGCCGATCTCGCCGGTGGCGGCCACGTGGGTGCCGCCGCAAGGCTGGCGGTCCACGCCGGGGATGTCGATGATGCGGATGGCGCCGCTGCCGGCGGGCGGCGCGGCGCCGATGGTGCGCACGAGGTCGGGCTGGGCGGCGAGTTCCTGCGGCGTGATGCGGTCGACGCGGACGCCGGTATTGGCCTGGATGAGCGCGTTGAGCTGCCCGGTCAGCGTGGCCTTGTCCAGCGTGGATTCGGGCAGGTCGAAGTCGATGCGGGCCGAATCGGGCGAGATGCCGCAGCCGGTCACCGGCACCGGGATCAGGGCGCCGAGCAGGTGCAGGCAGGTATGCAGGCGCATCAGGCGGTGGCGCCGCGGCCAGTCGATGCCGACGGTCACGCGGTCGCCGACTTGCGGCCGGGGGCCGTCTTCGGCGGGGACGTGGAGGATGCGGGTGCGGTCGTCGGCATAGACCGTCTCGCCGAGCGCCACGGTGCGGCCGTCGGGGAGCACCAGCGTGCCGGTGTCCCCCGCCTGTCCGCCGCTGCGGGCGTAGCAGACCGTCTCGTCCAGTTCGATCCCGTCGGCGCCGACGGCCACCACGGTGGCGATGCAGTGGTCGAGATAGGCGTCGTCGTCGAAGCGCTTGCGGGTGACTGACATGGGAGGTCTCCGTTTTATGTGCAGGCTGAATTCTGGTTGATGGTAGACAAGCGTGGCGGTACAGTACCGATACAGTTCTGCAGATCATCTTCGGTACAGTTGCTGGAGCATCACATGGAAGATCCCCGCCAGGCCGCCTCTCAGCGCCCGTCACAGCCACGCTCGCTGCGGCTGGTGATGCCGACCGGCCACGCCACCGAGCGCCTGCCCGACCCGGTGCCGTCCGGCCAGATGACGCTGGTCGAGCAGTTGACCGAATGGGCGCGGCTGCGCATCGACGAGCGGGTCTTCCGCGCCGGCATGCGCATGCCGTCGATCCGGCAACTGGCGCAGGAGAAGGGGATCTCGCGCTTCACCGTGGTCGAGGCCTATGAGCGGCTGGTGGCGCTCGGCTATCTGGAATCCCGCCGTGGCTCGGGCTTCTACGTGCGCGAGCGCCCGGCCCAGCCGGCTGCCGCCGCACCGGCCCGGCCCGGCGTGCGCACGCTGGACGTGACCTGGCTGCTGCGCAGCATGTTCCACACGGCCGAGAGCCACAAGGCGCCCGGCCTCGGCTTCCTGCCCAACGACTGGCTCGACGGCGAACTGATCGCCAGCGCCTTGCGCGGGCTGGGGCGCCAGCCCGGCAACCACTTCCTCGCCAGCGGCACGCCGCAGGGCTTCCTGCCGCTGCGCCAGCAGTTGCGCACCCGGCTGGCCGAACTGGAGATCGGTGCCGCGCCCGAGCAGATCGTGATGACGTCCGGCATCACGCAGGCGCTCGACCTGATCGCCCGACTCTACGTGCGCCCCGGCGACGCCGTGCTGGTGGGCGACCCCGCCTGGTTCGTGATGTTCGCCCGCTTCTCGGCGCAGGGCGCGCAGGTCATCGGCGTGCCTTACACCCCCGAGGGACCCGACCTGGAGGCGCTGGAGCGCATCGTCCAGGCCCATCGCCCCAGGCTGCTGGTGCTGAACTCGGTGCTGCACAACCCCACCGGCACCTCGCTGTCGGCGGCGCGCGCCTTCCAGTTGCTGCGGCTGGCGGAGCAGTACGACTTCCTCATCGTCGAGGACGACATCTACTGCGACCTGTGCCCGCCCGGCCATCCCGCCACGCGGCTGGCGAGCCTCGACCAGCTCCGTCGCGTGATCTATCTCGGCAGCTTCTCCAAGACGCTGGCGGCCAACCTGCGCGTGGGCTTTATCGCCGCGGATCCCGACGTCGCCACGGCATTGACCGACGCCAAGCTGCTGTGCGGCCTGGCCTCGCCGGAAATCAACGAGCGCGTGCTGTACAAGGTGCTGACCGAGGGGCACTACCGCAAGCACGTGGAGCGGGTGCGCGGACGGCTGGCGCAGGCCGCCGACGAGACCCGCGTCACGCTGGAGCGGATGGGCCTGCGGCTCTTCCCCGGCCAGCACGCCGGCATGTACCTGTGGGCCGACACCGGGCGCGACACCAACGCCATTGCCACCGCCGGCCACGAGGAGGGTTACCTGTTCGCGCCGGGGAGCCTGTTCTCGCCCACCCAGCTCCCGTCCGGGTGGATGCGCTTCAACGTGGCCTCCACCAACGATCCCGGCACGCTGGATTTCCTCGCCCGCCAGCTCGACCGGCTCTGACCTGCCGCATCTCATGTCCGGCCGGGCCTTGAAAATCGCCCGGCCGGCCCCTATTTCCCGGAACACCGGCCCGAGCGAGAGAGCGCAAGGGCCACCGTATTCGAGTCTTTCCAGTCTTCAAGTCTTCAAGAGGAGAACCATGACCGCACCGCACGAGACGATGAGCTTCCAGGCGGAAGTGAAGCAACTGCTGCACCTGATGATCCACTCGCTGTACAGCAACAAGGAAATCTTCCTGCGCGAGCTGGTCTCGAATGCTTCGGACGCCACTGACAAGCTGCGCTTCGAGGCGATTGCGACCCCCTCGTTGCTGGAAAACGACGCCGACCTCGCTATCCGGATCGAGGCGGACGCCAAGGCCCGCACCCTGACGATCACCGACAACGGCATCGGCATGAGCCGCGACGAGGCCATCCGCAACCTCGGCACCATCGCCCGCTCGGGCACCCGCGAGTTCTTCCAGCAACTGTCGGGCGACCAGCAGAAGGACGCCGCCCTGATCGGCCAGTTCGGCGTGGGCTTCTATTCGGCGTTCATCGTGGCCGACAAGGTCACGGTCGAGACCCGCCGCGCGGGCCTGCCGGCCGAGGAAGCCGTGCGCTGGGAAAGCACCGGCGACGGCGAGTTCACGGTCGACCCCATCACCCGCCCGGAACGCGGCAGTTCGATCACGCTGCATCTGCGCGAGGGCGAGGACGACTTCCTCTCCGCGTGGCGCCTGAAGTCGATCATCCAGAAGTATTCCGACCACATCTCGCTGCCGATCCGCATGCCCAAGGAGATCTGGGATGCCGAAGCCAGCGAATACAAGCGCACCGACGAGTGGGAGAGCGTCAACCAGGCCAGCGCCCTGTGGACGCGCAACAAGTCCGACATCTCCGACGAGCAGTACACCGCCTTCTACCAGCACATCGCCCACGACAACGAGGCGCCGCTGACCTGGACCCACAACCGCGTGGAAGGCCGCAGCGAGTACACGCAGCTGCTGTTCATCCCGGCGCGCGCCCCGTTCGACCTGTGGGACCGCAACCACAAGGCCGGCCTGAAGCTGTACGTGAAGCGCGTCTTCATCATGGACGATGCCGAGCAACTGCTGCCGGCCTACTTGCGCTTCGTCAAGGGCGTGGTGGACTCGGCCGACCTGCCGCTCAACGTCTCGCGCGAACTGCTGCAGGAAAGCCGCGACGTGAAGGCCATCCGTGAAGGCTGCACGAAACGCGTGCTGTCGATGCTCGAATCGCTGGCCGACAGCGACGAGCAGGCCGATCGCGAGAAGTTCGACTCCTTCTGGCAACAGTTCGGCCAGGTGCTCAAGGAAGGCATGGGCGAGGACCAGGCCAACCAGGAGCGCATCGCCAGGCTGCTGCGCTTTGCCTCCACGCAGAACGACACCGCCGAGCAGAACGTCTCGCTGGCCGCCTACGTGGGCCGCATGAAGGAAGGCCAGGACAAGATCTACTACGTGACGGCCGACACCTGGGCCGCCGCCAAGTCGAGCCCGCACCTGGAAGTCTTCCGCAAGAAGGGCATCGAGGTGCTGCTGCTGACGGAGCGCGTGGACGAGTGGATGCTGTCGTTCCTGCAGGAGTTCGACGGCAAGCAACTGGTCTCGGTGGCCCGCGGCGACCTCGACCTCGGTTCGCTGGCCGACAGCGAAGAGAAGGCCGAGCAGGAAAAGGCCGAGACCGAATGGAAGGACGTGGTGGCCCGCGCCAAGGCCGTGCTGGAAGGCAAGGCCAAGGATGTGCGCGTGACGCTGCGCCTGACCGACTCGGCTTCCTGCCTGGTGTCCGACGAAGGCGACATGAGCGGCTACCTGCAGCGCCTGCTCAAGCAGGCCGGCCAGAAGGCCCCCGACGCCCAGCCCATCCTGGAGCTGAACCCCGAGCACGCGCTGGTGAAGAAGCTGCGCGACCTGCCGGACGGCGACGCCTTCGGCGACCGCGTGCGCGTGCTGTTCGACCAGGCCCTGCTGGCCGAGGGCGGCATGCTGGAGGACCCGGCGGCGTATGTGCAGCGCGTGAACAGGCTGCTGGCCTGAGTATTCTCGCCACCGCGGGATTCCTCCCCTCTCCCCTTGGGAGAGGGGAGGAATCCCGAACTCCCTATCTCCAATGCCTGACGACCCCCTCTCGCTGAAGCGCTGTTTCCCGCCGGTCGTCGATGCCAATACCCGCGTACTGATCCTCGGCAGCCTGCCGGGCGAAGTGTCGCTGGCGCAAAGCCAGTATTACGCGAACCGCCAGAACCGCTTCTGGCACCTGCTCGGCGACATCCTTGGCACGAACCTGGCCGGCATGGACTATCCGCTCCGCCTGCAGAAGCTGCTGGCGCATCGCGTCGGCCTGTGGGACGTGGTCGCCGAAGCGCGGCGCGAAGGCAGCCTCGACAGCAGTATCCGCGACCACGCCGGCAACGACCTGACCGGGCTGGTCGATTCCCTCCCCAGCCTGGCGGCCATCGCCTTCAATGGCGGCACCGCCGCGCGCATCGGCATGAAGGCGCTCGCCGGTCATGGCGACCGCCATCCGGTCCTCACGCTGCCGTCCAGCAGTCCGGCCTACACTCTGGCGTATGCGGAAAAGCTCGCCGCGTGGCGGGCGCTGGAAGCGTGGCTCGAGCCGGCGGCCTGATCGCCGGGACGCTTTCGCCTCGTCACCGTTCTATTGAGAGTTGCGCTGCCCCGCGCCGGCAGGGGCCGATGGCGCCATCAGGTGCTGGCGGAAGAACGCCTGCGTCCGGTCGAAGGCGTCCTGTGCGGCAGCCGGGTTCCCGCCGATCCAGTGGCCGGCAAAGGCGTGGGGTCCAGGCCTGGCGTCGAAGGCGTGCAGCGCCCCGGGGTACACGACGAGGTCGACCGTATGGCCGTCCTTTGCCACGGTGTCGCGCCAGCGCTCGCAGCGTGCGGCCGGCGTCCAGTCGTCCGCATCGCCGATCAGGATCAGGGTGTCGGTCAGCAGGGCGGAGCGGGGCACCTGGCAGCCCGGATAGAACGCCACGGCGGCGGCGAAAGGGTGGGTGACGGTGACGCCGGCATCGTGGGCGAGCACGGTCTTGAGCACGGTCCAGCCGCCGTGCGAGAAGCCGATCAGGCCGATGCGGCCCGGCTGCACGTCGGGCCGCGTGCGCAGGTAGTCGGCGGCGGCCAGCGCATCCCGGGCGCGCAGCTCGGGCGGCACCAGGCGCCCGCGGGTGCAGACGGTCCTGACGTTGCGCGGGCCGAAGCTGTCGACCACCATGGCCACATAACCCCACGACACCAGCCGGCGCGCCCAGGTCCGCGAGTGGGCGGTGACGCCGTTGCAGGGATGCATGACGACCACGGCGGGAAAGGGGCCCGCGCCTTCGGGCCGGTACAGCTCGGCGGGGGCGCGGCTGCCCGGGCCGCCCACGGTCGTGGCGTCGAACGCCAACGGCGCAGTGGAGATGGGCGACACCGGCAGCGTCTGCGCGCGGGCCGCCGTCAAGGCGGCACAGGTTGCCAGGGAGGCTGCCAGCAGGCAGGCCAGCAGTCGTTTGTGAAGGGGCATGGAAGGGGTGGAAGGGGCGGAAGGGGTGCAAGGAGCGGTATTGCACGAGATGCTAACGCCCCCCGCATCCTCGCGCATCAGCGACTGGCGCCCGCCCCGGGGCGCCGGCCTGTTCCGTCCTGTTCAGCCAAGTTGCGGCTGTGTCGCGGTAAAGCTCGGTCGTGCCGCAATGACGCCATGTGCGCGCCGGATGTTGGGGTGCGACTCCAGCAGCGCCGCGCTCTCCGGGAACATGCCCATGTAGGCAATCATCGGCGCGAGGAAGAGATCGGCCATCGACAGCGTGTTGCCCACCAGGTAGTCGCGCCCGCCGTAGGCCTGCTCGAACACCTCGAAGTGCCGGGCGATGTCCGGCACGGCGGCGTCGATGACCTTGCGGTCGGGTTTGCCGTCCTCGCCCTTCGGGAAGATGTACTGCAGGAGATAGCGGCGGATCATGGCGTCGTAGGCATGGCAGGTGATCACGCTGGCCCATTGCTCGCAGCGGGCGCGTGCCGTGATGCCGGTCTGCGGCACCAGGAGGGGGTCGCCGAAGGCCTCCTCGATGTAGCCGACGATGGCGCGCGTCTCGTATAGCGAGATCGGCCCGTCGGTAAAGGCCGGCATGCGGCCGAACGGGTTGTGGGCCAGCAGTTCCGGCGTGTGCGGCGCCACCTCCTTGAGCGTGTAGGCGATTCCTTTCTCGGCCAGTGCCATGCGCACGGTGCGGACGTAGGTGCTACGCGCGTCGCCATAGACGGTGAGGGTGCCGGCGGTGCCCGCCGGGTCGAGGTAGTCGTTCAGGCGGTTGAAGACGGAGTGCCAGCCGGTAGTGTGCGCGTCGCGCGTGGCCTCGTCGGGGAAGCCGCTGTGGCGCATGTGCAGGTGCGTGCCGCCGTCCTGGTCGGTCAGGGTCACCTCGATCAGCGTCCGGACCCCGGGCGGCAGCACGCCGCCCGCCCATTGCCAGGTGTAGGCGAGGAAATCGGCACGGTCGATCTGCTGGTATTCGCCGCTGACGTCATGCCGCGTGCCGTCGCGGCCGCTGATGACAATGCGGTAGCGCCCGCCCACGCGCGCATCGGCGCTGGCCTCCACCACGCGCATCGCGCGGGGGCAGTGCCACGCGGCCAGGGCGGACTGGTCGGTGAACGCGTCGAAGACACGCTCGCGCGGGGCGCGGATGTGTCGGGTCATCTCCAGATGGAAGGTGGCGGCTTGGGTCATGGCGTATTCCCCTTGTCCTTGTTGCGACGTTGGTTGCTGGTGAGCGGCGCCGCCTCGGGTGTCTCGGCGGTTGCCGGGTTGTGGGCCGGTGGGTCGATGTGTCCGGTCTGTGCAGTCTGTTCAGTCTGTCCAGCCTGTTCGACGAAGGCGACGAGCCGGTCGAGATTGCCTTCCCAAAGCTGGCGGTAGGTCTCCAGCCAGCCATGCGCGTCGCGCAGCGCGCCCGGGCGCAGGTGGCAGATGCGCCAGCGCGCGCTGACTTCGCGCTCGATCAGCCCGGCGTCGGCCAGCACCCGCAGGTGTTTGGAGATGGCCGGCGCGGACATGTCGAACGGGCGTGCGAGCTCGCTGACCGGGGCCTCGCCCTCCGACAGGCGCGCGAGGATGGCGCGGCGCGTCGGATCGGCGAGGGCGGCGAAAACGGTGGAGAGCGGGTCGGCGGCAGTCGTCATGGGTTCATTTAACCTGTTGGTTAAATGAACTTCAAGGGCGGTTACATTTTGGTTTTTGCTGGCACCAATCGCCAGACCGCTGGAGTAGGTGGTGGGCGCTGATACCGGGCGGATCGGAGCCGTCCGTGCGCGGAATCGCGGCCGCCGCAACGTGCTATTGAGCAAACCGTCCAAGACGCGTTTGCCTGGCTTCTGTCACAATCGCGCGCATGACTTTATTGAAACGCAAATCCATTGAAGCCGTCGCTTCGCGCCGTCCGGCGCGCGAGCGGCGCGAACCCGCTTCTCCCGTCAGGAAGGAAGAGGCACGCATGAAGCCCCGCTTTGCCCCCGTGACGTTTTCCGAACTCGACGGCGTCCGCTATCTCCACTTCGGCACCGAGTGGGTGCAGGGCGCCATGCGCCTGCGCAAGCCCGACGAGATCGAGCTGGAATATGCCCAGCAGATGATGGGCTGGCTGCTGTTCCTGTCGCCGGCGGCCCCCGATTTCCACGTTGTCCAACTCGGACTGGGCGCTGCGGCGCTGACCAAGTACTGCCATCGCCGGTTCACGCGCGCGAAGGTGACGGCGGTCGAGCTGAATCCGGCCGTGATCATTGCCGGCCGCAGCATGTTCGGCCTGCGCGAGGACGACGATCGCCTGTCGGTGCGCGAGCAGGATGCCTGGGACTGGGTGATGGACGACGCCAACGCCGGCAGCGCCGACGTGCTGCAGGTCGACCTCTACGACGCCACCGCGCGCGGCCCGGTGCTCGACACCACCGCCTTCTATCGCGCCTGCCGCCGCACGCTGAAATCGCCCGGCGTGATGACCATCAACCTGTTCGGCGACCACGACAGCTTCCCGAAGAACATCGAGCGCATCTGCGAAGCGTTCGATAACCGCGTGCTGGTGTTCCCCGAGGTCCACGACGGCAATGTCGTGGCGATGGCCTTCAACGGCCCGCCGATCGACGTCTCGTGGGGCACGATGGAATGGCGTGGCGATGTCATCGAGCGGGCCAGCAAGCTGCCGGCCAAGGACTGGGTGCGCAAGCTGCGCGACGCAAACGTCCGGCAGGACGCGCGGCTCAAGATCTGAAGCAGGGCGATTGCCAGATGAAAAAAGGCCGGGATTTCCGGCCTTTTTCATTTCCTCCCGGCGCGCCCGTTATTTGCGCTTGTGGAAGAACTGCGCCAGCGACCACTCGTCGGTGCGGGCCTCGTAGCTCAGGTCCGTCTTCATCGCCCACATCGCCAGTTGGCTGTGCGAGGGGATGATGGCATGGTCCTGCAGTGCGAACCTAGCCGCCGCGCGCGCATTCTCCTCGCGCGCCTTGTCGCTGCTGACGGTGCCCAGCGAGGTCTCGATCAGCTTGTCCAGTTGGGGGTTGCTGTACTTGCCCCAGTTCCACGTGCCATAGCCGGTCTGCGGATTGGGCGTGCCGAGGATGGAGCGCAGCGCCACGTCCGCCGCCGCCGAGCCCCAGCCGAGCATCTCGAAGGCGAAGTCGCCCTGCCGCGCGCGCGTGAAGTAGACCGCCACCGGCATCGTTTCCACCTTCGTCTGGATGCCGACGCGCGTCAGCATGCTGGCGGTCGCCTGCGCGACGGCGGCGTCGTTGAGGTAGCGGTTGTTGGTGGCATGCAGCGTCAGGCCGAAGCCGTTGGGGTAGCCGGCTTCCGCCAGCAGCTTCTTCGCGCCTTCCGGATCGTAGGGCTCGGGTTTGGTCCCCGGATGGCCGAATATCTGCGGCGACACGATGGACGAAGCCGGCACCGCCAGCCCTTCCATGATGCGGCTGACGAGGGCGTCGCGGTTGATCGCCTTGCTGATGGCCGCGCGCACGCGGGGGTCCTTGAACGGGTTCTTGCCAAGGGGCTTGCCGGCGCGGTCGGTGACGAAGGGCGGGTTGTCGCGCGACTGGTCCATCTGCCAGAAGATGGTGCGCCACGACACCTGCTGCTCGATGCGGAACTTCGCGTTCTGCTTCAGCCTGGCCACGTCGGCGGACGGCACGCTTTCGATCACGTCCACGTCGCCGGCCAGCAGGGCGGAGGAGCGCGCGCCGTTGTCGGTCAGGATGCGGAAGGTCACGCGGTCCCATTCCGGCTTCGGGCCCCAGTAGTCGGGATTGCGCGTCATCACGATTTCCTGCCCGCGCGCGAAGCGCACGAACCTGAACGGCCCGGTGCCGATCATGGCCTTGCCCGAGTCGAAGTCGGTTTGCGTCAGCGTGGCCGCGACCTTCTTCGGCAGGATCGGCACGCTGTTGAGGTCGTTGGCGAGATTGGCGTAGTTCGGCACCGACATGACCAGCCGCACGGTGAGCGGGTCGGGCGTCTCGATGCGGGCGATCGGCTTGGTATAGCTGGTGAACGAGCCGGGGCTGTTGACGAGCTTCGCCGGGCGCTCCAGCGATGCCCTGACGTCCTCGCTGGTGAAGGGCGCGCCGTCATGCCATTTCACGTTGGGGCGCAGCTTGATCTCCCACGTGGTGGCGTTGACGGGCTTCCACGACAACGCCAGCCCCGGGATGTAGCGGGCGTTCCGATCCATGAACACCAGCGACTCGAAGATGTGCAGGGCGATGGCGTTGTTGGGGCCGGCGTTGTTCCACTGGGGGTCCATGGAGGTGACGTCGGCGGCCAGGCCGATGCGCAGGTCTTCGGCGCGCGCGGCGCCGGCCGGCAGCAGCGCCAGGGCGGCGGCGCCGAGCGCCAGCGCGGAGGCAAGGCGGCGCAGGGCAGGGAGGAGGCGGGCAACGGTCATGGGTGGCGGCGGATCCTTGGGTAACAGCCCTGCATTTTGCCGGCAAATGGCCACTTGTGCGCTCTACATGTGCGGCGCAAGTGTGCCGGAACTGTCCCGACAGTCTTGCACAGCAGGCCGGACCGGCGCCCGTGCGGGTAGAATCGGCGCCCATGTTTGCCAATTCCCGCTCCATTACCTCGGCGCAGGACGACGTCCACGAGCACCTCTCCGAACGCCTGACCCGCCACTTGTCCGCGCCCTTCCGCAAGCCGCTCGGCGAAGCCAGCCGGCGCGCGCTGAACACGGCGCTGGCCGTCTGGCAGCAGGCCGGCGGCGCGCCGCTGATCCTCGACGCCGGCTGCGGCGTGGGCGAGAGCACCCTGCGGCTGGCGACGGCTTATCCGGACCACTACGTCATCGGCATCGACCAGTCGGAGAAACGCCTGGCCGCGGGCAAGGACTGGTGGCAGGACACCCTGCCGCCCAATTTCTGCTGGGCGCGTGCCGACCTCGTCGACGTCTGGCGCCTGCTGCAGGCCGATGCCGTGCCGGTGGCGCGCCACTACGTGCTGTATCCCAATCCGTGGCCCAAGATCGGCCATCTCGGCCGTCGCTGGCAGGGGCACCCGGTGTTCCCGGCGCTGGCGTCGCTGGGCGACTACCTCGAATGCCGCAGCAACTGGCGCGTCTATATCGACGAGTTCGCGCTGGCCCTGAAGATCACCGGCCGCCCGGCCGCGGTCGGGCCCTGGATGCCCGACACGCCGATGACGCCGTTCGAGCGCAAGTACGCCGCATCGGGCCATGCGCTGTGGCGATGCGTGACGCAGCGTGAAGCCGCCTGAAGCCGCCTGAAGCTGCCTGAAGACGCGTGACAATCCGGCAGGCATGAAAAAGGCCCCGTTAGGGGCCTTCGGGGGAGTAGCGCAGGCTCGCCGTCAATGGAACAGCGGCTGCTGCGTCGGCGCGTCTTCCGGCAGTTCGGCGTGCACGATCTCGCCGGAGCGGTCGGCATACAGCGGCGTGCCGCAGTCCTCGCAGTATTCCGGATCGAACAGCCCGGCGTGGCGGAAGATGTCTTCCACGCCGGCGTTGCGCAGTTCCTCGCAGATCTGCTCGAGCGGGTTGCCCTTCTCGTCGGCGTCGATCTCGCCGGCCTCGCGGCCGTAGACCGGCCAGACGATGCCGTAGATCACGTCCTTCTCGCCGTGCATGGTGAAGCCCACGCGGTATTCCTCGACCACTTCCTCGCCGAAGGCGCCGACCACGGCCGACAGCTGGCTCGCGGGTACGTCGAGCGTGCCGCTCAGGTAGTTGACGGCGGCGCGCACTGTCAGCGGGCGGATGCTCTTGTCCGACTCGCGGCACGACAGGAAGAAGGCATCCGGCAGCAGGAGGTCGAACTCGCAGCCCGGCAGCAGCAGGGCCAGGGTGGGCGTGACCTGCTTGCGCCACTGCTCGAGGCAGGTCGAGCGTTCGGCGTGATGTTCCTTGGCGTCTTCCTGCCAGCGGAACAGCGCGCCCTCGTGCGGGGCGACGACCACGGCCAGCACGTAGCGCGGGTCGGCCAGGATGGGCGCGGTCTCGGGCAGGTCGCGCAGGTCGACCTTGGGCGAAGCGCCGGCCAGCGCGGCGGCGGCCAGCTTGTGGGTCAGGGCGAAGGTGTCGCTATGGGTGCGCGGCAACTGGTCGATGCTGTACAGGTACGGCGACAGCGCGACCTTGGTCTGCGTGGCGAGCACGTGGGCCTGCAGGTGGACCGACAAGGTCTGGGCGACATCGGCCTTCAGCGCGCCCGACGGGATGGCATAGCGGGTATGGGCCAGGATCGGGGCGGCCAGCAGCAGGGCATCGTAGCGCACGCCGTCGACCTCGACGGTGGCCGATTCCGCCAGCGTCTCGGCCTGTTCGGCCAGCACGTCGGAGGCGTCGGCATTGTGCTTGAACAGGTGCTCCAGCGCGGCATCGAGCGCGGTCTGGCTGCCATTCTTCAGCAGGCGGCCGAGGCGCTGGGACAGCCGCCGTTCCCAATACCCGTCCTCCATCCGGCTGCCCGAGGCGTCGAGCGCAAGGGCGTCGGCCACCAGCCTTTCGGCGTCGGGCGAGAGTCGGGGGGAATTCTTGGGGCGAAAGCCAGCCATGGATGGGAACCGTTCGTTATTGCGTAGAACGGTATTCTACTCGTTGCCATGCCTTGCCACGCGGTTGGATGCGCGCCAAGGCACTAGTCCACTGGACGAGCTGTTGCAGCGCCCCTTCATGGGGTCCGGACCGGATTCCGGTAACGCGCAATCAATGCTTGGCAGGCTGCTCCGCCGGGGTGGGCGCGTGCGACTCGATGCCGTGCTGCTCGCCCTGGATGCTGACGCCGCCGCCGCCGTCCATCAGCAGGTAAAGGGCCGCGCCGGCGACGACGAAGAACGCGATGATGATCTTGGCCATGGGTCTTGTCTCCTGAGTGTTTTCGGTGTTTTTCTGTTTCACGCCGATATCGCTTCGCCGGGGCCGTGAAGGTATTCCCGATGCACGAATACAGGCGCGCGACATCACTCTGACACCCCAGCCTTGCCTGGAGCTTACAAAGGAAAAAGCGCCCCGAGGGGCGCTTTCCCAATGGTGCGGGCCCGGCCGGTCAGGCGGCCAGCAGTTGCCGCAGCACGAACGGCAGGATGCCGCCGTGGTTGTAGTAGTCGACCTCGATCGGCGTGTCGATGCGCAGCAGCACCGGCACGCGCTGCACGTCGCCGTTGGCGCGGTGGATGACCAGCACCACGTCCTGCTGCGGCTTCAGGTCGCCCTCGATGCCTTCGATGTCGAAGGTCTCGACGCCGGTGATGCCGAGCGACTGCGCGCTGTCGGTGCCCTTGAACTGCAGCGGCAGCACGCCCATGCCGACCAGGTTCGAGCGGTGGATGCGCTCGAAGCTGCGTGCGACAACGGCCTTCACCCCGAGCAATTGCGTGCCCTTGGCCGCCCAGTCGCGCGACGAGCCGGTGCCGTATTCCTCGCCGCCGAATACCACCGTGGGGGTGCCCTCGGTGACGTACTTCATGGCGGCGTCGTAGATCGACATCTCGTCGCCCGTGGGCTGGTGCAGCGTGAGGCCGCCTTCCACGCGCGAACCGTCGGCCGTGGGCGGGATCATCAGGTTCTTGATGCGGACGTTGGCGAAGGTGCCGCGCATCATCACCTCATGGTTGCCGCGCCGCGAGCCGTAGCTGTTGAAGTCGGCCTTCAGCACGCCGTGCGACAGCAGGTACTTGCCGGCGGGGGAGGTGTCCTTGATCGAGCCGGCCGGGGAGATGTGGTCGGTGGTCACGGAGTCGCCGAAGATGCCGAGCGCGCGGGCCCCGCGGATGCTGCTGATCTCGCCCGACGGCTCCATCGTGAAGTCCTGGAAGAAGGGCGGCTCGGCGATGTAGGTGGACTTCGGCCAGTCATACACCTGGCCCTTGGTGCCCTTGATGGCGCCCCACAGCTTGCTCGGCTTCCTGACCTGCTCGTAGGTGCCCTTGAAGACCTTGGCGTCCATCGCGTACTTCATCAGCGCGTGGATTTCCTCGGAGGTCGGCCAGATGTCGCCCAGCCAGATGTCCTTGCCGCCCTTGCCCTTGCCGACCGGCTCGGTCATCAGGTCGACGGTGACATTGCCGGCGATGGCGTAGGCCACCACCAGCGGCGGCGAGGCGAGGAAGTTGGCGCGGATGTTGGGGTGGATGCGCGCCTCGAAATTGCGGTTGCCCGACAGCACCGCCGCGGCCACGAGGTCGTTGTCGATGATGGCTTCGTTCAGCTCGGGCGTCAGGTCGCCGGCATTGCCGATGCAGGTGGTGCAGCCATAGGCGCTGACCATGAAGCCCAGCTTCTCGAGGTAGGGCAGCAGGCCGGCGGCCGTCAGGTACTCGGTGACCACGCGGCTGCCGGGGGCGAGCGAGGTCTTGATGTGGCGCTTGACCTCCAGGCCGGCCTCCACGGCCTTCTTTGCCAGCAGGCCGGCGGCGAGCAGCACGCTCGGGTTCGACGTGTTGGTGCAGGAAGTGATGGCGGCGATCAGGATGTCGCCGTTCTTTACCGGGATGCCGTCCGAGGTCTTGTAGGCGTGGTCGAGGTCGGCCGGGTCCTTGTTGAAGCCATTCTCGGCCACCGGCTTGGAGAACAGCGAGGCGAAGGTGCTCTTGACGTGGCCGATCTCGATGCGGTCCTGCGGGCGCTTCGGCCCGGCCAGCGACGGCACCACGGAGCTCAGGTCGAGCGTGACCACCTTGGTGTAGTCGATCTCGCCGGCGCGCGCGACGCCGAACATCTTCTGCGCGCGGAAGTAGCCCTCGAACGCGGCGATCTCTTCCTCGGTGCGGCCGGTGCCCCTGAAGTAGTCGATGGTCTTCTCGTCGACCGGGAAGAAACCCATGGTCGCGCCGTACTCGGGCGCCATGTTGCCGATGGTGGCACGGTCCGGCACGCTCAGGCTGGCGGTGCCTTCGCCGAAGAATTCGACGAACTTGCCGACCACTTTTTCCTTGCGCAGCATCTCGGTGATGGTCAGCACGAGGTCGGTGGCGGTCACGCCTTCGATCAGGCGGCCTTTCAGTTCCACGCCGACCACGTCCGGCGTGAGGAAGTACACCGGCTGGCCGAGCATGCCGGCCTCGGCCTCGATGCCGCCCACGCCCCAGCCGACCACGCCGATGCCGTTGATCATGGTGGTATGGGAGTCGGTGCCGACGAGGGTGTCGGGGTAGTAGACGCCGTCCTTGCGGTGCACGCCGCGCGCCAGGTACTCGAGGTTGACCTGGTGGACGATGCCGTAGCCGGGCTGCACCACGCCGAAGGTGTCGAACGCCTGCATGCCCCACTTCATGAACTGGTAGCGCTCGTTGTTGCGCTGGAATTCCAGCTGCATGTTGAGGTCGAGCGCTTTCTTCGTGCGGAAGTGGTCGATCTGGACGGAGTGGTCGACCACGAGGTCGACCGGCACCAGCGGCTCGATCTGCTTCGGATTCTTCCCCATCTTCTCGGCCACGTTGCGCATGGCGGCCAGGTCGGCCAGCAGCGGCACGCCGGTGAAGTCCTGCAGCACCACGCGGGCCACCACGAAGGGGATCTCGTCGACGCGGTCGGCGTTGGGCTTCCAGTTGGCGAGCTGGCGGACATGCTCCGCGGTCACCTTCTTGCCGTCGCAGTTGCGCAGGACGGATTCGAGCACCACGCGGATGGACACGGGCAGGCGTTCCACCGCCACGCCCAGTTCCTTGCCCAGTTGCGGCAGCGAGAAGTAGCTGCCTTTGCCGGACGCGCCGATCTTGAATTCTTTTAGCGTTTTATCGAATTGATGGGGCATTGCCATACTCCAGTCGAAGGACGATACAGCGGATTTTTCTGACCTCTCCAGACCTGAGGTCTGCCCCCTGCCGGCCGGCGGGAGGCGCCGAGACATGGAACTGCGGGAAAGCTGTGGAATTGCGGTACTGCGGATACGGCCGTCTCGATGAAAGAGAGATTAGATCACGTAACGGGGCGGATGAGTCAGGGGCGGTGGGTCGGCGTGCGGGCGCTGGCGGATGGGGGCGGAATGGGGCGATGGCCCCTGCCGGAAGGGCGGGTCCGGCCTGTCCGGGCGGGTCTGGCCCGGGCAGGCCGGGGCGACGGAGCGGGCGATGGTGCCGGCTCCGTCCGGTATGACAGTCTTGTTACAACTTGCGGTTACAACCTGCAGCCTGACGAATGGTCAGTGCTGCTGGCCGCCCGGCGGCGTGGCCAGCAGCGGGGTCGTGGTCGGCGCGCGCAGGCCGCCAGCCTGGGTCGGGGCCGCGGCGCCGCCCTGCATGGCGGTGGTCTGGCACTCGTCGGCCAGGCGGTGACCTTCCTTGCGGTCGAACAGCATCGCCTTGCTCGGGATCACCACCAGGTCCATGCCGCTGGCGGAGTCGAAGTAGCGGTCGGCGCCGGTCACCGTGGTCTGGCGCGGCAGGCGGAAGTTGCGGCCTTCCCAGTGCATGGTGATGACCTCGTCGCGCATCATGTCGCCCGAGATGTACAGCGAATGGCCCAGTTCGCACTGCCATTTCTCGGCGCCGGCCGGGATCGCGGCGGCGGCCGGGGCAGCGGCTTTCTTGGTGGTCTTCTTGGTGGCGGCGACGGCGCCAACGGATGCGGAAAGCGCAAGTGCGCCGACGCAGGCGGCAACGAGGAGGCGTTTCATTTTCTGGTTTCCTTCGGACACGAAATGGTATCGACTGGCGCAGGTGCTTGCTTCGCGGGGTGCGCCCGGCATCATGCCGCCGCTATTCTCCACGATTCGCCTTCACCCGGATATGGGAGAGCTATCTGGTTACATATTGCGCTGCACGAGGCTTGCAGCCATCACTTGCGCCTGCGAATCGGCAGGTACTTGCGGGGTTCCGGCCCGATGTAGTTGGCGCTCGGGCGGATGATCTTGTTGTCGATGCGCTGCTCGATGATGTGGGCAGCCCAGCCCGACGTGCGGGCGATCACGAACAGCGGCGTGAACATCGCGGTCGGCACGCCCATCATGTGGTAGCTGACGGCGCTGAACCAGTCGAGGTTCGGGAACATCTTCTTGATGTCCCACATCACCGTTTCCAGG